>ERZ1034882.919-NODE-919-length-11937-cov-7.258795_pt1 | contig 11937 bp, 16 predicted proteins | sample MGYA00520606_ERZ1034882 | MGnify/ENA primary metagenome ERZ1034882 (study PRJEB33766, sample SAMN09781726) | gut metagenome | biome: gut microbiome | host: Homo sapiens | place: Madagascar | study: EMG produced TPA metagenomics assembly of the PRJNA485056 data set...
TGACTTTCCATAATTTCCTCAAAACCATGCTGACAACCTACCTAGATGCGATAGAAAAGCAAATGACTGCGACTTACGTGGAAATTCTTGCAACTAGCATTGCAAAGGGCGGATGGGCAGGAGTTGCAAGTGCAGCAGCCAAACTTGCTTTAATCAAGGCAGCGTTTGCAGCAGCCAAGGCAGCAGTCAAGGGATTCTCCACTGGTGGATATGTGCAGGGAGCAGGCACTGGGACGAGCGACAGCATCCCTGCAAGGCTATCCAATGGCGAGAGCGTGATGACCGCCAAGGCAACATCTATGTTTAGCCCGATGTTGTCAGCTTTCAATCAGCTTGGTGGCGGTGTGCCTATCGTGGTTAATGGTGGGCAGAGCCAAATCGGTATGGATATGCTGGCGGCGGCGGTTGCCAAGGGCTATATGATGGCACCTTCTCCAGTCGTGAGTGTTCAAGAGGTAAACAGAGTGCAGAAAAGAGTGAAGACTATTGAGAGTATAGCCCGAATTTGATAAAACGGCAGTTATTTTTGCCGAAAATACGCTCTAAGCGGTTTTTATATAGGAAATATAAAGTTATACACCTACATCGAAAATAATCGCTTAGAGCGTCTAATTTTGCCATATTTTGAAAAATTAACTGTTTAAGGAGTAAACATTCAAAGAAAAATCGTATCTTTGCAGCGTTTTAAACAAAAAAATATCTTACTAGTATGGCAGTTTTACGAATTTATTCGGATATAATGAGCCAAGACGATAAGTTTTGGTATTCTTGGTGGGGACTCGAGGGCGTGTGCTACCAAGATATAGATACGTTCGCAGCCAGCATTCCTAAAGATGACGATACAATTGATATGCGTATATTCTGCAATGGCGGCTCGGTTATCGAGGGCTGGGCAATCTATGACAGACTGCGACAGAGCGGCAAGAAGATTACTTGCATCATCGAGGGTAAGGCTGCATCTATGGCAACAATCATTATGCTGGCAGCACCTAAGGAGAACCGCAGGGCTTACAAGAACGCTTCTTTGCTCCTGCATAACCCGTGGGTTCCTGGCTGGGCACTGGGCGAGCAACTCAATGCAAAGGACTTGGAGAACCAAGCCGAGGAAATGCGAATGTGGCAAAATAAGATGGTAGATGCTTATGTTGAGCGTTGCGAATGTGATCGTGATGAGATTCAAGCACTGATGGATAAGGATATATTCATCGACACCGACAAGGCGATTGAATTAGGGCTTATCTCCTCAACCGTTCCAGCTATCAGCGCAAGCGCAAGCAAGTGTGTTTCAAGTTATATTAATACTAAAAAATCAAATCCAAAAGCAATGGAAAAGAAAACAGAAGTGAAGGCTTCTCTTCTCGACAAGATTTTAGCCAAGATTGGCGTGAAGACCTTGGAGGAGGCAGAAGCAGCGGTACAAGAACCGCAGGCAAAGACCGAGCCAGTGGCGATGGAACTCAACACCGCAGATGGTCAGACGCTGACCGTTGAGCGTGAGGAGGGCGAGCCACAAGTGGGAGATAAGGCTTCTCCTGATGGCACTTTCGAGATGCCCGATGGCAAGACTATCGTTGTCGAGGAAGGCGTTATTACCGACATTCAGACTTCGGACGATGGAGATGGTGACACCGATGACGGCGGCGATGGTGGCGAGGGTAGCGCAAGTGCCGATGATGATACCGTAGCCAAATTGCAGTCGCAGGTATCAGCCTTGCAGAAGCAGCTGACAGAGGTCAAGGCGCAGCTTGCCAGCGCACAGAAGATGGCAAAATCTAAGGATGAGCTTCGCATCTTGAATGCGGTTAAGATGGCAGGAGGCGAGAAAGTTCTTGCCAACATCTCCAGCCATTACCAGCCACCTAAGAGACAGCCAAGCGGCAAGGGTGCAGGCAACAATGTAGACCCAGTAGCCGAGGGCAAGGATGCTATCAAGGCTAAGTTGGCGAAACTTCACGGCAAGAAGTAATCAGTAACTTTATCAATTTAAATCAGTAAAAAAAATGAGTGGATTCACAAAGCAGCAGCTGGAGAATATGACGCTCCAGCCCGAAAACCTTGCATCGATTAAGGAAGCGGTGCAAGAGACCTTCTATAATGACGAGAATTTTGCTGATTTCGTCAACATTCAGAAGGTTAAAAACAACGACCCAGTGGGATTGCTTGGCGAGATGGAAATGGTCGGTAAGAGCGGCGGCGGTTGCGACCCTACCTATGAGGAGAAGGGTATCGCTAACAGTCAGAAGCGTTGGGAACTTGGCGACTGGGAAATCCCTATCAAGATTTGTTTTGAGGCATTGAAGGGTACTATCGGCGAGTATAGTCTTAAGACTGGCACGCAGGTCGGCGACTTGACCAGTACAGACTTTATGACTATCTACGCCGATGCCCTCAACAGAGCCATCCAGCAGATGGTTTGGCGATTCGGTTGGTTCGGAGATAAGAATGCAGCACTTGCAACCGCTGGCGGTAAATTGTCCGAAGATATGGACGTATCGAAGTTCAATACCTGCGATGGTCTGTTCAAGCGTATCTTTGAGGCGACCGCCACAAAGAACCACACCACTATCGCAGCCAACAATGAGGCGACCACAGCCGCACAGATTGCAGCCATCCGTAAGAAGGGTGTGGCAACTGACTTGGTAGATACAATGTTGATGGACGTTGATAGCCGTATTATCGATGATTCGAAGGCGGTACTCCTTATGACACGTGGATTAGCTGATGCACTGACCTACGATGTTAAGAAGGTATATCACGACCGAATGCCGTGGGAAAAAATCTTCGATGGCTTCGATGTGGCTACCTACAATGGCGTAAAGATTGCCCGTGTTGGTATTTGGGATAGAATGATTAACGGCTACGAGAAGAGCGAAACCAAGATTAATCTCCCTTACCGTGCGGTATTCTGCAATCCTAAGCACTTGATGGTCGGCACAAATGCCGATTCGCTTATCAGCGACCTCGATATTTGGTTCGACAAGAAGGAACGCAGAAACTACATCTATGCCACTGGCAAGATGGGTACGCATTTGCTTGAAGAGAATATGATTCACGCTGCGTACTAAACCGCTCCAAATCTAAAGAAAGTTATAAGTCCTTATTACAATCCCCATCGCCTTTTCGAGCGGTGGGGAAATAACAATTTTAATCAGATATAATTATGGGAAATACTTGTGAGAGTCTTATCGCGCAGGACATCAAGATACCTTGCGAAGACCAAGTTACCAAGGGACTGGAGAGCGATGGACTTATCATCAACCGCAATGACATTGATTTCGCAAAGACGGTCATTGAAGGCAACGTGATTAAGACGCTCGTATTGAAGACGGGAAAGAAAGCCTATGAGATTCGCCAAGAGGGTGCGGATCCATTCACGGGCACTAAGACAGAGCTCAATGTGGGCACTTACCGCAATAGCTGGAAGAACACCGTGGCGATTGTCGTGCTTGCTAATACACCCGATGTTTGCTCCAACATCATCGATGGCTTGGCAAATGGAAAGTTCGTAGTTATCCTTCGCAACCTTAGCAAGGGTGCGGATGGTGGTGCAGAATACCAAGTATTCGGATTCGCTCAAGCACTCAAAGCAGCATCGGGCGAGAACGATAAGTATTCAGATGATACCGAGGGCGGTTGGCTGGTTACACTGGAAGAGGTAAGCGTGCCAAAGGCTGCATACTTCTTCTTTGATACTAGTAGCGAGACCACCGCAGCCAAGTATCAGAGTTTGTTGACCGAGGCATCCTAAGAGGTTATGACCTACAAGGAAGCTATGTTAATAGTTGAAGACCTGAAGGGGCGTTTTGATGCTCCTTTCGGCTCTTCTGATAAGCAGAATATCGAGCGCTTGTATACCGAGGTACTTCGCAAGCGATTCGTGCCTACGAGTTGCCAGCAGTGCTACCACGATGCGCTCATCGAGATTTACGTAAAACTCAAAAAAGATAAGAAAATGCCAAAGGTATGTAATTACAGATTGAAGGCTGGGTTCATCATTTCTTGCCCCGACTTCTACAATGGCAAGATTTTTACAAACGAAAATCTGACCGACAAAGTGGCTAAGGAGTATTTAGCCAAGTATCCTAAGATGGAGGATTATTTTCAGAAGATTCCCCCCGAGGACTTGATCGAGAATAAGACGCTGGACGGCGGCGATGGCGCAGATGGCGGCAGTGGTGATGGCGGAGACGGACACACCGCAGGCGATGGCGCAGATGGCGGCAAGAAAGGCGGTAAAAAGCAGAACACCCCCGATGATGGGGATGATGAGTAATAAGATTAAACCGACACAGAGATGAACGTTAGAACAATAAAGAAACCAAAGCGAAGAATTGATACGAGCTATATCAGTAGGTTTAAAATGCAGGCATACGGGTATGATAACCTATATCCGCAGAACCTAGCGCATATTACGGACGCAAGCGGTACTGCCTGCCTGTGCCTCAATAGATATGCACGCTTCATTGAGGGGTATGGCTTCTACGATAACATTCTCGCCTTATCCAAGCTTAACAACAAGGGAGATACGGCGGATGATGTTCTTCGTAGCGTGGCGAATGACCTTGCTAGATTCGGAGGCTTCGCCCTGCACGTTAATTATAACGTTCTGTGCCAAGTGTCGGAGGTGAGCCACGTGCCATTTGAGGATTGCAGGCTGGAAGAGACTGACGATGATGGCAACGTGGCTCATATTCTCATTCATCCAGACTGGGAACAAAAGAAAACGAGAAACGGAAAGCGTCTGATGCTTAGCGAGCGCAACATCGAACGCCTTAACGTCTTCAACCCCGACCCCGATATAGTAAGGCAACAGATTGAGAATGTTGGAGGTATAGACGCTTATAGAGGTCAGATTCTATGGGTATCAATGAACGGTAAGGGCACTTATCCTACACCTATCTATGACGCTGCCATTACCGATATTTCCACCGATGAGGGACTGGGAAACGTCAAGATGCGCAACGCACGCAACAACTTCCTAGTGTCTTGTATGCTGGTGACGAAGAAGGGCTTTCAGAAGGTGGACGAGAACGGGAACGTTGTAGACGAGGGAAAACTTATCAGCGATGAAGACTTCAAGAACTTCCAGGGCGATGAGAACACTGGAAAGATTCTTATGGTAGAGTTGGAGAATGATGAGGATGAACCTAAGGTCATCGGCTTCCCAACTAGGAACTTCGACAAGGAATTTTCCGTTACTGACGCCAGCGTTGTAGAACGCATCTACGCCCAGTTCCATCAAGAACTCTTCCATGCTATCCGCATCGGTAAGCTAGGATTCAGTGGGCAGGTTATGCGGGACGCTTACGAGTACTATGCGGGCGAGGTTACCACCGAGCAGCGAGTAATTGAAAGAGCGTTCAAGACTATACTCACGAACTGGAAAGACCCAGTATTACAGAATGCAAGCGTCAAGTTGCAGCCGCTGAAGTATATCAGCAGCGAGACTGACGGAAACAATACTATTGATTAAGAGGTATGGACAGAAAGCAATTAATCACGGTCGAGCAGTTCAGAGTACTTGCAAGACCTACCAGTGTACACCTAGACCAAGACGAAGTGAATGCGTACATCAGAGAGTGCGAGGATAGCAACATCATTCCTGCAATCGGATGGGAACGATTTAAAGCGGCTACAGGGCTAGGTGACTGGGGAAGCAGCGTTATGGCTGATTTCTCGCCCGATGTGTTCTTGGATGGCGGTGAGTACGAGGTTAAGAACCCTTGCAATTGCGAGGGAGAAACCAAGGGGACCAAGTACACCAGCGGTATACGCAAGTCGCTAGCTTACTTCGTCTATGCTCGCTTATTACGTGCCGATGGTACAATTGTTAGCCGAGCAGGTGGGATGCGTCACAGAGACGATTATTCCGATCACGTCAAGGACGTATCTAGCAACAATCAGTACGATGACGCTATGAATATGGCGCAATCTTATCTAACAGACGCACTTTTGTATCTAAAGGCATACACCAAGCAAGGCGAGGTGAAGCAGCCTGCGGACAGAAGGGTGCGAATTAAAGCAATAGGAGACTAAGCGATGGAGACAATCGAAGATATATTGAAGAGGGCTCAACAGATTAGGGATGAGACTGCAATCGGCAAGAACTCCGCAACAAGGGTTGGCGGCGTTCTTGTAGACATCTGCCAGCATACACAAAGCCTCATTTCAGAACTCAACAACAAACTGGGCAAGAATGATGTTATCAACTCGAATAACATCGCTAAAGGGGCTGTTACCTATGAGAAGCTGGGCAAGTCTTCTGTTTCGTGGGAGAGCCTTGCACCCGAATTGAAATCGTACATCTATACGATGAGCGGTTTTCCCGAGTATCTTTTGGAAATGATGGTAAAGGGCATTGAGTTCGTTCAGAATGATACGCAGCTATCTATGAAGGTGCTTATGGCAGATGGCAAAAGTGAGATAATAGACGTCCCAAGATTAACAACTCAAGATATAGATAAGATATTACTATGAGTTACAAATTATTAGATTCAAACGGTTTGTCTAAACTATGGACGAAGATAAAAAATACATTCGTCAAAATTAGCGATATAGGGAAAACTGTATGCCCAATAATAAACAATTATATTCCCGTTGAATATATAGAACAAGATAATAGGATAAATACAGTTATCTATTATTCTCAAGTCGTTAAGATAAATAGTTCATATACAATTATTGTAGTGAATTATCCGAATAATGGAAATATTGTTCTTGACCTTTCTAAGGTAGCCGGTCCATTAGTAATAGATATTAATACTTGTTTTATTAAAAGTCCAATAGAACTTGACGATTCTATTTTTGACCGATTTATGAACTTTAATGGTAGCAATGAGGCTTCTTCAAGGCTTGAAGCTGGTTGTATATATCGTATAGTATACGATGATGTTGACAACATTGCTTATTGCGATATTTTAAATTAATTATAAAACTATGGTAAAATTATTAGATTCAAAGGGTTTAACCCAATTGTGGAATAAGATTAAGTTGTCATTCGTAAGAAATGATGGACCAAGCACAATCGATGTTGATTCAGATAGCACTGGATTGGAAGTTGAAAATTTTGGCTCTGCATCTACAATGCTTACGGCAGAAGGATTAGTCTCTTATAAAGATACTGATGGTAAATCCAATATTGTTGCCTTTCTTCAATATGGAAGTTTGCAGATTAAACATATATCAGTTTTTGGCGGTTCATCTTCTCAGGTCCTTATCGCCGACGGCTCTATCAAGACTATTAATGCAGCAAACGGCATTTGTGGACTTGATGCCAACGGAAGAATCCCGATCGCACAACTTGGCAACCTCGATACGTCTTTGTTCAAGTTAGTAACCAGCCTTCCTTCATCGGGCGAGAGTAACAAGATATACATCGTTAAGGACGGAAGCGATGCCAACGATGTGTATCAAGAGTATTACTATACCAATGGTGCTTGGGAAAAAATCGGTACTCACGCCGTGAAGGTCGATTTATCGCCTTACGCTAAGAAAACCGATGTAAACACGGCGCTTAACGGCAAGGTTGATAAAGTAAGCGGTAAGGGACTTTCCACCAACGATTTTACGGCAGGTTATAAGAGCAAGCTGGATGGTATCGCCAATGGTGCTAATAAGACAATTGTCGATAGCTCACTTTCGAACACTTCAACCAATCCAGTGCAAAATAAGGTTGTTAATGCGCAATTCGCCACAATTGCAACTGCCTTGGGAACAATCAACCAGTCCATCAATAATCTCAATTATACGGTGCTAACTAGCAGCGAAATTGATGCTATTTTGGTGTAAATACAATATTTCAAGTAAATTATATATGAATGACAAAGAAAAAGAACTATGGCGAGTTATAGACAACGTAATCAAGTGTTGTGCTATTGAACTTCAGAACGGAGAGTTGAGCATTACGAGAGAAGACGTTCTCGGCAAGTCGAGAGCAGAAAATCTCGTAATGGCAAGATGTATGGTCGTTGAGCAGATGATACACGCAGGATTCAGCATAACGACCATTGCGACCGTATTAAACCGAACCGTTCCAGCTGTTAGGCATCTTTGCAAGATGGCTTACACCTATATCAGCACGTCTAGGGTCTACCGACTTGCCACGGCACAAGCGACCTTGCTAAACAAGGACGTAGAGCCGATTTGCGTTTAATTAAGAAACAAAAAGAAAATAACCAAAAGCGCTCTTTGACAATAATTCGATTAATACCCTTATAGTAACTTTTTGGAGTGAGCCGTAAATCAGAGTAACTTTGCAGCGGATTCAAATATTTTGTTTCCGTAACGTAATTAACTCAAAATTTATGGCAGAGACAGTAGAAAAAATTTATTGCACTGGAGACGGTGGCAGTAATGACCTAGCAACGGCATTGATTGCTAGAGGTAACAACAATGACCCTATGGCGCTTATGGCGGCAATGGGCGGTGGTATGGGCAACTGGATGAATAACCCGTTTGCCTATATGATGATGATGGCTTGGATGCGAGACTGGAATAACCGTGGCGGCAACTTGCAGGACACGGAATTGCAGAATCAGATTGCGAGCCTTCGCACACAGATGCAGGACGGCAATAATACGGCTCTCCTGATGGACGCAGTGAAGGGCAACGGCGTTGCTCTTGGTCAGCTGGCGCAGAACCTTAACTGCGATATGAACCAGCTGCAGAATGCAGTCTGTGGCGTGCAGGCGGCTATCCAAGACGTAGGCGGTAGAGTTGGTTTTAGTGCAGAGCGTGTAATCAATGCCGCTAATTTGGGCGACTTGAACATCGTGCAGCAGTTGAAGGATTGTTGCTGCCAAACCCAGCAGAACATTATCCGTATGGGCTACGAGAACCAGTTGGGTCAAAAAGACATCTTGAACGCTATGCAGCAGGGATTCAGTTACACTAATACTGGAATCGAGCGAGCAGCGTCCAACATCGGCAACCTCTTGCAGGCTATCGCCTGCGACATCAAGACCAGCGGAAAGGATAACACGCAGCGTATAGTTGATGTGCTTAACAACCACTGGCAGGAAGATTTGTTGCGCCGACTGAATCGTGCGGAACTACAAATCAGCCAAGAGCGTCAGAACGCAACACTCATCGCAGCGCTGAAGCCAACCACAACAACGGCAGGCTAACAAAGGGTATCAATCTAAGGGGCAACTCGCCGTGATTATCGGTGAGACCCCTTTTTGTCTAATTATAAACAAAGAGCAATATGACATTCAAGGACTTACAAAAGAATCACCCAGTTTATATACTGAATAAGGAGACAATAGAGGTTAAGCAGGGCAAGGTACTGGAGAACGTGGCTCACGTAGATACTGGGCTAGGAACTATCTCCAGCGGTACGCAGCCGATGCGCAACATAACCATTGATGTGGATGGCAAGGCGAGCGCCTATATCATACCCGAGCAACTGGCGGTAACGTACGCAGGCAACTTCGTGCTATCGACCAATAAGAGCGGATTGTCGCTGGAGGTTGAGAGAATGAAGAACGAAGCTGACACCGTCCTGCAATCAGTAGACCGTATGAAGGAGGTCAAGGAGAAGAGCGAGAGCCTTCTAGCGGAACTCAATCCAGCGGTCAAGGAGAAGCAGGAGACCGACAAGCGGTTCAAGTGCATCGAGGGCGATATTTCCGGCATCAAGGGTATGTTGAAGGAGCTTCTTAGCAAGCTAAGTTAAGGAGGGCGCAATTATGAAAAAGATAGTTGTATTGCGCCATTCTTGCGATAGCGAGGAGGAGCACCAGCAGAAGGGGCTACCATACGAGAAGGCGGCGAACGCCCTTATGAATGCCAGCGGCTACGTTGCCTATGTGTCCAAGCACGGCTATCACTTCACTAAGAAGTTGGCGGCTATGGCTAGCGAGCAGATGAAGAATGCTGATGGCACAAGCCACCGATGGACGGTTGAGGAGATAAGGCAGGCGACCAACGAGATGGCTATCCCCAAGGGTACGACCATCGGTGATTTCCTCTATCTAGCCAATATGGCATACGCAGACTTTTACCCTGCGGTCATCAAGACCGAGGATGGGTGTGTCAAGTACGCTTTGGCGGTCGCAAATGACCCCGATGGGTACGAGGGTATGCCGTTCTGCAGGTGGACCGCCGACCTCATTGGGAAGGGTGTGACCATCGACTGGGAAAAATTGGAATAAACCAAAAAATAAATTGATATGAGCGAAGTATTTCACGATTTTCAGGTGCACCACCTATATCTGTGCGCCCTAGTAATTTTTATCTGTTTCGCTACAATTCTGATAGCGATGACAATTGACTTGATAGCAGGCATACAGAAGGCGAAGGAGCTGCATGTGGCAAGAACGTCAACTGGACTAAAGAAGACGTGCGACAAGGCGAAGAAGTATTTTCCGACATTCGGTACCGCTTCGCTTATGGACGTGGCTACGTGTATTATCTCTCCCTTCCCTATGTTCTCCATCGCCTGGACGGTGTATCTGCTTTTGTGCGAGTTTAAGAGCATACGGGAGAAGGCTTTCGAAAAGGCAGAAATCCGAAAGCAAGACCGAACGATGCAGGTTATCCTAGAGAATAAGGACGAAATTGCGAAGGCGGTTGTCGAGATAATGAAAGAAGAGCGAAAGAAAGGAGGAGATAATGAAGGTCACTAGGCTACAACTGGCGGCTATAATGCCGAATGCAGGAAGCCGCATCGACACGTATCTGCCTATCATCAACGGATGGGCAGAATATTTCCACATTAACACCAAGTTAAGGATGGCGCACTATCTTGCACAGATAGCCCACGAATCGGGCGAATTACGCTATACCAAAGAACTCGCCAGCGGTCGAGCCTATGAGGGGCGGAAAGACCTAGGCAATACCAAGCAGGGCGATGGCGTGAAGTTCAAGGGGCGTGGTCTGATACAGATTACTGGCAGGACGAACTATCATAATTACTCTGTCTTCTGCGGCTTCGATGTTGAGAATAACCCCGAGTTGCTAGAACGACCACTAGGAGCGACCAAGTCATCTATGTGGGTATTCGATAAGTTCGGGTGTAACCAGCTAGCCGATCAAGATAACTTGAAGGCTATACGCAGGAAGATTAATGGCGGCTACAATGGGCTATCAGCTTGCGAGGTGTATTTGAGGAGGGCAAAGAATGCCCTAGAAGTGTAATTTTAGGCGTGTTTATAATATAAGCAGATATGAAAAACTTGAAAAAAGCGCAGAAATGGCTCTCTAAGGCGTTTTTTTTGCTCGGGTGTGTAATTACCCCACTTTTACTTTTTAGTTGCGCTAGCGGCAAATCTGTGCAAAATAACACTGTTTCCCACCGCTGGGAAGAAGGTAGGATGATGCAGGATAGCACGAGCGAGCGCACGAGCGCTCGAACGGATACGTATGCGCACGACAGTATCTTAGTTCGCGATAGTATAGTATTACTTATAAGAGGTGATACCGTGTACCGAGATACCTACCACGAGCGAACCATTACCAAGACTAACGGCTGGGTGCGTACTGATACCATATATCGGGACCATATTATATATAATACGGACACCGTGAGGGTAACAGACAATAGCAACCAGACTAAGGAGGTGGTTAAAAAGCAGGAATTGAGCGTATGGCATAAGGTAAGACTACTTATCGGAGATATAGCGATATTCTTCATACTTTATATTTTGTTTTGTTTGGTTAAGAATAGATTCAATCACTAAATGATGACAGAGGGCAGGGCGCAGCGATGCGGTTTGCCCTTTTCTCTTGCTTTTCGGCGAAAATATAGCGGAAATTGCCGTGTTTATGCGCTAAACATAAAATAAAAGTTAAAATATTAATGTTTTTCGGGAAAATCTTTGGTGGTTACGAAAAATATTAATATCTTTGCAACGTGTTTAAGAGATAAGCACAAAACAAAACATTCAGTACAAACAAATTAAAAATTCAGAAATATGAAAAAGTCATCAGTTAAAG
>ERZ1034882.921-NODE-921-length-11924-cov-6.715056_pt1 | contig 11924 bp, 9 predicted proteins | sample MGYA00520606_ERZ1034882 | MGnify/ENA primary metagenome ERZ1034882 (study PRJEB33766, sample SAMN09781726) | gut metagenome | biome: gut microbiome | host: Homo sapiens | place: Madagascar | study: EMG produced TPA metagenomics assembly of the PRJNA485056 data set...
CAATAATAATGATGACAGAATACCGGAAGAAAATACAGGAAATATATCCGGTTCTGGTATGGCTGGTGGAACATCGGGAAATATCTCAGAAACAGCAGCTGTGAGTTTTGCAGGGCAGGTAAATAATAGTGAATCTCCGAAAACAGGAGATAATAATGGTATTATATTGATGGGTATTATTATGTTAATGTTAATGACAATTTTGATTGGTTATGTGAATTGGCGTGAATCATAAAATTATGCCCCATAGTGTCATTAAGAAACCACATTTGAACAAGATGGTTTCACTGACACTATGGGGCATTAGTATAATTAAATCACATTTAGCTTTAAATCAGTCAAATTACAATATTAAGTTACTATAGTTTCTTGTGAAGCAGCTGTATTGTTGAGCTGATTTCTTCCTTAAGTGGCTCTTTTTCTTTAGGAAGCTTTAGAAGAATCTCCTGCAGGTCGGCGGTTACATGGTCGTTGCCGACTTTTTTAAGTGATTCACATACAGCTTTCATAACGTCGTCTTCGTTGGCTGCTATTGCGACATCAGCGAGTCGTAGAAGCAGGTCAAGGCAGCTATTGTCGTCAGATGTTGCCAGTGCCTGAGCTAGTTCAAGTTTCTGGTCATGGTCTCCATAGACATAGTCTGCGAGACGGCTCCACTCCTTTTTATGAACAAGTTTTTCCATCTTTTCTTCAGGTGTTTTCTTCTGAAATAACATAAAAATTCCTTCTTTCATAAGGTATGTGCCTTTTATTCATGGATTATTATAGGACTGTTTGACAAAAAAGTAAATGAAATTGTTGAAAATTTAACAAATAAATGCGTTCATAATTTGTTAACAATTAGTTAACCACATATTAACACAAATAACATGCATTATTAATTGTTTACCGATATACTAAAACCAAGTTAAAAATCTCATTATAAATTTTTCAAAAACAAAAAACTTTTTTCTCGAAACTATGAACTGTATTAAGATGCAGTTCTACTCCATAAATAAGGGGCGTCGCTAATAAGTGATGCCCCTTATTTATGTCGTGCAGAAGCTTATGGGATTGTTGAATTAGTACATTGAATGTGTATAATAATATTAATATAAATGCGTAATTCTACATAAGGAGGTGCGTGAATATGTTTCAATCGTTAGAGTTAAGGCATCCTAAATTTTATCAGGTGTTCAGAATATTTGTTGTTGTGTTTGCATCGGTATTTTATGCGTGGAATCTCCGGTGCTTTGCTAAGATGGGAGGATTATTTCCGGGTGGATTTTCTGGATTATCGCTCCTGTTGCAGAAGATTGGGCTGGATTTTATCGGGGTTGATATTCCATTTACAGTATTCAATGTGATTTTGAATTGTATTCCGGCTTACATTGCGTACATATATATAGGCAAGAGATTTACGCTGTACTCTATCGTTGTTATCATACTTTCAAGTATATTTGTGGATATACTGCCACCATATAAGTTCACAGATGATATTATGCTTATCAGCGTATTTGGTGGATTACTGAACGGATTTGCGATAAGCCTGTGCCTGAATGTCGGGGCTACGACAGGTGGAACGGATTTTATAAGCATATTCTTATCAAGAATGAAGGGTATTGATGCGTGGAATTATATTCTTGTGGGTAATGTAATCATGCTTGTTGTTGCTGGTGTATTATTTGGCTGGTCGATTGCGTTATATTCTATAATTTACCAGTTCTGCAGCACGCAGATTATCCAGATGCTCTACAAGCGTTATCAGAAAGAGACTTTATTTATAATATCAGACAAATCAACAGAGATTTATCATGCAATCCGTGAGATGACGAACCATGATGCTACTCTTTTTAAGGGAATCGGCTGCTATGAGGAAAAAGAGAGAACACTGATATACTCAGTAATCAATTCTGAGGCAAAGAGAGAGCTGATTCCTTTGATACGTTCAATTGATGAGCATGCATTTATTAATATTGTAAAGACGCAGGAGCTGGATGGAAGGTTCCATGATATTCCGCAGGATTAAAGAGATAGATACTTAACGACATTAGGAGGCTGTATGTTTAAAACACCAAATGAAGCTTATGAATATATAATGGAAAACAATCTTGAGACGGATGTTCTCTCAGCGATGATGACACACACGATGGATTATTCGATTGCAGAGATTGCGGACGGCAGTTTTAAGCTTGAGGAGGAAGCTGACGGAAGAAAGGTTACATTTGTATCAAAGGGGTATAAGATTGATGTGCCTGTTACGGATGATGAGATTGTGACGGCGGCACTCAATGGTTTGTATATAAGTGCATTTATATCAAGAAAGGCTGACAATTATAATGTGCATTTTCTGGTGTCGGGCTATCCTGCCAAGATGAAGGCGATGTTTGAGGAGGAGATTGCCAGAAATGTTGTGCGTTATATGATTTTGTCGACTGTTGTGGCGTGCGGTCTTAACAGCGAGAAGAAAATCAGGGAGTATATTAGGGGATAGACTCTGAAGTCGCGCAAATATATTGCCGCGGCACTTCATTTATATTTGAAACCTGCCGATAATAGATTTATAACAGAACACTTTGAAATATGTCCAAGGAGGGATTATTGCAGCAAATGGAATTTTTAGCGATTCAAAAGTGTATCCTGTTCAGACAATCAGTAATACTAAAGGCGTAAAACGTGATGGCACGAATGCTGGATATCAGGGAAACAGCCAGCCTGGCAATCGTTATTACGATATGAAGGTCAATGTTGATACTGCCCATATGGCACCTGAGGACTGCTATACAGTTACTTACAACAATAACAGCCAGCTCCAGACATTTTACTATTGCCCACGTCATGAATATACATACTGATAACTGAACTAAACAAAGTTTTTAAAGCCTGTGCCAGTCGTTATTATGCTGGCACAGGCTTTTGTTTTTGGCGTTTTGGATGGGCGCAACATGCAGAAATATGCAAAATGTGTCGCAAATAAACACAGTCATGTAAACCTGCGGAACATCAGATAAAATCTGTATTTATAGTACGAAAGTTTGATTGACACATGTAAATACATAGATTATTCTATTATTATGGGGGAAAGTTAACAGATATTTTAGATGTTTTTACATAGTCCCTCACAATAACTAATTGTATTAGAGGGAGACAGGGGAATGAAAAAACACATAGCATTTAAGATTATGCTGCCATTAATTATTATATTTGTATTAACTTTGATGGTAAACATAAGTACCACAAGCCAGTTCCAGTCATTTAGAAGTGTTTGTCAGGAAATTACTGATTCAACAGTGGCAGATGTTCCACAACAGATACGTGACACAGCGGCAGGAATGTCAGAGAGCATTACTGCTGGTTTATCAAGAAATGGAATTATATCATCATTACAGCTTGCTATGGTTGTTGTCACAATTATTGTTACATATGTAGCCGTTGTTAAGCCATTACAGAAAACTCAGAAGCAGCTTGATTCATTGATTGAGAAGCTTGAGAATAATGAGGGTAATCTGGAAGAGCGTATCCAGACAAAGAAAGAGGATGAGATAGGCCGTCTTATATTCGGTATCAACATGTTCCTTGATAAGCTTCAGGTTATTATGAAGAGAATTGAGGGACATTCTATTTCATTAGATAGTTCATCAGGTAACATTTTACAGACCGTTTCTTCATCTTCAACAAGTGCTAACGAACTTGCAGATGAGACTAATAAGCTTTGCAGTGAGATTGATGATATTTCAGAGGCTGTTGAGGCAATTTCGCATGATATTAAGCTTTTAGAGGAGAATGGTACATCTATTGCTGATGCAAGTGCATCTGGTAAGGATTACACAGCCAAGATGAAGGATAGAGCGACTGAAATACAATCTATGGCAGGGAGCAGCAAGCAAGCATCACAGCAGATTACTGCGTCACTTGAGGATGACCTTCGCACATCTGTTGAGAGCAGCAAGAGCGTTAATGCAATCAGAGATCTTACAGAAGAGATTTTATCTATAGCAAGCCAGACAAATCTTCTTGCACTTAACGCATCTATCGAGGCGGCAAGAGCTGGTGAGGCAGGCAAGGGATTTGCGGTTGTCGCTGATGAAATCAGACAGCTTGCTGACAACAGCAGAAATACAGCTAACAGTATCCAGGAAATCAGCAACGAGGTTGTTACATCGGTTGAACAGCTTGCAGCATCATCAGACAAGCTTCTTAAGTATGTTACAACTAATGTACTTGACGATTATGATAAGTTTGTTGCTGCATCACAGCAGTATACACAGGATGCCGATACATTAGAGGGCATTATGACAGATTTTGAGAACAAGACAGAGACATTGCTTGATTCTTCAGCACATGTAGGAGATAAGATTTTACAGATATCTGATACAATTGACGAGGAAAAGAGCAGAGTAGCAGCGTTCTCGGATGCAGTTGATAAGCTCCTTTCTAACATGACAGAGATTCAGGACTGCACTAATGTCAATGAGGGTGTATCTAATGATTTAAAGCAGGAGATTGCGAAGTTTAGCGTAATCTAGTTCTAGGCGAGTTAAATAATTTTAAGCATGGAAGGCAGAATATATTGGGGTCGGAATTGCCATTTTTGGCTGAAATAAGCCGGATGAATGAAATAAATCCAAAATAGTGCAATTATATTTAAATTATACCCGTAAAATTGTGATTTTGGATTAAATAAAACAAAGCTGCGGATAAATCCGATTTTTTAATGAAAAGTGTGGGTTTAGCGAAGTGAAAAACCGGGGGTTTTGGAGTTCTCTGAAAGAAATTGGGTGGAAAATCCAATTTTCCACCCAATTAATTGTATATGAGATAGCTTTGTATGTATCATGCTGTCATATCAGATTATAATGTACCCCATGTAGTGGACACGCACATGTGAAATCAATCATCATCAATTGCCGCTCGCCGCTGTAGTCTTCGTAGTCGTGCTAGAGCTTGATACATTTGAAGATACCTTGATTGTAAATTCTTTAGTAAGTGTTCCGTACAGTGGGTCGTTGAAATATATCTTAACCTTGTGGCTGCCATATGATATACGGTTTATCTTGTTCTTGGTTGTATATTTCTTGCCATCTATAACTACATTAACTGAGTTGTCAACGCCGAGGCAGTTGATTGCGTGGCACTGGTCGAGGAAGGCTGAAGCCTTTCCATATGGAACTGTTATAGTATCTGAATCTGTTGAGATATATGGCTCGTACAAATCAATTGTGTAATTATCGTATGAGAACATCGCAACATTCATATCGGTGTAGTAGTTAATTCCAGGAACAGTGTTAGTTACGCCGTACTGCCAGATGTCGTAGTTGTAATCAAATTCCGGACCATCATCGCCAGGCTTCCACTGTCTTTCTGTGTAGTAGTAATCTTTGAAGTAATATGCAAGCCATGTCTTATATTTCTTAGTGAGTGAAGCACCATCAACACGTCCTAACCAGTCGTTCTTGCAGAAGTAAACCATAGGAGTGTATCCTGCGGCAGCTATTTTATCAGCAAATGTTGTGCATATGTTGGTAAGCTGCTGGTTACTAATCTTTGCTTTGTTAACACGGTAGTTCTTGCCGGATTCCCAGTCAAATGCAACTGGATATGTTATCTTGTATTTCTGTATGAGGCTCAGACAGTAATCGGCTTCGGCAGATGCCTCGCTTGTTGTCTTTGCCTGTGAGAAGAAATATATTCCGACTTGAATGCCATTGGCAAGTGCACCAACGATATTCTGCTCAAATGCTGGATCTTTGTAGAGTTTTCCGTCAGTTCCTATAGAACGTCCACCACATTTGATGATTGCAAATGTTATGCCTGAATCCTTGACTTTCTTCCAGTCGATAGCTCCGTGGTCGCTCTGGTAATGCGACACATCAACACCGAATGACATGTTAGATGTAAGAACCATAGGAACTGTGTCTGTTCCGTCTGATACGTCATCATTGGCATGCTCGTCTTCCTCTGCAACATTGGAATCACTTCCGTCATCAGCTACTTTGCTGTTAGCAGCCTCGGCAGCGGCTTTCTCAGCAGCAGCGGCTTCTGCGGCTGCCTGTGCTGCGGCAGCTTCCTCAGCGGCAATCTTTTCATTGAGTGCATTGGTGTAGCCCTCAAAATCAGGAACCTTATCAAGCGATGCCACAAGTGTCTGGTATGTATCGCTGTCTTCGAGATTTTCAAGAAGATGTGAAGCTATGGTATTCAGTGTCTTGAAATCAGAGAACACAAGGCTATCACTATCTTTACTGCTAATCTGGCTGATTACATCCTTCTGGGAATCACTGATATATTGTTTTTCAGAAGAGCTGTTATCGCTAGTTGATGACATGCTGATAAATGGATTGATGTTGGTAATCAGGTCATCAACGCATACCTTGGCAGAGTCGCTGTCTGTGTATACATCGAATACTACACGGAAATTTGTGTAGGATGTTTCAAGACTGCTTAACAGCTCACGCATTTTAGCTTTTTCCTCAGCACGGCGGCTGGCTTCTTCTGCGCTTTCTGTAGTCTGATCAAGCATTTCCTGCTGAATTTGTGCATTGGCAATCTCTGCCTTTTTCTTGCTGTTATGGCTTAACACGACTGCGCATGTTCCGCCGGCAAGAACGACTACGATAATTCCTGCCGCTATAAGCGTGTTGCTGTAGCGATACAGTAATTTTTTGATGCCACTACGTTTTTTTGTATCATTAGTGTCTTTCATATTCTGTTTTTCTTCCTTTCCCCTATATGACTGGTTTTATTCCAATTGATTACTTTACTACAATAAAGAAAAGAATGCTATAGGGAATTGGTAAATCGTATAAAAAGCCTGCTATATGCAATGAAAAATTATTGATTGGAAATCCAGATTACTCCAGTTATACTATCGCCATCGCTCCTGATAATAGAAGCAGTACATATGTAAGTTTCATGAACACATCCTGGGGGATTTTTTTAACGAGCTTTGTTCCGATAAATGTTCCAACAAACACAGGCACAACTCCGACAATAAGCAGCATAATGACATGTGTATTGAAATTACCGAGCATTATCTGTGTACCTGTCATGTAACAGCCTGTTGTAAGCCATATCATAGCAATAGTTGCGCGGAATTCTTCTTTATCTTTTAGAACGGCGGCGGCGTATACTACAAGCAATGCTCCTCCAGATACGAACATGCCGTGTATTATGCCGGCAGCCAGAAGAATTATAAGCATAAACCATTGAGGAAGTGATGCCTTTTTTGGTGAATTAATTGAATTGCTGTTGTCATGTTCTGCAAGCATGTCATTTTGTGAAGCTGCTTTGGATGTGCGGCTGAACAAAAGCTTTTTTATTGCAATTGCGATTATCATAATTCCATATAATATAAGAAGCTGGTGCAGTGGAAAGATTTCAAATATCTTGATGCCGGCAGCCATGCCGATTATCATGCAGATGAACATTTTGGCAAATTCTTTCCAGTTAATGTACTTAAAGCCGGTGCAGACAATCATCAGGCTTGAAATCTGTGCAATAGCATTAAGCAGGGCTTTGGCTTCGCCTACACCTATAAGTTTGATTGTTGGCGGCATGGATATCAGCGTTCCGGCAAATCCAGTTATCGCTTGCAGCAGATTGGCTCCAAACAATATAATAAAAACAATTAAATCCTTAATATTGAACATAATGACCAGCTCCTCCCATATTTCTTTCATATTTAATAAGCATTATAGCGTATATTTATCCATTGCATTTTGTGCACCAACACAAATAAATTCCCATAGAAGCATATTTACATTATATAGTAGAAATATTTGTGCATTCAGGCATTAATATTGGGATGGATTACATATAAACATATAAAATAGGTAAGAATCCGAAAAATCACTTGACATATGTGCATGAGCACATATAAACTTGGTAAGTAGTATATTGAAAACATATATTGCATGTCATATTATAATGTCAACAATTAAATAGATGAACAAACAAAGGCGTTTGAACTTACCACGGGATGAGTGGGGTTCAGACGCTTTTTTGTTTATCTGTTTATAGCATAACATCCAGATGGGTCAGAACTAATGAGAATCTGGGAAGGATATAAGGAGGACAATAATATGGCAAATTTAACAGGACAGGAAGTAGCAGAGTTACATAAGAAATATATTTTACAGTCATGGTCTAAGGCTGGTGGAGATGTTTTACCGGTTGAGAAGGCAAAGGGCATATATTTCTGGGATTACGATGGAAAGAAGTATGCTGATATGGCGTCACTTCTTGTATGTTCTAATCTGGGACATGAGCTGCCAGAGATTGTTGAGGCGATTAAGGAGCAGGCAGATAAGATGTGCTTTATGGCTCCAGCGTATGCATCAGAACCTAAGAGCAAGCTTGCCAAGCTGCTTGTTGAGGCAGCAGGTGAGGATACATATAAGAGAGTGTTCTTTACTAATGGCGGTGCTGAATCTAATGAAAATGCAATCAAGATGGCAAGAATGGTAACAGGAAGAACTAAGATTTTCTCATGTTACAGAAGTTATCATGGTGCTACACTTGGTGCTTCTAATGCATCAGGTGACTGGAGAAGATTTGCAGCAGAGATTGGTGGTGCCAATGGATTTGTTAAGTTTATGAATCCACAGATGTACAGAGATGGTTATACATATGGTGTTGATGATGAAGTTGTTACTAAGAAGGCTCTTGCAGACCTTGAACTTCAGTTAAGATATGAAGGACCAACCAATGTGGCTGCAATTCTTATGGAGTCAATCGTAGGTGCGAATGGTGTTATCCTCCCACCTAAGGGATATATGGAAGGTGTAAGGGCACTTTGCGATAAATATGGCATCTTAATGATATGTGATGAGGTTATGGCAGGCTTCTTCAGAACAGGTAAGTGGTTCGCATGGCAGAATTTTGATTTCAAGCCAGATATGATTACATTTGCAAAGGGCGTTACATGTGGTTATGTACAGCTTGGCGGTGTTATTGTTAATGAAAAGATTGCTAAGTATTTTGAAGAAAATGTACTTCAGTGTGGTCTTACATATTCAGGTCATACACTTGCATGTGCGGCTGGTGTGGCAGCAGTTACATATTATAAGGAGCACAATATTGAACAGCATGTTGCAGAGATGCATGAGATTGTCAAGGCATTCATGGACAAGATGGTTGAGAAGCATAAATGTGTAGGTGAGGCAAGATGCATAGGTTTATTCGGAGCGCTTGAGATGATTAAGAATAAGGAAACAAGAGAACCACTTCAGGAGTATGGTATTCCGGGAACAGCAATGCCTTGGATATTTGCCGAGTTAAAGAAGAGAGGTTTTGCAACATTTGGACGTGAGAACTTTATCGAGATATGTCCACCTCTTATCATAACTAAGGAAGAACTTGACGAGTACCTTCCAATTCTTGATGAGGTGCTTACACTTGCCGATGAGAAATTCTGCGAATAAGTATAATTGAGCAAATTGAATAAATCAGACATTATAATGTTGGAGATATTACTCTGAAAGGAAGGAATGCTATGAACTGGGATTATATACAGCCGGTTAAGATAAGATTCGGAGCCGGAAGATGTGCAGAGATAAAAGAACTTGCAAAATCACTTGGTGCTAAGAATGGTCTGCTTGTTGCAGATCCATTCTTCTTCACCAACGGACTTGCAGAGAAGATTATTAAAGACAGCGAGGGCGCGCTTACAGCCTCATTTGGTGAATTATCACCTAATCCGGATGTAACAGAGGTTGATGCCTGCGCGGATGTTATAAGAAAGAATGACATAGGCTTTGTTGTGGCACTTGGCGGAGGCAGTTCAATGGACTGTGCCAAGGCGGCTGCCAGCATTGCACTGACAGATGATTCAATAAGAAAATATCATGGAACTGGCGTGGCTATGCCACAGGAGCATCTTCCACTTATAGCGATTCCTACGACAGCAGGAACAGGAAGCGAAGTTACATGTGTAGCTGTTCTTACAGACCATGCTAATGGCAAAAAGTCGCCAATTGTGTCAGACGGATTCTTCCCTGATTATGCAATTATCGACCCTGAGCTTACATACACAATGCCGCCTAAGGTTACAGCAGGAACTGGTATTGATGTGCTGTCACATGCGATTGAGGGATTCTGGAGCAAGGGACACCAGCCTGTCTGCGATGCGTGTGCATTACATGCGGCAGAGCTTGTATTTAAGTATCTGTACAGGGCTTATGAGAATCCAACAGATAAGGAAGCGAGAGAAAAAATGTGTGAGGCATCACTTATAGCTGGTCTTGCATTTACACTTCCTAAGACAACTGCTTCGCATGCATGCTCATTTCCACTGACCAATATTCACCATATCCCACATGGTGAGGCGTGCGGACTTACACTGGATTATTTTGCAAGAATTAATGCAAAGGGTGAAGAAGGCGCAAGAATTGATGAGTTTGCAAGAAAACTTGGATTTGCCGATACAAACGACATGGCAGATGCAATTCATGCTCTAAAGGAAAAGCTTCATCTTAGAAATGATTTAAAGGATTTACATTTATCAGAGGAGCAGATAGCGGAGCTTGTAAAAATCAGCCGTCACCCTAACCTGTATAACAATCCGGTTGATATAACGGATGAGATGCTGGACGAGATGTACCACAGCATGGCGTAGGAAGAGGGAAGAAAAGATTATTAAAATGATGCAGCATGCAGCTGCATCATTTTGTGCTGTAATCTAATAAAGGAGGAGATTAATATATGGCAATGACAGTAGAAAATCTGTATAAATCTATCATGGATGATGAGGAATATCAGATGAAGTGTGTAGCTGGAGAAAGTGGCAAGGATAAAGTTGTCACATGGGTTCACATGGTTGAAAGTGTAGCTATATCAGAATTTCTAGAGGGAAATGAAATTGCATTTACCACGGGAATCAGCGTTTCTAATGATGCAGATTTGTTGCTGGAATTAGTAGAATCCATATATAATCAGGGGGCAAGTGCGCTTGTTATTAATATTGGTCCATATATTAAAAAGATACCTCAGATTGTGATAGATTTCTGCAATTACAATGAATTTATGTTATTTGAAGTACCGTGGCATGTACATATGGCAGGAATAATGAAACGGTTCAGTGAGATATTAACACTTGCTGACCGGGCAGATATGGAAATAGCAGGAGCAATGGAAAATGCGATATTTTATCCAGGACAGCAGAGTCTGTATATGCCATTACTTGAAAAAAATGGAATTGACATTGAGCTGCCATATTGTGTGGCACTTTTTCATATTGAAAAACTGGCAGAGAAAAAGAATAGTACAGGAACAATAGAAGAGGCTATACGACATATAACACATGATTATAGTGGTACTAATAGAAAAGAAAGTTTTGTTTTTTCTAAGAGAGGAACGATATTCGTTATATTCAAAAATTGTAGTTATGATGAGATAGAAACAGATGTAAATAGTGTAATAGATTACCTTAGAAGAATGGGTGGAATATATGAAGATGTTTATTGTGGTGTTGGAAGAAACACAATGAGTGTCAGATGTCTGAGTAAGAGTTATAATCTTGCTCTTAAAGCAATGAAGCTTCAGATGAAGAGAGGCATGGCTGGTAAACCGGCTATATTTAAGAAGATGGGTGTGTATCGTACTTTGATGGCAATAGAAGATATGGAAATTGCCAAAGAATACTACAGTGAATTGTTGGAAAGACTGGTGAAATATGATGAACTGAATAAGACAGAGTATATTGAATTTCTTAAAGTGTATTTTAAGGAGGCTGGAAGTGTGATTAATACAGCAGAGGCTCTTTATCTGCACCGTAATACTGTTAATTATAAATTACGAAAAATAGAAGAAATTCTTGATTGTGATTTGACAGATTTTGATACTAAAGTCGAATTATATCTTGCTTTGAAACTTTATGAGCTTATATAGTTATAAAATACAACAATAAAGCATTGAAATATATATACTTATATGATATATTGTATATG
>ERZ1034882.926-NODE-926-length-11878-cov-5.714117_pt1 | contig 11878 bp, 13 predicted proteins | sample MGYA00520606_ERZ1034882 | MGnify/ENA primary metagenome ERZ1034882 (study PRJEB33766, sample SAMN09781726) | gut metagenome | biome: gut microbiome | host: Homo sapiens | place: Madagascar | study: EMG produced TPA metagenomics assembly of the PRJNA485056 data set...
GGATAAATGGCTGCTTTATCCTGCGTAAAATTGCAACTTTATGGGGGGGGGAAAAAAAAAATCGTAAGAAACAAAACTTACAACCTGCGCAATTGGCAACTGGGAGAACGAGAAAGAAAAGTAACGTTTCTACGATAAATAATCGCCGCTTGTCGGAGATAAAACCTGTGCGGGATAACAACGGTAACATACATAGCAGTTGAAAATAAAACATCGATACAGCGATAATTATAAATGGCATCCTGCGTGAATTAACAACACTATATTTGAAGAATAGTTGCAATTCTACACAGGATACTTGAAAAAGAGGAGGTTTTATATATCAAGGCAAGCGAATGACATAACCTGCGTAGAATTGCAACTGCAAGAAAAAGGTAAAAAATAAGACGCCCTGCGTGAAATTGCACCCAATTTGGCATATGCGGAAATACGATTTGTTGTATTTAAAGAGAAATAAACGAAATGTAAACTTAAATCATAACTTTTAAAGAAATTATTACTGAAAACAGCTTCGCACAGAATAAACCTGCGTAATTGGCAACACCAAAGAGGAACCCTTGTTTCGCAACTAAGTAATAAGGTCGGGCAGGAAAGGGCAAGACGGTGAGATACCAGTACAATGAACAAGTACATACAGTTATAATAACAAGAAGTAATACAGGATGTATAATAAGAATGCTGCTAAAAGCGATAATCCATTCTTCAAAATACATAAACCTGCGTAAAATTACAACTATGTTGAGAAAGAAATCCTCCGGTATGGCAAGGAAGCAGTTGCAATTTTACGCAGGTTGGCAGTTGCAAATCCACGCAGGAAAAAAGCAAAACTGCGTAAGTTTGCAACTCTGAAGGCAGCGGTAAACAAAATAAGCAGGGCAGGGGGAGAACACCAAAGGGAATATACAGACAAACAGTTATATAATAAAACATAAAAGCAACTATGAGATATTTCCCATAAGAACCAGATTAATTACAGATAAATGTGGCAACCTTGCGCAGGGTAAAAACGCTTGCCCCATGCAAAAGAATGGACAACCTTATCAAAAAGGTTTTAAGGGCAAAACCCTTGCAGGCGGTACGGCAGCGCAGTATAATAGAGTCACATTTTAAAAAAGAGGGAGATCGATATGGAAACACAAAAAACGCGGGAGGGGTTTGCCTCCCGGCTCGGGTTTATTCTTGTCAGCGCGGGCTGCGCTATCGGTATCGGCAATGTCTGGCGGTTCCCCACGGTAACGGGACAATATGGCGGCGGGGTGTTTGTACTGTTTTACCTGCTGTTCCTTATTATAATGGGGCTGCCCGTTTTAACCATGGAACTGGCAGTGGGGCGCGCCGGACACGGCAGTGCTGTACAGGCATACCGTGCGCTGGAACCCAAGGGCAGTAAATGGCATCTGCACGGTTGGTTTTGCATCGCGGGCTGTGCATTGCTGATGATGTATTACACCACCGTTTCCGGCTGGATGCTGGATTACTTTTTTAAGTTCTTGACCGGAAGGTTTGCCGCTGTACCGCCGGACGCAGTAGGGGAGATATTCCCAACTATGCTGAGCAACGCGGGCGAGCAGGTGTTCTGGATGGTGCTGGTGACCGTGCTGGGCTTTGTTGTCTGTGCACGCGGTCTGCAGGGCGGTTTGGAACGTATCGGCAAATGGATGATGAGCGCTCTGCTGCTGTTGATCCTTGTGCTGGTGGGACACAGCCTGACCTTGCCGGGAGCCAAGCAAGGACTGGTGTTCTACCTGCTGCCGGATTGGCAACGCGCGATGGAACAGGGGATCGGCAGTGTGGTTTCCGCTGCCATGAACCAAGCGTTCTTTACGCTGAGCCTTGGCATCGGTGCTATGGAGATTTTCGGCAGCTATATGGATCGCCGATACAGCTTGTCCGGCGAGGCGGCGCGTATTTGCGCACTGGATACCTTTGTTGCCATCTGCGCAGGTTTGATTATTTTTCCCGCCTGTTTTTCTTACGGCGTTTCGCCTGATGCAGGTCCGCAGCTGATCTTTATCACGCTGCCCAAGGTCTTTGTCAATATGGCGGGCGGACGACTGTGGGGAACGTTGTTTTTCCTGTTTATGACCTTTGCCAGCTTCTCTACGGTGCTGGCGGTATTTGAAAACCTGATTGCTGCCCTGTGCGAGCAGCTGGGCTGGAGCCGCCGCCGTGCCTGCGTGGTGGGCGCTGTGGGGCTTGCGATACTGGGGCTTCCCTGTGCGCTGGGTTATAATGTATGGGGTACGCTGCAGCCCTTGGGGGCAGGCAGCACCGTGCTGGATTTTGAGGATTTCCTTGTCAGCAATTTGCTGCTGCCTGCCGGAAGCCTTGTGTACCTGTTGTTCTGTGTCAGCCGTTGGGGCTGGGGGTACGACCGCTATTTGCAGGAGTGCAACACCGGCAGCGGGCTGCGTATGCCCCGCTGTCTGAAACTGTATTTCCAATATATTTTGCCGGTTTTGATTGCCGTGATTTTGATTCGCGGGCTTGTGTAAATCGGTTGCCGTCCGCATATCGTGCGGGCGGTTTTTTATACCCGGAATTGACACAAACCTCCCAAAATGCTATACTGTTTACAACGTTTGGTTGTAATTTTGAGCGAAAGGGGAGAGCAGACTTGCAGGAAAAAACCTATCTTGCCATTGATTTGAAATCCTTTTTCGCGTCGGTAGAATGTGTAGAGCGCGGTCTGGATCCCCTTACCACCAATCTGGTGGTGGCGGATGCCGCCCGCACACAAAAGACCATCTGTCTGGCGGTTTCGCCGTCCCTGAAGGCATACGGCATACCGGGGCGTGCGCGGTTGTTTGAGGTCGTACAAAAGGTGGGGCATGCCAACGCATGGCGGCGTACAAGGGCGCCCGGACGAGAATTTGCCGGCAAGAGTGCCAGCGCACCGGAGCTGGCGCTGCACCCGGAATATGAGTTGGACTACATCATTGCACCGCCGCAGATGAGCCATTATGTTGCCAAAAGCACCCAAATCTACAGCATTTATTTGCAGTTTGTCGCGCCGGAGGATATCCACAGCTATTCCATTGATGAGGTATTCATTGATGCAACGTCCTATTTAAAGCTGTACAACCTTACTGCCCGCGATTTTGCCATGAAGCTGATTTTGGAGATCCTGCGTGCGACCGGCATCACCGCCACGGCGGGCATCGGCAGTAATTTGTATCTTGCCAAGGTGGCGATGGATGTGCAGGCTAAGCATATCCCGCCGGACAAAAACGGCGTGCGCATTGCCGAATTGGATGAGCAGAGCTATCGCCGCCTGTTGTGGGAACACAAACCACTGACAGATTTCTGGCGGGTCGGGCGCGGCTATGCCAAAAAACTGGAGGCGCACGGGCTGTATACCATGGGCGATGTGGCACGATGTTCCGTGGGAAAGGAAAGCGATTTCTATAACGAGGAGCTGCTTTACCGCTTGTTCGGCACCTACGCTGAGCTTCTGATCGACCATGCATGGGGGTGGGAGCCGTGTACCCTTGCGGACATCAAGGCATACAAGCCGTCTGCCACCAGCATCGGCGGCGGGCAGGTGCTGCACTGCGCCACTGAGTTTGAACAGGCGCGGCTGATTGTACGCGAGATGGCGGATGCCCTTGTGCTGGAGCTGGTCGATAAAGGGCTGATGACCAAGCAGATGGTGCTGACGGTGGGCTATGATATTGAAAATCTGACCGACCCGGAGCGGCGCAAACAGTATCACGGTGCTGTGACTACAGATATGTACGGGCGCAAGGTACCCAAGCACGCCCATGGCACGGCAAATCTGGCGGGGTACACCTCCTCGACCCGGCAAATTATGGAGGCTGTCACCGCGTTGTATGACCGTATTGTGGACAAAAACCTGCTGGTGCGGCGGCTGAATCTGGTTGCCAACAATGTTCTGACCGAGCAGTCCGCCCGTGAAGCGGAAGCCAGTGAGCAGTTGGATTTTTTCTCGGTGACGGAAAAGGCGCAGGCGCAGTATGCCGAGGAACAAAAAGAACTGGAACGTGAGCGCCGCCGCCAACAGGCAATGCTGTCCATCAAGAAAAAATTCGGCAAAAATGCCATTGTCAAGGGGATGGATCTGCAGGAGGGCGCGACCGCTATGCAGCGCAATGCGCAGATTGGGGGACATAAGGCATAATGGGCAAGTATGATGATATCATTCACCTGCCGCATCCGACATCGGAACGACATCCGCGGATGTCCCGGCAGGATCGTGCGGCGCAGTTCTCACCGTTTGCGGCACTGACAGGGCTGGGCGCAGCCTTGCAGGAAAGCGCCCGCCTGACCGAAAGACGTATGATACCCGATGAATACGAGCAGGCGGAGCTGGACAAAAAACTGCAGTATCTGCGCGAAAATCTGTCCCGACAGCCTGCGGTAGCCATCACCCATTTTGTGCCTGACGCCCGCAAGGAGGGCGGCAGCTACCGCCGCACCGAGGGCAGGGTCAAGAAGCTGTTGGAATATGAAAGACAGCTGGTGCTGACGGACGGTACGACCCTGGCAATTGAAGATATTCTGGAATTGGAGCTATTGTAAGAAGCTGCCCCGAAGCTCCCTGCTGGTAAGACAGTAAAATCAAATTTCTTGGAACAGGCATGATTTCGGTCATGCCTGTTCCGCTTTTATCAGCTCGTCCACGGGGATGTAGCCCACGAGGTCGTATTCGATATGTACCCTCTGCGATTTTTACAAAATCCAGTTTGCTTGCTAATTCCATAAATGGAGTTAGCAAGCAATGCACGGCGGTACCCACTCGTGCAAAAACTTGTTGGGGCGCGGGTCGCCAGTGGCGACCTCAAAATGCAATGCATTTTGAAGCGCTTGACCGAGCCGACAGGTGAGACCATCCCAAACCCTTTAACAATTTTAAAGAAATTGGCTGCGCACCGTTGGTGCTGTTCCTCTTAAAAATCGTAATAAGACAGTTACGACTTTTGTGGTTCTCCCTGTTTAGAGATTTTCTCGCCATCGGCAGTTGGAAAAGTCCCCTCCATAGCCATGGTGCGAAGATAGGCACTAAGATTATCCGTGCCGGACTCCATCATTCGCTGCTTGATGGCAGCAAGCTCTTTTTCGTCCACAAAGAATTTGACCTGTATCGGTCGCTTGCGATCTGCTTTATTCGGCATAGGTGTATCCTTCACTCATAACTGACAAAATCCTGCTCAACCAGCGCATAATCAACCGATGATTGAAGCCGACCGAACTGGTCTTTCCAAGAATCGATATTGGTTCGTACCTTGCGGAATCCAAGTAATTCGTAAACGTGCTGCGCTCTTGTGTTTGTCAAGTTCGTATCGAGGATGATTTTGGCATAGCCGTTTCTGAACAGCCAACTGATCAGCATACTCAAAACCTTTCTGCCAACACCACGGTTCTGACAATCGGTTTCGCAGATCTTAATTCCAATTTCTGCAACTCCATCTGACGCATTGTGGTAATTGCACTCGCCAATCAGACGGTCGCTTTCCTCAACGACCAGAAGACCATTTCTAAGCTCTTTTACAACTTCTTCCTCGGTCGTTCCCAGACCGTCGGGAAAGCCTGCGTGTGCCATCACAGCACCATCATTCCACCAAGCGGCAAGCTGCTTCGCATCGGTAACCTCGGCTTGGCGGATTGTTAGGTTTTTATGTTGTATTCTCACTTGGTTACTCCTTGCCCTGTATCCCGACTGTTAGTGTGTACACATACTTTATCACAAGGATAGCTCTGTTTTCAATAGAATACTCGGAATTTAACACCCTAAAATGTAACTTTTCTGCGAATGAAAGTTGATTTTCAGTTTCCACCGTGTCGAACATACTCTGCATCGAAATACCCGCCTATCGACTTTGCGGTTTTGTGGGGTGTTTTGCACAATCGTAAATATACGCACTCCCCAGCGAACGGTATCCGCTATGCAGCGATTCACTGTTTCACAAAAGAACCGCACAGAGGCGATAACTATTTCACCCTTTTCGTTATCCTTGCTTTACAGCGCAAAAAACAGGTGATTCTCAACCCTTAGATGTAAAAACAGGCGGCATCCAACCGAAGTTGAATGTTGCCTGTTTTGTCCAATCCTGTTTCGCAGTTGCCAATTTCGTAATTTTCTCAAATTACTGTCTTATCGGCACACGGCCGAACGGGCAGTTTTTTTGATTGCGGTGCTTGACAAAGCGGGAAAACTATGCTACCATATACTTCAAATTTGAACTATCCAAAAATGAAAGGAAGCGAGTCCATGTACGCCGGCATCGAGATTTTACAAAAGACATCCCTTGCCTACAGTACTTTTTGCAAGCCGCTGTGCGCAGAGCTTGGGCTGCCGCAGACGGCGCTGGATATCCTGCTGTTTCTTGCCAATAATCCCCGCTACAAGACCGCCTGCGATGTGGTGGAGGTGCGGCATATCAAGGCAAACCTTGTGTCAGTCAATGTGAACCGACTGGTCGATGAAGGGTATCTGGTGCGTCTGCCTGTGCAGGGGGATCGGCGCAAGACAGAGCTAGCCTGCACCGAAAAAGCGCAGACAGTCATTGCGCGCGGACGGCAAAAGCAGGCGGAGTTTCAAGCCGCCATGTTTGAAAATATGGACGAAGCAACCCGGGAAGCATTTTTTGCCGCCTTGGGGAAAATTGAAAACAATCTGGACAAAATGATGAAGGAGAACGGTTAAATGCAGTGGATCATTACCTTGTTGGTTACCTTTTTTGCCGGTATGGGTGCCGGGCTTGGCACAGGCTTTGCGGGTATGAGCGCGGCGGCGGTCATCAGCCCGATGCTCATCACCTTTTTGCATATGGACCCGTATATGGCGGTGGGCATAGCGCTGTCCTCTGACGTGCTGGCAAGCGCGGTTTCCGCCTACACCTACCACAAAAACAAGAATCTGGATATCAAAAACGGTCTGATTATGATGGCGAGCGTGCTGACCTTTACGGTGGTGGGCAGCTATATTGCCAGCCTGCTGCCGTCGGCAACCATGGGCAGCTTCTCGGTATTTATGACCTTCCTGCTGGGCGTCAAGTTTATTGTGCGCCCCGTCATGACCACCAAGGAAGCTATGCAGAATGTTTCTGCCAAAAAACGCGCCGTACAGTCGATTTTGTGCGGAATGCTTATCGGCTTTATCTGCGGCTTTGTGGGCGCGGGCGGCGGTATGATGATGCTGTTGATTCTGACCAGTGTTCTGGGCTATGAGCTGAAAACCGCCGTGGGTACCAGCGTATTTATTATGACATTTACGGCATTGACGGGCGCAGTCTCACACTTTGCCATCGGCGGAGCGCCGGATTGGTCGGTTTTTGTGCTGTGCGTCGTGTTCACGTTGCTGTGGGCGCGCATCGCCGCCGTATTTGCCAATAAGGCAGAGCCTGCCACGCTGAACCGTGCGACGGGTGTGGTACTGGTCGTGCTGGGGCTGGTTATCATGGGCTTTAACCTGATTGCCTAAAAAGAATAAGAACATTACAAAAACCGCCTCCGAAAAATTCGGAGGCGGTTTGATTTAATAAGAACAAATAAATTGGTAGCTGTTTCCGCCGTCTGTGACGCGGAAACAGTAATGCATCGTGCGTACCTCGTGGGAGGAGTCCTCATATTGGCTGTCACCAATAACAAAATCCACCTGAACGCGGGTTCCCCCGTCAGTGTACGTTACACCTGCCGGTTTGGCGTCCAGATAGGGTAGTTCGGTTTCCAGTGAAAAGGGATAGCAACCGTCCGAGGGCTTGCCAAACGGCCACTCGGTAAGCTGCGAAAGGTCAAGGGTTTCCAGCCCCAAAACCTCCTGTGCGGTTTTCCGAAGATCCGCCTCGGGAATTTGCAGAAAGTAATCCTTCTCGGCGTAAGTGCCTTCCGGATGGGAAAGATAGGTTTGCAGCAAGAGGAAATAGGGCAGATAGTACGCGGTGGGCAGTTGGGTGCTGTCCTCAGCGGGGTGTTGAAAAAACGTGGCAAAGCGCAGAGCAAAATCTTCCACAGGTTCGCTGTCGGCGGCCAAGTCGTCGCTGTTAGGGGAGGGAACGGGTGTTTCCATTATGGCTGGAGATTGTGCGGGCGCAGATGCGGCAGGTTCTGTCATAGGCGGCGCTTGGGTTGCCCCTGATGTGGGCAGCGATGAGCCTGCCGCAGGGGTACAGCCCGCCAAAAGCAGCAGAGATAACGCGATACAGGCAGATTTGCGAAAAATGCTTTTCATGAAAAACCCTCCTTTTCCTTATTATACCACAGAATGTTGCCGATTTGTTGCAAGACAAAAAACGGGAGCTGCCCCAAAGGGCAGCTCCCGTATAGCAGGTATAAGTCAGATAACCTTGTAGGCTTTCAGCAACTTTTCAATATCGGTATCCTTGATTTTGCTAAGGGCTTTCTTGACGGCAAGACGCTCCACCATATTCATTTCCATATCGGTGGCTTTTTTGCCGTCGCGCAGCTTAACTGTGGCGTTCAGCAGGTCGCGCACATCAAACACGCTGCCCCAGACCTCGGGTACGCCGCGGTCAACGTTCAGCAAGGTATAGACGGCCTCCATGCCGGTGCGCATGGAATACTCGGTGGTGAAAATCGTGTCGCGCGGGGTCTCGGCAAACTGACCGAGGAAGGCAAAGTTCACACTGCCGGCAGGCACAACATCGGGGCGGTCGCCGTAGGCGCGCGGCATAAAGAAGGCGTCGATATACGGCATCATAACGGGCACGGTGTTGGCGCTGTGTTCCGCCATATCCTCGATTTGGTCAACGGGTACGCCGATGTGGTACAGCCACTCCATGCAGATCTCCTTGCCGGTGCATTCGCGCATGGGCTTCTTAATGAAGTCGCCGGGCTTGTCGGTGAACAGGGAGTACACCCACACCAGACAGTGATCCTTGGGCTGGTCGCGGAACTGCGGCTGGCGGTTGATAGTCCAGCTCATCAGCCAGCTGGAATCCTTGACGGTGACAATGCCGCCGGTGACAACGTGACCGGTGAACGGGTCGCGCTTGCAGATGTTCTTGATATAGGGGATGATGCGCTGATCCAGCGTTTCAACGGTGGCGCTCATCCAGTTGGTCTGCTCAGGGTCATGGCAGAACTTGTCCGGGTGACCGAAGGAGGGGTCCTGTGCGGCGATCTTGCGCCACATATCCCAGCCGCCGCCTTCTTTCAGCTCGGTGTTGAACGCGGCGGGGGTGTTCTGGCTGCCCATGGAGGAATTCTCGACACAGCCACCGTTGGTGATAAAGACAAGGTCGTTCTCGGTCAGGTCGATGCAGTCCTTCTTGCCGTCGGCAATGACGTCAATGCGGCGCGCCAGCTTGTGCTTGGGGTCGGTGCAATCAAATTCGACATTGGTGACCTGCACGCCGTAGTGGAACTGGACGTTGTGGCTTTCCAGATACTTGACCATGGGCAGGATCATCGACTCGTACTGGTTGTATTTGGTAAAGCGCAGCGCGGTGAAGTCAGGCAGACCGCCGATGTGGTGGATATAGCGCTGGATATACAGCTTCATTTCCAGGGCGCTGTGCCAGTTCTCAAAGGCAAACATCGTGCGCCAGTACAGCCAGAAGTTGGATTTCAGCACCTCATCGTCGAAAAAGTCGGTGATGCGCTTGTCCTGCAGATCCTCGTTGGGGGTGAAGAACAGTTTCATGATCTCCATGGCGCCCTTGTCGGAAATGTCAAACTTGCCGTCGGTGTGGGCGTCCTCGCCGCGGTTGACGGTAGCACGGCAAAGAGAGTAGTTGGGGTCCTCCTTGTTCAGCCAGTAATACTCATCCAGAACGCTTACGCCCTCGGTTTCAATCGAAGGGATGGAGCGGAACAAATCCCACATAACCTCGAAATGGTTGTCCATCTCACGACCGCCGCGCATAACGTAACCGAGATTTTCAAACTTATAGCCATCGCAGGCACCGCCCGGCAGGGTTCCCTTTTCCAGAATGTGGACGTGTTCGCCCTTCATCTGACCATCGCGCACCAGATAGCAGGCGGCGGTCAAGGCAGCCAGACCGCTGCCGACGATGTAAGCCGATTTATTGTCCACGCCTTCGGGCTTTTTGGGACGGGCAAAGGCTTCGTAGTTACCGCTGGAATAATACATAATGGTTCTCCTTTCAGGTGTTGCCTTGTGTTTCTTTCGATGTCTAAAGGATACCATATAGTATGCCCGGTCACAATCAGCAGAAAACGCCCCGTGATAAAAGTTTCATCACGGGGCGCATAGGTGTATAATTTTTTATCATTCGGGTGCGTTTGATAAAAACAGCTTACGGCTTATCGGTGCGCAGGCGCTGCAAGGCGGCGTTGATGCTGCCGTGGATGACCTGCTCCAACTGCTTTACCATCTTCTGCGGGGATTCCTTCATATCGGATTTGATCCAGTCCAGCATCAGTCCTACAAACATATACTTGTACAGCGTGGCAATATAGGCCTTATCCTCGGCGCGCACGGACATACCGCGCGCCTGCTCCTCGACCACACCCTCCAGCAGGTCATAGGTCAGGCGGTACAGATAGTTTTCTACCTGCTCACGGCTGACGCAGCGGTAGACGTTTAGGATAAAGGGCTTGTTGTTTTGCACGGCTTCAAAAATCTGTAAAAGACCCTGCTGCCATGTTTCGTAGGTCTTTTTGCCTGCCAGGGCGCGGGCAGCGTCCTCCTCGCACGACCATTCGACAAGGTCGTAGATATCCTTGAAATGGTAGTAGAAGGTCATACGGTTGATGCCGCAGTCCTCGGCAATATCGTTGATGGTGATCTTATTCAGCGGCTTCTGCAGCAGCAAGTTTTTAAGCGATGCCTCCAAAGCGCGCTTTGTGATTTCGGACATAATAAGACCTCCCTTGCTTGGTTTCTATTATACAGGAAAACGTGAATTTCTGCAAGACACGGCTTTTGATGGGCAATTTTCATAAAATAAGGTGGACTTTCCCGCCGAAGTATGGCATTATTATATGGGAAGCTACAATTTGCAGGAGGATACTCAGAATGTATGATGCAGCCATTATCGGAACGGGACCGGCAGGTGTTTCTGCTGCGCTGACTCTGCACGCCAACGGCAAGAATTTTATCTGGATCGGCAGCGAGCAGCTCAGCGATAAGGTACAAAAAGCCGAGCGTATCGCCAACTACCCCGGCTTGCCGATGGTCACCGGTGCGCAGATGAACGAGGTCTTTCGCCGCCAGTGCAGCGAACTGGGCATTGCCGTCACAGATCGGATGGTCAACTCTATCATTCCGACAGAGGATGGTTATGCGCTGATGGCGGGTGCTGACTTTTACGAGGCAAAAACCGTGCTGCTGGCGACCGGCGTGGTTGCCGTGGGTACCTTGCCCGGGGAAACCAATTTGCTGGGCAAGGGCGTAAGCTACTGCGCCACCTGCGATGGAGCTTTGTACCGCGGCAAAACGATTGCTGTTCTGTGCGGTGCCAAGCGCTTTGAGCATGAGGTAGCCTATCTGGCGGAGCTGGCTGAAAAGGTCTACTGCCTACCTTTATATAAAGGGGCAGCTGTGACCGCCCCAAATGTGGAAATTCTGCCGGAACGAATTGTGAACCTGAAAGCAGAAAATGACCGTCTGCGCGGAATCGTTCTGAAAAGCGGGGCGGAGATTCCTGTGGACGGGTTGTTCTGCCTGCGGGAAAGTGTTTCCCCCGCAACACTTTTGCCGGGGCTGAACATCGGCAGCGGACACATAGAGGTGGATCGCCATATGGCGACCAACCTGCCCGGCTGCTTTGCGGCAGGGGACTGCACCGGGCGACCCTACCAGTATGTCAAGGCAGCAGGGGAGGGCAACGTGGCGGCGCACAGTATCGTAGAATATCTGGCACGGCATAACAACAGATAAGGCAATACCGCATAATTCTAAGTGCCGATACGGCGAGCGAGGTGCGGCAGC
>ERZ1034882.933-NODE-933-length-11833-cov-4.040754_pt1 | contig 11833 bp, 8 predicted proteins | sample MGYA00520606_ERZ1034882 | MGnify/ENA primary metagenome ERZ1034882 (study PRJEB33766, sample SAMN09781726) | gut metagenome | biome: gut microbiome | host: Homo sapiens | place: Madagascar | study: EMG produced TPA metagenomics assembly of the PRJNA485056 data set...
GAGCAGATAGGTGTAGAATCTGGCGCCGAAGGCATAATCCTGGTGCTCATAGATTCCTTCCATGAAGATCTTGGTGACGCCTACGAAATGAAGGCATAACAATCCGGTCTTCTGGTGTCCGTCCAAGGTGTAGCAGTAAGGCTTTCCGTCTTCCCAGTGCAGCTTCTTGACGCCGAGACGGCGGTTGAACTCGTACTGTCCTTCCAGATATCCGTCCGGAAGCCCGATCGAGTTGTCGAAGACGCAGTGGTCTGCATCGTCCATCAGAAGATTTAAGAATTCCCCCTCAGGAAGAGTCTTTACCCACAGATAAAGCAGTGACATTTCTGCAACACCGCCGTAGATCTGGTATTTCTGGTGGATATTCCATTTTTCCATCAGGACATCCATGTGGTTCTTGTACATATCGATACAGTAATCCGTGAATTCGATCAGTCCCTGCTTAGTAAAATAGGCAACACCTGCGCAGACCTTCCATTTGTAGCCGTTGCCTTTCCAGAGGACGGCAATGTCCTGCTCCAGAGGAGACTCAGCTGCCATCTTGCAGTGGCGGAACGGCTCGTAAGTGCTGACATTCGTATAGAGAAGAATATCACTGTCCATAATCACGCAGTTGTCGTATCCATAGCGGTCAAGATATTCCAGAATGAGAAAGAAACGCCGGAAAATGCCTTCCGCCCACGCCTGTGGATAAGGGGAGAGATTTTTGAAAACACTGTGGAATTCCTTCCATTTGTCTGTGATGAAATCGTTGGCATCGTGCCAGTCGTCGCACCAGTCCTTATTGTACTGGTCGCCTAAAAGTACGACTTTTTCGTTGTACTTTTTTGCCTGTGCGATGCAGTATCTTAAATATTCCTGATTCTTTTTGCCACCTGTCTGCGGTTTTTCACCGGTCTCATGGTGTACAATAACGGGAATGATATCCGACATAATAAGTCTCCTTCTCATATAATATTGGTGAGTCATCAGTATCTTCTATTATATCGTAGCAAAAAAGCGTGTCAAGCAATGATTGCGGATTGCGCCCGTGGTTGACAAGGAATGTGTTTGAATTTATGATGGTATAAGAAAATAAGGGGGTCTACGCAATGAATGACAGAGTGGTATGCGTAATGTCTGTTGGCGCAGGAAAATATAGAAAACAATACGAACTGGTGCGGAACAATCTGATGGCTTATGCGAAGAAGTGCCATGCGGATTTTCGCTTTATAGATGACTATATTGATAAGGATAAGAAGCGGGATATTTATTCCCAGAAGCTCTTGATCCCGGATTATCTGCGGGAATACGAGCAGGTGCTTTTCCTGGATCTGGATATCATCATCTCACCGGACTGTCCGGATATTTTTGCACTTATGCCGGAGAATATCGGACTGATGGCGGAGGTCAATCCGCGCTCGTCCGCGCGTTTCCGCAAAATTTATGCGGACAACGAGCGCATTTTAAACGAGACGGTGGAGGATTATTTTACGTCGCGCGGATTTGCGGCAGCGGATGGTCTGGTCGGCAATATCAACGGGGGCGTGCTGTTGTTCAGGCCGCGCCTTGTTGCTGATCTGTTCCGGGATTACTACATGTCGATGAAGAGCCAGGGCGAGAACACGGCGTTTGAGGAAGCGCCGATGGCGTATTACACCCAGACGAAGGGGCTGTTTCTGGAACTGGATTACCGGTTTAACTGCATGCCGTATTTTGAGATCGGCAATCCGTATGCGGACAGGCTGTATGCACTTCATCAGAACCGGCTGTACGGAAAAGCCGAGCATGTCCTAAGCCGGCTTACAGGAGAAAAGCATATGCTGCTCCTTGGTGCGCACTACAAGCTGATCCGCCGCCTGTTTGACGACGGCGCCTACATCGTGCACTTTGCGGGCGGATACTGGAACACACATTTATATAGGAAGTGTATGAAACATCTGTGGCGCTGAATTTCTTAAGAAATCATTAGAAATGCGCCGAAAATGGCGCAAAGATTGACAAGAAGTTGCATTTTTATTATCATGACAGGGTATCTATTTCTGAAAATGCAGGATAGGACTGCCCCCGCAGAGAACTGCGGGAGAGGAAAGGCGAAAAAATGAGCAGAATATTGGTAACACGTTCTTCCATGCCGGAGTATGAAGAATATATAGAAGAGATTAAGGATATCTGGGACAGCCACTGGCTGACGAATATGGGTGCGAAGCACAATGAACTGGAAAAAGAACTGGAAAAGTATCTGAAGGTGGATCACGTTTCCCTTTTTTCCAATGGACACATGGCGTTGGAGCTTCTGATCCAGGCATTGCATCTGACGGGGGAGGTTATTACCACGCCGTTTACGTTTGCGTCCACAACACATGCGATCGTGCGGAACGGGCTGACGCCGGTATTCTGTGATGTGAATCCGGAGGACTACACGATGGACGTCTCTAAGATCGAGGCGCTTATCACGGACAAGACCAGCGCGATCATACCGGTGCACGTCTACGGCAATCTCTGTGATGTGGAGGCGATCGAGGCGATCGCCAAAAAGCATCATCTGAAAGTGATTTACGATGCGGCGCATACGTTTGGCGTTACGTACAAGGGACGCGGTGTGGCGACGTTCGGGGATGCGTCCATGTTCAGCTTCCACGCAACGAAGGTGTTCCACACGATTGAGGGCGGCGCTGTATGCTTTAACGGAGAGCAGAACGGACTGAAGGAGGATCTGTACGGTCTTAAGAATTTCGGAATCCGCAATGAGGTCGTTGTGGACGCGGTCGGCGCCAACTCCAAGATGAATGAATTCCAGGCGGCGATGGGACTTTGCAACCTGCGGCATCTGGATGGAGAGATCGAGAAGCGCAGCCGCGTGGTGGCGCGCTACAGAGAGCATTTAAGCGGTGTGCCGGGAATCAAGCTGGTACAGCCGCAGAAGGATGTAAAGCCGAACTATGCCTATTTCCCGGTGGTGTTCGATGAGACAGTGCTCGGATACGGCAGGGATGATATTTATGAGATGTTAAAGCAGCATGATATTTTCACCAGAAAATATTTCTATCCGCTGACAAGCGAATTTCAATGTTACAGTGACAGATATGATGCGAAGGATACGCCGGTGGCGCTTGAGACATCAAAGCGCGTGTTGACACTGCCGCTCTATGCGGATCTGGATCTTTCGGATGTGGACCGCATCTGTGAGCTGATTCTGGGGTATCGGGCATGATTATTGTAAAAATCGGTGACGGCATGGGCAACCAGCTGTTTAATTACGCGTGCGGATATGCGGCGGCGCGGCGGGAGAATGACACGTTAAAGCTGGATACTTCCGAGGCGGACAATTCCACCCTGCGCGATTTTGAACTGGATAAGTTTCATTTGAAGTATGACGCGCGGGAGAGTTTTCCGAACCGGACGGTTTTTCAAAAAATTTACAAACGTCTGCGGAGAGATTTCAAGTACCGCGTCATCAAGGAGCGGGATCTGCATGCGGTGGATCAGAGAGTCTTCCAGAAAAAGAGATTCCGCAACAAATACCTGCACGGTTACTGGCAGCATACGGGTTATTTTGAACCTTATTTAAAAGAGATTACAGATATGATGACGCCTGCGTACGGGCAGAGTGAACTTGTGAAAAAGCTGTGTGCGGAATTTCAGACGACAGACACCTGTGCTGTGCATGTGCGTGGCGGAGATATTGTGGGTCCGGGGAGAGCTTTCTTTGAGCGGGCCTTAGTGCGCATGGAAAAGGAGCGTCCGGGGCTTCGCTATCTTGTGTTTACCAACGACAAGGAGGCGGCGAAGGAAGCGCTCGAGGGAGAACATACAGAGCGGAAGATGACCTATATCTCCGAACTGGGAGCGTTTTTGGATATCGATGAATTTTTCCTGATGGCGGCGTGCCGTCACCAGATCATATCAAATAGTTCGTATTCCACCTGGGCGGCTTACTTGAATCCGAATCCGGAAAAAGTAGTGATTATGCCGGAATATAAGGGCTGTGAACAGATACGTTTGAAGGAGTGGATTGTTTTATGAGTTTGGTAAAGAGCGTCTTTAAGGTGTTTGATGGAAAGCAGAAGAGAAAGCTGTTTGGTATGGCATTTCTCATTCTGATCAATTCGGGAGTCAGTCTGCTCGGCGTGTCCGTGCTTCTGCCGTTTATCCAGGCGGTGACAGCGCCGGAGGAACTGCTTGCGAACCGCTATGTGGCGGCATTTTACGAGTGGATGGGGATGGAGAATCCCAACGAGCTGATCACGGCGATAGCGATCGGAATTGTCATTGTCTATCTGGCAAAAAATGCGTTTATTATTTTTATGAATAATATGCAGTATCGTTTTTCCTACTACGGGAAAAGGGAGATGCAGGATCGTCTGATGAAGTACTATATCAGCAAGGACTATACGTTTTTCCTGAACCATAACAGTGCGGAGCTGATGCGCGACATCAACAATGATCCGGAGATGTTCTATGCAGCGGTATTAAATATGCTGCAGCTGGCAGCGGAACTGTGCACAAGCACAATTTTAATTATCTTTCTCGTGGTGACGGACCCGATCATTACCTTGGGTGTGGCACTTGCGATGATGCTGATGGTGCTGCTTTTCATGAAAAAGTTAAAGCGCACGCTGGCGCGCTTCGGTGATGAGCGCCGGAAATACAATGCGAACATTATTCAGTGCATGCAGCAGGCATTCGGCGGAATCAAGGAGATCAAGATTGCAAACCGTGAGAGTTATTTTGAGGAAGAGTTCCGCAAGCAGAACGGACTTTACACCTACGTCATCAAGCAGAATGCATTTTTAAGTTCCATCCCGAAGCCGGTGATGGAAGCGTTATGTATTGCGGGTCTGATGATCACGATTGCGGTCCGCATCAATATGACAGAGTCCGATCCGACCCATTTTGTCGGCGTGCTTGCCGTATTTGCGGCTGCGGCGTTTTACCTGCTTCCTTCTGCCAACAAAATGTCGGAATACTTAGCGTCGATCATTCACAACGGCGTCGTGATCCACAAGATCGGCGAGGAGTACACGAAGATCCGCGATCTGGAGATTGATCTTTCCGAGGAGCGCGATTATCCGGCGATGGCACTTGAGCGTGAAATCCGCGTCAACGATATGACGTTTACCTATCCGGAGATGGAGGAGCCGGTAGTGTCCCATGTGAATGTGACGATTCCAAAGAACAGCTCGGTGGCGTTTATCGGACCGTCCGGAGCGGGCAAGACCACGATGGTGGATCTGATCCTCGGGGTGTTAAAGCCGCAGGAGGGACAGATTACATTGGACGGTGTCGATATCAGCACATCGTACCGCGGATGGCACGATAAGATCGGCTATATTCCGCAGACGATCTACATGCTGGATGATACGATCCGCAACAATATTGCATTTGGAAAAAAAGAAGGAATCAACGACGAGGATGTCTGGGCAGCACTGCGCCAGGCACAGCTCGATGAATTTGTGGAGTCGCTCGAGGAGGGGCTTGACACGGTGATCGGTGAGGCGGGTGTGCGTCTGTCCGGAGGACAGCGTCAGAGAATCGGAATTGCGAGAGCTCTGTACCGCAAGCCGGAGGTGCTGGTGCTCGACGAGGCGACGTCCGCACTGGATACGGAGACAGAGGCGGCGGTTATGCAGGCGATCGACAGTCTGCAGGGTAAGATGACGATGCTCATCATTGCGCACCGCCTGTCGACCATCAAAAACTGCAACATTGTATACAAGGTGGAGAACGGAAGCGTAACTGTTCAGGACGCGCAGTAGAGAAGAAATGAGGGAAAATATGATCATTATTGAACCGTGTGCAGGACTTGGAAATAAGCTGCTTGGTATGTCCTCGGCTTATGCGGTGGCACAGAAGTTAAACCGTGAGCTGATCGTCATGTGGAAACGTGAGGTTGGCTGTAACGTAAAAGCAGAAGAACTGTTTGATCTTCCGTTCCGTGTGATCGAGATCAGCGAGAACGGATACTCCAAGGAGCCGGTTGCGCATTTCAGAGGGAATCAGTTAAAAAAGAAATGGCGCGCGAAGGCAGACCGTTTTTTAGAGTGCGGGGATGTGGAAGCGATCAAAAAGCAGAAAGGCTACGAGGGACTGCTTGCAGTCATTGAGAAGGAGCCGGTCATCTACATCAAGTCCTTCGGACCGCTCTGTGAGCTGGATGCGGCAAGCCTTGCCTTTTTAAAGCCGAGCGCGGGCATTCTGCAAAAGGGAGAACCGCTGTTTTCCCAGCTTGGCGCAAAGACGGTGGGGGTGCATGTCAGACGTACCGATCACACCGAGGCGATTGCCAACAGTCCGCTGTCGCTGTTTGCGGATAAGATGCGGCAGGAGATGACGGAAGTGCCGGGGACGGACTTTTTTGTGGCGACGGACGATGAAGGGGTGAAGCGCGAACTGCGGGAAGCACTGCCGGACGCAAAGCTGATCTTCCATGATTCCGGTATCATTGACCGCAATTCCAAAGAGGGAATCTGCGACGCTTACATCGAGATGCTGGCGCTCTCCAGATGCCGGAAGATTCTCGGAAGCTATAACAGCACATTCAGCCTGCTTCCGTCCTATATCGGCGATATACCGCTTGAGGTTGTAAAGAAGGATTAAATTTATGATAGAGATGAAATGCTGTGACATACTGGGCACCCGGATTCTGGTGACCAATATGGCGGATACAGTGGAACGAATTGAACATGATATGGAAGAACTGCGCGGAAAATATATCTGCGTGGGCAATGTCCATACGACGGTGATGGCGCATGACGATGCGCATTATCATGAGGTACAAAAGAGTGCGGCGTTCGTCCTTCCGGACGGAAAGCCGCTTTCCGTGTATAGCAGAAAACACGGTTTCCCGGAGGCGGAGCGCGTGACAGGTCCGGATCTGATGCTGGAACTGTTCGCAAGAGAGAACGGATTAAAGCATTATTTTTATGGCGGATCGCCGGAGACATTGCAGATGTTAGAGCAAAAGCTCAGGGAGCGCTATCCGCATCTTCAGATTGCGGGGATGGTATCCCCGCCGTTCCGCAGCTTAAGTGAGAAGGAGGATGCGGCGGAGGTTGAGAAGATCAATGCGTCCGGCGCAGACATCATCTGGGTCGGACTCGGGGCGCCCAAGCAGGAAAACTGGATGTACGATCACAGGGATAAAGTCCACGGCGTGATGATTGGTGTCGGCGCCGGGTTTGACTATCATGCCGGCAACATCAAGCGCGCGCCGATGTGGATGCAGAAGTTGTCCTTAGAGTGGCTGTACCGCCTGATGCAGGATCCGAAGCGCCTGTTCAAGCGGTATCTTGTGACAAACACGCGCTATTTATGGCTGACCAGAACGAAGAGACAGTAACGAGAAGAAGGAGGCAGCATTCGTATGTGTGGAATCTACGGTGTAATTAACAGAAAAGTGAGACGGGAACAGGCGATGGAGTGCCTGGATACGATGATACATCGTGGACCGGACGGATTTGGACTGTGGCAGGAGGATGGTGTGACGCTCGGTCACAGAAGACTGGCGATCTTAGATCTCTCCAGCGCTGGAAGCCAGCCGATGTCCTACGCCAATGAGCGCTACTGGATGACGTTTAACGGTGAGATATACAATTTTATCGAGATCCGGGAGGAATTGCAGCATAAGGGGTACACGTTCCGCGGAAACAGCGACTCGGAAGTGATCATGGCGGCATACTGCGAGTGGAAGGAAAAATGCGTGGACCGCTTTAACGGAATGTGGACGTTCGCCATCTGGGACAGACAGGAAAAGAGTCTGTTTCTCTCCAGGGACCGTTTTGGCGTGAAGCCGCTTTACTACACCGAGTTCCCGGACGGAGGATTCGCCTTTGCATCGGAGATGAAGGCGCTTCTCCCGCTGCTTGAGAAGGTGGAACCGAACAAGGAGATGTTCGACCGTTATTTTGCGGACAATCATTATGAGTCCCAGCCGGAGTGCCTGATCAAGGGGATCAAGCGATTCCCGGCTGGAAGTTATGCGTGGATTCGCAATGGAAAAACAGAGATCACACGCTTCTGGAACACACTGGATCATCTGATCGAGGTGCCGGATACCTACGAGGAGCAGGTAGAGCAGTTCCGCGAGCTGTTTCTGGATGCCTGCAAGATCCGCATGAGAAGCGATGTGACTCTGGGAACCGGACTCAGCGGCGGACTGGATTCTTCCGCCACCATCTGCGCCATGTCTTACATTTCCAGAAACTGTGCGGATGAGCGCGCGAACAAAGACTGGCAGCACGCGTATGTGGCATGCTTCCCGGGAACGGATCTGGATGAGACAAAATACGCAAAGCAGGTGACGGATTATCTCGGCATCAGGCATACGTTTTTAACGATTGACGACGCGGTGCCGGAGCGGGAATTTCTGCGTCAGCTGTACTGCTTTGAGGAACTCTGGGGCAATCCGCAGGTGCCGATGATGGAGCTTTATAAAAAGGAGAGAGAGCTCGGAACGACGGTATCTCTCGACGGCCATGCGGCAGATGAATTATTTGCCGGCTACGGATTCGACGTGTTAAAAGCGTATCCGGATGCAAAGGGAAAAGCGGAGATCGACCAGATTACGATGGCATATTTAAATCAGCGGAGTGAGATGGGATATGACCCGTCGTCCGCAGAATTTAAGCGGCAGCGGAATAAGCTGTACCGTGACTATATGACGAAGTATTATGCGAAGAAGCTTCTGGGAAGAGCGGATGTATCGAGCGCTTACGCGGATCATCCGAACTGGAAGAAGCTGGACAATCTGAATAAGGTACTGTTTGTCTCCACACATGAGACGATTCTTCCGACGCTTCTGCGCAATTACGACAGAGACAGTATGGCGTCCGGCGTTGAGATCCGCATGCCGTTTCTGGACTACAGGATTGTGGAGTTCGCGTTTTCGATCGGCTGGAAATCCAAGCTGCACGGAGGATTTTCCAAATCCATCGTCCGCGATGCCTGCGCAGATTTTATGCCGCACGACATTGCCTACCGCAGAACGAAACTGGGATTCAATGCGCCGATTCTGGACTGGATGCGCGGACCGTACCGCCAGTTCTTTGAGGATACGGTGGCGGATCCGGCGTTTGCAAACTGCAGCTTAATCGACGATGCGACAGGCGTGCGTGCGGATCTTGCAAAGTTCCTAAATGGTGAGAATGCGACCTTCCATCAGGCGGCGGATATCTGGAACCGGATCCAGCCGTATCTGTGGGAACGTGCGCTGATCCGGCAGGATTGGAGATAGGAGTGGGGATGAAACACTGGAAATACCTGGATGTGGCGAGGGGAATCGGACTTCTCCTCGTCATCATTTCACATAGCTGCGGGCTGAGCCCGTACCTGATCAATTATTATATCCCGCTGTTTTTTGTGGTGTCGGGCTATCTGTACAAGCCGGGCAGAAGCTATGGGGAAAATGTGGTGCACAAGGCGAAGCGCCTGCTGGTTCCGTATTTTGGCTACAGCGCGTTGCTGCTGGTGTTCTACCGGGCAATCGGACGTACCTGGCAGGAGACGGGAAGATCTGCACTCGGAGTGCTGTACTCACGCTACTGCCTTTTTGATACGACGACACATCAGGACAACGTATTTTTATTTACCGTGGCAAACGGTGCCATGTGGTATCTGACCGCATTTTTTGTGACAAGTCTGGTGTACCATCTGGTGATCGACCGCTGCTTAAAGAGCCGCCGGTTTCTGATCGGCTGTCTGGTGGTGCTTACCGTGCTCACGATGCTTTTGGCGGAACTGCCGATACTGCTTCCGTGGAGTCTGGATCTCGCGTTTGTGGGAACGATTTTTATGATTGCAGGTACACTGCTTCAGAGAGCAGATTTCTTTGACAGGGACTGGAATCTGTGGGTGATCATTGGCATACTGGTATTTTATCTGTCGCTCAGCCGGGCGAATCCGGGCATCAACATGTCGGTGCGCGAGTACGGCGTGTATCAGGCGTTCAGTGTTCCGTTTTTTATTCTGATCGGTATTACGGGCTCCATGCTCTGCATCTGGGTCGGAAAAGCATTCCAGAACTGCATTGTGGGTACGGTGTTAGCCTATATCGGGCAGAATACGATTGTTCTTCTGGCGCTTCATATTCTCGGACTTGAGATTTTTGAGATGGCAGCGGCAAAGTTTATCAATATCGGCGAACTGACCGGCGCCGCGTTCGTCCTTTACCACACGGTGAGGGTGACGGCGTCTGTCTGCGGGTGTCTGCTGTTTGGAAAGACTCTTGATGGAATCAAGCGGGCACTGCACGGAAAGCACAGAGGGTAAGTACATGGAAAAAACAGTAAAAAAGGGGCGTAACTCGAGTATCGAACTGCTGCGGATTGTGTGCCTTGTTATGATATTCTGGATGCACGCCGCGGACAGCGGTGTGGCGAACGGGATTGGCGCCTGGATTGATATTGCGGTTGCGGTCATCGGAAATATCGGTGTATCCTGTTTTATCCTGATTTCGGGATATTACGGAATCCGCCTGGATGTGAAAAAAATGATGCATCTGGAATGCATGCTTTTGTTCTATTCCTGGACGGGGCTCTTGTTTCAATATGTGTGGGGAAATGCACTTGGAGGAGAGGAGATTTTATCCTACCTGCTTCCGGTCATCGGAAAGCGTTCCTGGTACTTCACCTGCTATTTTGCGCTGGCGTTTTTGAGCCCGTTTTTAAATGAGATGGTGGAAAAGTTAAGTGAAGCGCATTTCAGACAGCTTCTGATCACGATGCTGGTGATTTTTTCGGGGGTGACGACATTTTTCTTCTTTGACATCAATTCGGACGGCGGAAAAGGAATCACCCAGATGGTGATGCTGTATCTGATCGGCCGCTACATCGGCGTGTACCGCGCAGACAGGCAGTACAATACGGCAAAGCTTGCCGGCTGGTTTGCACTGCTTGCAGGGGTGAATTTCTGCCTGAACGGAGTACTGTACGTGGTGACGGGAACGGTGCAGAACCGTTTTGCAAGGGACAATACGCTGTTTACCATTTTTGAGGCAATTCTGGTATTTTTGATTTTCCGGAATCATCATTTTGAAAATGCATTTGTGAACCGGCTGGCGAAGCATGTGCCGGCGGTCTTCCTGTTTGAGTGGACGCTGCGGGGATTCATCTCGCACTACATGTTTGATTATGTTGCCCACGCGGGAGAAAACACCTATGAATTTCTGCTGCTCGGGATTGCACTGCTGCTCGTTGTGATGGGAAGCGTGATCGACTGGGCGCGCGTGACGCTTTTCCATGTGCCGGAAGCATGGTGTGTCGAGCACATCTATCGGCTGGGTGATCGGTGTGTGCAGAAGATAAAAGGCAAAAGATAAGAAGCAAAAGATAAGAAGCAAATAAGGAGGTAAGTTATGATCGCATATTTTCTGGGAGGCTGTGCCATTTACGGCATTGTGCTGTTTGTGCTGGTTATGCTGCGGCCGAAGTCTGCGCTGCATACGAAAAAACTTACAGACTGCGGACGCAGGGAGAAGATCACCATCGGCGTGGTGTTAGTGATCCTGATTCTGCTCTGCACACTGCCGATGGGGCTGGCACCGGGCTGGAACGGGGAAGACCCTGGCGCGACGAATCAGTATGAGCTGCTTGCGGAGGCAATTCTGAATGGACATATCAATATTGACAACGGGGATGTCGATCCGCTGCTTTTACAGATGGACAATCCGTATGATCCGCAGGCGCGTGTGGATCTCGGCGTGGATTACCGCTGGGATACGGCGTACTATCATGGACACTATTATATGTATTTTGGTGTTGTGCCGGTATTTTTGCTGTTTTTGCCGTTCCGTCTGATTACCGGAATGAGCCTTACGACTTACCATGCGACGCAGGTTTTTGTCGCACTCTTTATC
>ERZ1034882.939-NODE-939-length-11799-cov-8.697377_pt1 | contig 11799 bp, 7 predicted proteins | sample MGYA00520606_ERZ1034882 | MGnify/ENA primary metagenome ERZ1034882 (study PRJEB33766, sample SAMN09781726) | gut metagenome | biome: gut microbiome | host: Homo sapiens | place: Madagascar | study: EMG produced TPA metagenomics assembly of the PRJNA485056 data set...
ATGATACCCTGTACACTACGGGGAATAACGGCACCGGGATAGTTGACACCGTATCCCATGGTATCGCAGGCACGTACCTTGATGGGAATCTGATACTCCTTCATCAGTTTCATCAGTTCCAGACAGAACGGCACCACATACCCGTAAATATCCGCTCTGGTGATATCCTCAAGGTGACATCTGGGGCTGATGCCCTCCTCTAAGCAGTCACGGATAACGCTTAAATAGTGATCCATTGCCTGTCTTCTAGTCATTTTTAACTTTAAGAAAATATGATAATCGGAACAGCTTACCAGAATACCGGTCTCCTTCATTCCGATCTCTTTTACTAACTTGAAATCTTCCTTGCTGGCGCGGATCCAGCTGGTCACCTCAGGGAACTTATATCCCCTCTCCATGCACTTATAGACAGCATCTCTGTCCTTTTTGCTGTACAGGAAGAACTCGCTGGCACGGATCATTCCGTTGGGACCGCCCAGTTCGTGCAGATAATCATAGATCTTCACAATCTGATCTGTAGTATAAGGTGCCCTGGACTGCTGTCCGTCTCTAAAAGTGGTATCTGTGATCCAGATATCCTTCGGCATGTTATGAGGCACGATACGATCATTAAAAGGTATTTTGGGGATTTCGGAATAAGGGAACATATTACGGAACACGTTCGGTTTCTCCACATCATCCAGTATGTACATATGCTCCTCAATCTCCAGAAGGTTGTTCTTCGGATTCATGGAGACCGGACGATTCTGAAATGCATCACTATCTCTCATTGGTATACCTCTCTTCCCTGACATTCGACATCTGCAATATTTTTTCTATTTTTACTCTGCGCAGTAAAAATACATTTTGCAGTTCTCGTATCATTGTATACAATCATACCATTTGTGTCAATATCTTTAGTATTTATTTTATTGACTTATTTTAATCATATTTTTTATTTTTCCCAGTGATTTTATCCTTTTACTTGTTTTCTAATAATCTCCGTACATTAAGCATGCCGAAGCCCTGCTTGTTCCACGGCTCTCCCAGATCGGTAGCTGTAAGGGACAGCAGACGAACAAATTCTTCATTGGTAATTCCCGGATATTTTTCCATAGCAAGGGCTGCCGCCCCGGATACAATAGGTGTTGCCATGGATGTGCCGCTTTTTGCTACATAGGGTCTGTAGATTCTGCCGTTCCGGTTCTGCCAGAAAGCATTACAGGACAGAATCCTTGTCCCCGGAGCCACAATATCCGGTTTACGGGTCACATCATATCTTCTGCCCCTGCCGGAGTACGTCTCACACCTTCCGGGATCATTTTTACAATATCTTCCGTCATGACAACCCACCGTCAGAACCTTTCTGCTACTGGCCATCTCCGAAATACTACCGTCCTCCGGACCGGTATTACCTGCAGCGCAGACCACGAGAATATTATGATCCCACAACAATTCCAGAGATTTTCGCAGCATCTGCTCCTTGTAACGTTCCTTCAGGTCTCCGATCCCCACAGAGATATTCAGAACACGGATTCCATACCTGTTTTTCACCCGCAGTACCCATCCCAGAGCTTCCTGCATGGAATCACAGGAGCCCTCCCCCTGTCTGTCCAGCACTTTTCCCACCACAAGCTTTGCCTCCGGTGCCATTCCGCGAAATCTTCCTCCGGACAGTTCTCCGCTTCCGCATACAATCCCGCAGACATGTGTCCCGTGTCCATTATCGTCATACGGAAAGGAACGGCCTTCAACAAAGTCGGAAAAAGCAAGCAGCCGTCCTACCAGATCCGGATGATAAGCAATTCCGGTATCCAGCACAGCAACAGTCACAGACTTCACACGTCCTGCCCCACTATGCAATTGTTCCGGCACCTGTACCTGTTCCCTTACCCGCTGCATCTTGTTCCTTCCCCGTAAAATAAGACAAAACCGGCATAAGACTTATTCTATCTTATGCCGGTTTCTTATCCTGGTGTCGGTAAAATCTGACCCTTATTCATTTATAATTTCGATTCCCTCCGGGAATGCGCTGTCACCGATATTTGTGACACTTGCAGGCAGATGCACCTTTTTCAGTTCCGTATGGCTGCGGAACACTTCATCAGCGATCACACGAACACCATCCGGTATGGTCACTTCGGGAAGGTCCCCCTTGTAAGCCACCAGAATGTCCCCGCTGATCAGGTAATCATCCATGCTGTTTTCTTCAAAATCATCCATCCATCCGGTATGCGTAAATGCCTTGGCTTCCACCCGGGTCACCGTATCCGGCAATATCACACTATTCAGATCATCACAGTGATAAAATGCTGCATAATCAATAGTGGTCACACCTTCCGGGAACGTCACACTTTCTGCCGAGCTTCTGGAAAAAGCAAAGCGTCCGATCTCGGTCGTTCCCTCCGGTATGCTCACTGCTCCTACCGACTGGTTCCTGTAATATTTCCATTCCGGAATTTTTCCGTCTTCTGTTTCCGCTGTGATATCCTGCGGTTCACCGTCAGTCTCCTGTCCTGCTACCGGTTCCGTATAGCCCTGTTGCACAGTTTCTTCCTCAGGCAGCATCATAACCATCGCATGATTTCCTACGACAAAGGTACTGCCGATCACATTTCCGGGCACCGGTGTCGGTGCAGGGGTCGGCGTTTCAGTGGGGGCAGGCTCTGTTGTTGCCTGTGAATCCGAAGTTCCGTCTGCCGCCGGTGTCGCCGTCGGCGCTGCCGTTACCAGAGGACTCTGACTTTTCTGCTCTGCCAGCTTCTGTGCAAACTTTTCAGCCACGCTACCTTCGTCCGCATGAATCGTTACGTTATCACAATTTAAGAATGCATCGTCTGCGATGCTTGTCACCGTGTCCGGAATATAAATATCCGTAAGGTTCGTACATCCGGCAAATGCCTGTGCATCAATACTCTGTACATTCTCAGGGATCGTGATCTGTTTCAGTCCGGTGCATCCTGAAAAAGCATATTCATCCACTGAGGTAAGACCTTTGCCAAGTACAACCTCTTCCAGATTATCACAGCCCCAGAAGACATAGGCATCCATGCGCTTCACCGACTTGGGAACCACAACAAGCTGTACCTTCTGGTTATTTTCAAAAGCACTCTCACCCACGACTTCCACTGTATCGGGAATCGTGACACGTTCATCGCTTCCTCTGTATTTTGTCAGTGTACTGCCTTCAATCTGAAAATCGGAGGCAGACGCTGCCGCATCTGCCTCCGACACAGGAAGATGTGTCAGGATCAATGCGGTAGCTATAAGTGCCATTACCACTACCCACTTTTTATGATTCATAAACCTTCCCATCCTTTATTTTCACTAGGCTCTTGCCTTGCGCAGAGTCTTCTTATCCTTCTTCATGAAGAATACTATGGACAGACATGCTAGCCCCAGAGACAGGAACCACTTCGGATGAATGGCATCTCCGGTCTTAGGAGTGCTGTCTGCGATTGTTCCGGCTGTCAGGTTGTTCGTATCCACATAGATCACATACGGTGAGAAATGCTCCGCCGTAAAGGTAATGCAGGATACTCCGGAAATCGTGGAGAACTTCGGTGTCAGCTTGTCTAACTTACTGTTCACCACTCCTGCCACCTTGTTGTTACCTGCATAGGTGATCAGAGAATCCGGGATCGGCAGGGTAATGCTGATGGACAAACCTGTAGTATCCGTGATCTTGGTATTACCAGTAGAATCATAGAGACTGATGTCCATCGGGAAATACTTGATCGCGCTGAGATCACTGCCGTACTCAGCCATCAGAGCCTTTACTACTTCCTCGGAAGCAGATGCACTTTCGGTGATCTTGATCACAAAGTTATCGGAAGATCCGTTTACCGTAGCGGATACCACACCGGTATTGGACAGACCGTTCTTGTCAATGACAACGGTGGTTCTGCCGCCGGAGACATTTCCTGTTGTAGTACTGTTCGGTCTTCTGTTGGAATTGGAATTCGTAGAATTACCGCTTCCGGTAGAAGTACTGGTTCTGTTGCCACTATTTGATTTTGCCGTATAGTTTGCAGTTACAGTTACATTTGCTTCCGGCATGGTGATTACTGTAGCAGACAATACCTTGCTGGCAATCTTCGTATTACCGGGATCAATGGACCAGCTGCTGAACTGCTGGTTTGCCGCAGGGTCATTCGCTACGATGATCGGCTGGGAACCTGCTATGTAGCTTCCGGATCCGGATCCGTTCTTAACAGTCAGGGTATACATCTTAGCTGTCGTACCGTTCGTTCCGGGGCTGGTACTGGTTCCCGGGCTGGTGCTGGTGCCGGGATTCGGACTGGTACCGGTTCCCGGGCTGGTCGTTCCACCGTTATTGGAACTACTGGTCTCATATACCGCATAGAAATCTGTATCTTCGGTAAGTGCCGTTGCAATATCCGGTAACCATTCCTTGAAAGTATATCCGCTGACCGTAGGAGTCTGAATGCTGGGTGCAACAGATCCCTTCTTGATCGTGGTCTGATAGAATACTTCCTTGGTCACGCTATTAATATAACGGATGACAATATCGTCTTCACTCAGAGCTTTGTATACTGCTCTGGTGGTAAAGGACTCTGTAATATTGGTCAGTTCTCTGTCCCATCCGGTGAAGACATAACCGTCTCTCACCAGATTGGAGGTATTGGGCAGTTCTGCATCTGCGATGCTGCCACCGGAGGACACTTTGATTTCCTTAATGAAAGTACCATTCCAGTCTTCAAAGGTTACCGTCAGCTTGTTGGCATCGGGATCTTCCGTTTTATATACAGCTACAATCGTAACATCCCTAGTGATCTCACTGGGATCGGGATCCCAGTATTGGAAAACCTCTCCGCTCTTACCTGCCGGCTCCGGAGGATTTGCAGGATATCCACCCTGTACTCTCTCCTCTTTTACCACAACCGTCTTCTGCAATTCTTCACTCCAGTCGCGGAAAGTAACAGTAAAGTACTCTATCAGAGGAGTGGTATCCACTGTAAAGCCTTTCAGTTTCGCGTAATTATACAAGTAACTGTTTTCCGGGCTGCAGACTACCACATCCTCAGGATCCGGATCTGCCTTGAGCAGATCATCAAACGCATGCTGACCGATCAGATTCAGATACTGACTGGCCTCCAGTCGCTCCATACCACTTTTCTGGAACGCATAATCCTCAATGGTGGTACAGGTAGTGGGCAGCTTAATCGTACGCATTTCCGTCGTATCTGCAAAGGCATATTCCGGCACCGTTGTAATCTCACTTTCCGTGAGATCGATTTCTCTCAGGGCATCACATCCCTGAAATGCTCTGGGTGCGATGGAAGTAATCCCTGCCAGTTCGCTGGGCTTTACATATTTACTGCTTCTGCCTTCCAGGCACTCAATAATTCTCGCCTTGGCACCACCGCTCATTCCGTAAATAATGGACTCATCGCAGCTGAAATAGTCATTTCCTAAGAATGCCACATTGCTCAGCTGATCACATCCGGTAAACGGAATCAGTCCCAGACTGCTGATGGTTCCGGATAATGTCACATCATCCAATACAGGGCAATCCTTAAATGCGTAATCCCCGATGGAACTCATATTTCCGGTGATATTGACTGTTTCCAATGCCGCACAGCCTTCAAAAGCATTTGCTGCAATGGATGCCGTATTACCAAGTATATTAACTGCCTTCAGATGTTGGGCCGCATTCTTGCCGTCCGCGCTTCTAAAGTCGTTTGCTTCAATGGTGTCAAGACCATATATGGTAACCGTCTTGTCTTCCTTCAGGCTGGCTGCATCTGCATTCTCTTTGTCAACAAACAATCCATCCTTAATCGCCTGAATGCCCTCAGGTATTACAACATTCAATGCGGAATCGATAAACTGCTGCTGATCTTCTGTCAGGGCTGCACCACTCGAATATTTGCTCAGCGCAGTACTTGCCGCTTCTCTCTGAGCATCCGTCAGATAAGGATAATCCGCCTTAATCGTATAATTGCTCAGTTGTGAAAAAGCAGGGAAGTCAGTCAGTTCGCTGACACCCTTTTCCTCATTATACTGTACCACCAGATTGGTCGGCCAGCCGCTGCAATATCTGACATAAGTCTTCAGCTGGCTGCCATTATTATATCTTCCATCCTCACTCATGGCATACAGATAAGGAGTGGAGGTCGGTGAAACTTCTCCCACAAAGGTAAGTTTTACTTTCGGTGAATTATCACTGTCGACTTCTACCTTTCCAGAGCAGTTGCCTCTGTGGGCCGCTCCCGTGTAATCCTGCGTCTTAAAAGCATCTGTTCCTATTGCCACGGAACTGTTATTGAAAATCACCGTTGCCAGATTATGGCAGCCCTTAAATGCATTGTCTCCGACAGATACAACACTGGCGGGTAAGGATACCATGGTCAGATTACAGTTGTTGGCAAAAATGTTGGCTCCAATATTATAAATATGGTAAGGTCCGATAGGATCCGGAATCTCCAGTGTCGATACATTTTCTCCTACCGTACTGGATATCAATTCATTGTTGGAATTTACCACATAAGTAGATCTACCTGTCTTCCCGGTCACATTAGGATCCTGAACCGTAAGTTCATATTTGTCCAGTTTCTCATATTGTGTAGTCTCGGAATTATAGTCAATATAACTAAATGCAAAACAGTTCTCTCTGGTAAAGCTATGGATCGTGGAATCGTCTCTTCCCTCGAAGTAGAAAGTTCCGTTTACCGGATCACCTGACAGCATTTCCTTAAAGCAGTCAAAGCAATAAACATCCCCGTCTTCCTTCTCCGTAAATGTCATTTTCTTGCTGCGGGCAGTGATATATCTTAAGTTCTTGCATCCCTTGACCAGGGAAATATCCACTGCTTCATTGTAGTTTGCCGGGAAGGTCAGAGAAGAAAGGGTCTCACAGTTTTCAAACACATTCCAACCCAGTTCTGTCAGATTGCTTCTGTCATTGGCATCGCCATAATTACACATTACAAAGTCGCTTAAGAAACGGCACTCCGCAAAAGCATAGTCTCCGACATAGCTGACATTGATGGGCAAAGTAAACTTCGTCAGGTTCGTACAACTGTAAAAAGCATGATCTCCAATCTGTCCCAGACTACATAAATCAGGGATTGCAACATCTCTTAAGCTTCCGCAACCGGCGAAAGCATAGTTACCGATTACTTTGATACCATTACCGAAAGAAATGGAATCCAGACCGGTACATTCATAAAAAGCACAGTTACCGATACCGATCAGATCTTCTCCAATGATCAGAGTTCCGATGTTACCTGCCTGAGCAAAAATACCCTTGGATGCGTTAGCCTCGGTGATATAACCGCCACCGGAAGGAATACTCCATTTATATGTATTGGAATCCGGATCCAGTGTAGAATCCAGATACTGGTTACCGATATATCTTACCTTACCATCCTTAATCCACTGATGATCACTGTCCAGTGCATTGGCATAGTTCGCATAAGTTGCCGGATCACCGCTCTCATCCTCAGCATTAAATACAGTTTTGCCGGTAGCGCCTTCTTTATAATAGAAGAACTGTGTCAGAACATCCATGTTTTTCCATGCATTATCTGTTGCATAGCAGGGCTTGATCTCACCGGTATAATAGGTTTCTTCCACCTGTACATATAACAGTTTGCCTGTAATAGGGTCTTTTGCCTGAGTGACTCCATCATCCCCCAGAATTGGCTGCGACGTATCGTCTACCATTCTGATATGTGGCGTAACTGCTTCATAATACAGAGGATTTCCCAATCTGTTGGCAGCCACGTAACCGTTACCGGTACCCAGGTTACCGGTAGGCTGTATGTAAGCATTAACCGTGTTCGGAATGGTCAATGTATTATTGGGCAAAGTATTGTCCTTGTTATATCCTAACAGGATTGCAGACCAGTCACCTCCGTTCTGGATATAAGCGAACTGGTAGTTACTGCCGTCCGTTTCGTTGGTACCGGTCGTATAAATAGTCGTTCCTTCCGCAACCTCCGGGATCAGATTATCCATTGTGGGTATATTGCTTCCCGTCAGCAGATCACTCTGCTTTTCTGGAGCATTTCTGCGAATGGATACCTTATATTTTGCGCCGGTATGCGTATCCACATGTGAATGCGCAGCCTGCGCCACAGCATCTTCCTCCGCACGCAGCCCCTCTGTAGGAATCGCTGCTACTACGATCGCCGAGACCAGGAACAATGTTCCCAGGGTTTTCCTTACTGTCTTTTTTAATCTTCTGTTAGTCTTCTTTTTACCCTTAGTCATCCTTTACTCCTTTGTCGTCACCTTTTTGGCAACCACTACAAATCTGCCGTTTTTCTCCTGGTAATCACAGGTGGACAGTGTTAAAAGCTGGTCACCGAACGAAGCTGTGACTCCTGTGTCATATAATGACATCTCTGCCATATCATTCATATAGGAGTCAAATTCCTGCTCGCTCTGGGCGTCTATAAACTGATAATATTTAAATACGATTTCATCTTCACTATAGACCCGGGATCTGAATACATACATGATCTCATACAGGCCTTTTTCATAGATGGTGTCAAACTGTATGTAGGGATGTTTCTCACAATAGCTCTGGTCGCTATATGAAGATAAGCTTCCGAACATCTGCCCGCTCTTCATATGATGTCCATATAGAATGAAGTTCGTGCTGGGCTTGAGCACATCACAGTCCTTGTCCATAAAAATGGATCCGTTCTTATCATACTCCTGATTCAGATTATGATCCAGATAATATTCATTATCCGTTGTCTGCATTACAGGGTAATCTATATTAGTATCGTCAATTTTTACCCATCCGATTAGTCTTTTGTTCTTATTTAATAAATTTTTATATTCATCCAACACCGGAGGCGGCGTACTCTGCCCTTCTTCCGACGTATAATGGATCACCGGCGCCGGTGCCTCGCTGGCTGCAGGTTCCTTGTCCTTCAGTTCACTCAGCAGCTTATAATTATCTGCTGTCCGGTAGTTGTACCAGTTATAAATTCCGAAATAGCCAAGGCAGACGATAGCTGCCATACTGCAGCAGACTACTAAAAGTTTCCTTCGTTTTTCCTGTTTTTTCAGTTCCTCTTTTACGATCTTGTCCAGTTCTGCCTCGTCGAACTGCGGCTCTATATTTCTCTTCAGAGCCTTCTTTTTTTCCGCCGGTCTCTTTTGCGTGGTTTTCTTTTTAATCGGTTCCTTTTTTATCGGTTCTTTTTTCTTAAATGTCTCTTTTTTCTCGTGAGTGGTCTTGGATGTCTTTGGAGTTTCCTGCCTCTTGATCTCTTCCGACAGTTCTTCCATATAATCCTGTCCCAGGATGCTATGAAATCTACACTTTCCGCTGCGGATCACTTCCAGCAGTTTCTTCTGATCCGCCAGACTCATCTTCTTCGTCTGCATCCGGAGATTCTCGATCACCTGCTGATCCTTCAGGGCGTTCTGGTAATCCGCTTCCGTGCGGAACTTTCGTCCTTCTACCACATATATCTTCTGTGTCATCTATTTATCCTTAATTACTTTATCGAAACTATGCAACCCATCACAACGCATATCTGTATGGGAGTACAATTTTATTGTACTATATCCGAAAATTATTGCAAGCCTTTTCCGGAAACATTGACATGCTCCCCCGCATACAATAAAGCATAAATAAAATGTGGAGGCACTAAAAATGAGTGACTTAACTGCTACAAACTGCGGCTGCAACAATTCCTGCGGCAATAACAACTGTGGTAACGGTATTTTCGGCAACAGCTGCATCTGGATCATCCTGTTACTGTTCTGCGGCGGTGGCTGCGGTAACAACAACGGCTGCGGACTGCTGGGCAGCAACAATGGCTGCGGCGGCAATGACTGCTGTGAATGGCTGATCTGGATCCTGCTTCTGTCCTGCTTCTGCGGCGGTGGCTGCGGTAACAACAACGGTTGCGGTTGCTAATCTCTGATACTGCTTTCCGGGATCTCCCGGAGCTTTGTAGGCACGATCACTCCGGGGTACGGACTTTTCTGTACCCCGAAATGATTGATCGGCATAAGCATGCCGCCGCTCTCATAAAATACTAGTAACTCTTTTGCAGGAAGGTATCGGTACATGGATGATAAGAGAATCGACAAGGCGGCGGCCTTTGACACATTATTCACTTCCAACCGCATTCAGATTCTGAAAATACTGGCTTATTATATGGATCCCCGGCTGCTGAAAGGACTTGCTGTTTACATAAAAATGTCGGAGTTGCAATACACGCTTACACTTTTTCGCAGGCATCCGGAGACTTCTCTGTGCATTGCTCCCTCTTCTGCAAACGAAGAAACTGCCACTGAACTGTGTAATGATCTCATGCCCTTGTGCGACGAGACTCAGAAATCAGCTCTTCGACAAATCACACAAATGATGGACAATATTCATAATTTCCAGGAAATGATGGAAATGGTGCAGACCATGCAGGAATTGTTCCCGGAGGGCTTCTCCGATCTCTCCGGCATGGATCCGTCTATGTTGTCCGGTCTTTTTTCCACTGCAAAATCAGACACAGGAGGTCAGAAAAATGGACTATTCCAAGACACCCCTCTGGATGCAGGATGATCTCGTGAAGGACATCCCCAGAGAAAAACTGGATTTTCTCTCGAAACTTTTTGCCCAGGGGCACGGTAAAAATCAAAAAGAAATGATGGCACTTCTCATGCCCGCCATGCGTAAAGCGAAACAGGAGCACCTGACTTTTACCCCGCAGGAAATGCAGGCTGCCATCACCGCTATCAAAAAATACAGTACGGAATCGGAGCTTCGTCAGATTGAAAATATTCTGGAGAAAAACCGATCACAAAAAAATAACTCCCGGCAGGCTTAATGTCTGTCAAGAGTTATTTTATTCAACGTTCAGCCAACGCCATTCGCAAAGTCGCGTTATCACGCTTTCCATCACTACGTGACTACCTTTGTTCATAAGACGGCGTTTACCTCATGGACATATTCGATCATAAAATCATGCAAGCATGATTTTATTTCACTTATTTGTCCATGGCTGAACTATTTTGCTACGATGTTGACGATTCTACCGGGAACATAGATTTCTTTTACAATGTTGCCGGTCAGCTTGTCACCCAGAGCTTCTTTTGCCATAGCGATGACGTTTTCCCTGGTCTCATCCTTGGAAACGTTGATGGTCACACGCATCTTGCCGTTGACCTGAACACCGATCTCCACTACGTTCTCTACGGTCTTCTCTTCCTCGTACTCAGGCCATGCTGCCTGATACAGTCTGCCTTCGAATCCGGCAGTCTGCCACAGTTCCTCGGTGATATGAGGAGCCACGGGGTTCAGCAGAGTAAGCAGTGTCTTGTATTCGCCCCTGGTAATAGAGTTCTTCTTATAGAACTCGTTGATCAGGGACATCATAGCCGCGATGGCGGTGTTGTACTTCAGGTTCTCGAAATCGCTGCTGACCTTCTTGATGGTCTGGTGCATCTTGGTCTCCAGATCTGCGCTGTAGCCTTCCTCGGATGTCAATATATCCTGTAACTTCCAGACTCTCTCCAGGAATCTGCGGCAGCCCTTTACGCCTTCCTCACTCCAGGAAGCGCTCAGATCAAAAGCGCCGATGAACATCTCATAGGTACGCAGAGTATCTGCACCGTAATCCTGTACGATGTCATCCGGGTTTACAACGTTGCCACGGGACTTGGACATCTTCTCGCCGTTGGAGCCAAGGATCATACCGTGGCTGGTTCTCTTCTGGTAAGGTTCGGGAGTAGGTACTACGCCCTGATCATACAGGAACTTATGCCAGAAACGGGAGTACAAAAGATGCAGTGTGGTATGTTCCATACCGCCGTTGTACCAGTCAACCG
>ERZ1034882.941-NODE-941-length-11790-cov-10.349212_pt1 | contig 11790 bp, 10 predicted proteins | sample MGYA00520606_ERZ1034882 | MGnify/ENA primary metagenome ERZ1034882 (study PRJEB33766, sample SAMN09781726) | gut metagenome | biome: gut microbiome | host: Homo sapiens | place: Madagascar | study: EMG produced TPA metagenomics assembly of the PRJNA485056 data...
AAATATGGTTGTTTGGCCAAAATTGGATGTTCAGATATTATTACCTTCCGTTGCTGCCGGACATGATAGGAAAAGAAACAAAATTACTAATTTAGACTTACCTTTAGTATTTAGATTTATAGAGTTAGCAATGTATGAAACTCCTAATTGTGCGTTTGGCTTTTACTTTTTGTTTTTTGGTGGATTGAGAGCGTCAGAAGTTTGTCATCTTATGGACAGGGATTTGCCTTCAAAAATATCAAATAAGGCATATTTTTCAATAAATGTTGAAGACAAGATAATAGATGAGGATTTAAAGTACGCTGACATCTCAGAAAATAAGAAAAACAGAAAACAAATGGTTCTTTATATTAAGGACTTGTATGAGGAACTATTTGTATTATGGAAACTGCAATGTCATTCGGGACCGATTGTACAAAAGAAAAGCGGCGGTGGAATGACCGAACGAGGATTTGCCAAAAATTTTAGAAAAGTAAAGAATATCCTTATAAAGAAATTGGAAGAAAGCACCTATGAAGAGAACCGCCTTTTGGCAATTAACTTGTCTTCGTATGATTGGGGAACACATATTGGCAGAGGCGTATTTTCCAATATTATTGCTGATAATACCAAAAATCCTTATCTAATATCTGTTGCCAGAGGAGATAGTAGTTTTTCCTCTGCATTGCCGTACATTTCAGAATCAGAAGAGACTCTTCAAAATACGACAAAAATAATTAACAATATGTATGCTTCATTTAGAAAGGATAAAAATGCAAAGAGTACTTAATTACAGGGGCGTTGATTATTATGATTTAAAAGCGCTTCTTAAGCTACATCCAACACAATCGCATATTGGAGAAAGAAAAGAGATTAAGAACCAGATATTCACATTTTATGGTCGGCAGTATGTGACACAGGATGTATTGAATGATATTTGCGAACAAATAGATTTGGCAGAACATTATTATTCGAAAACTAATCTGGAAATAATGTTTGAATGTGAAGGCGAATATGACATTATTTTGTTGCCGATACTTAGTAAAATATGCGAGGTTAGATATTATAAGAATAATACTTATTTCAAAAAAGAGGAACTGATAGGATATAGTTCTTTATCAAACTTGTATTCGGCTGTGTCAGGAGAGAAGGTTGTTACTGCAAAAGAACTTGTGAGACATCATAACAAAAGCCGCACATATTTTATGGGAAATTTGTATATTTCGCAGAATCATTTGAATTTTTTGTATAGGCAATCCGAACAGTTGATTATTAATAATCAATTGTGTATTCGATATAGGATGGATCCGTTTAAGGAGTTTGAACAGCGATGCAATAGATCGAATGAAATAACATCGTTTGATATATATTTTGATGGAAAATATCATTATCCAATCACCATGGAGCTGATTAGAAAATATTATCTTCAAACGATTAATAAATCTACTGCAAGCCATCGGCATAGACTTGCCACAATATATATTCATGCGATTGATATTTTTTTATCACAATTAACAAAAGAAATTGAAGATTACAACGAGAGAGAACTTTTGGATACGGTTTTTTGTAATCCTATATTGATAACAAATAAAATGATAGTTGGATTTGTTGAATATGTTAAGGCGATGAATCCGAATTTTCTTCCTAATGTGGAGAAAATGTATTTAAAGGCGAATAATACATCAATAGTAAGTTCGAAAGATATATTCGAACCGGAAGAGTTTGCAGCGATATACTATGAAGGTATTAATGTGAAGAGGCATGTTGAGAATGCGTATAATGATCATGCTTATGCCCAATATTGGCTGTACATATTACTTCAATTATCTAATTTTATTAGGAGCTCTGATATACTTAACTTTCCAATACTTAAATTACCTAAAGAGTATGAATGGGGATATTTTTGTGACCATGATATGTCAGAAGCGGAAGCCAATAGCATCTGCAATGTGTGTGAAATAAGTGCTAAAAATATATTGATAGGAAAGACACAGGAAAAGAAACGAATATACATAACGAGAGATATGCAGGTGCCACTTGCGGTTGCATTGGTCATATGTAATGGTTATGCTCAAAAGCGAAAACTGAAAGTCTTATTTTCTCATTCTCGAGGAATTAATGCAGCTAGAATTTATAATAAAATGGGAGAACCGTTTTATCAGATCGGTAATCACAAGATGAATTATTCCCTAGCAACGTATTTTGAACAAACAGGGAATGAAGCAAATGAATACAGAAATCAAGTGTATACATATTTGTCATATATGAGAGGGCATAAAGTAAATGGTCCGATGAGTGTATCAAATACAACAGCAATTTACATTAAAGCTGCAAACAAGGATCAAAGTATATCAAATATGTCGTATCATGCGACACAAAGAGGAGCATTTGGATGGCTCTATCATGTGTTACTTGATTATACGAATGAAAAGTTCGATTCGTTGGATGAGGAGACAAATCGAATATTAGAGTTGCAAAACAGATATACTCCGGAAAATATGGAGGATTTGTCTGAATTTGTTATAAATGATACAGAAGAGAGAGTTCGTGTCCTTAATCAATTAAAACAGTTTGATAGAAATCACATTAAAGACTTTCTGTCAATAATTGGGATTCCTGGAACTTTTAAGACAATGCAAGCGATGCCATGCATCATGGGGAAACATTGTAATAAAACAGGAAATGCATGTCTGTATTGTGAATTCTCGATTAAAACAATAAATGCAATTCGTATATATAAAAATGAATTATATACTATCATTGAGCGGTTATCTGATGAAATTGATGATAATTGCATAAAGAAGTATATGTATTTGGCATATAAGATTTTATTGGTTATTAAGGATATTCGGATGGAATTTGGAACAGAGTATCTAGCATCTTATATTGACATGGTGGACATTAAAGAAAAAATGGATTCATTACCTAAAAAAAAATACAGCTCTTTTACAGGAGGTATTGGATGGCAACAGCGAGCATAAAACAAAAAGAGCAGATAAATGAATCAAAAACCCCCCTTATGGTTGAAAAGAGATTGACATATAGAAATGTTTCTGACATAGACCTGAGAGTCAGGTTTAATGAACTAAAAGAAAACGGGGTTATTATTAACGATTCATTTTCAGATGATGAATGGATTATAATTGATCGATTTAAGGAAAGCACTGCTCATTTGCGAATAAAAAAAGAAATGTTTAAATTAAAATCGTTTGTCTTAGTATATGCGAATGATGTTCAGGCAAATACATTAGGACATGCGATTGCATTTGTTTTACGAATATTGACTGTAACTGATAATCTCAAAAAGCAGAATGTTGATATGTTGGAAATCGGGCAATCTTCTGCGTATCTTACGTATGTTTTTGAACTGTATCTTGATTTTGCTGAAGAAAATGTAAATGAAAATAGAGTGTTGCTAGAAAAACTAATAGAAAGTGAGATTGATCATACTAAGAGCCGAGTGCTTCCGAATTATCAAAGTGTTTTAATTTTTGAGTATCTTATAGATAGGTTTATTGAAAATGATCTCAAAAATAATTTCATATATTATCCAATTGTGTTATGGTGGAAATTCACTCTGCTAATACCAACGCGTCCAATAGAATTTTTTACATTAAAGAAAAGTGATTTTAAAAAGGATGAGACCGGGTGTTATGTCCGTATACACAGATCAATGAAATCAGATCCGGAAAATAAGTATCAACATCAAGTGGATCTTGTTGAGTGGTTTAAAATAGATGAAGCATTATATGCTTTGTTTGAAGATTATATTAACAGAATAGATTATTTTGAAGATGGAGAAGGCTATATTTTTAATGCCATAAATGTTCATACGGCCCACAATCGGGAATATATGGGAACGGGAGTCTTGCGGAACCTAAAACAGAATTTTTATGATAAGATTATTCGGAAAAAATATGGATACGAAGTTATTGGGAAAGGGAAAACTCAGTTTTTGCAGAAGAATGAAATTGAGAGAATTGATTTTGGAGATACTAGACATCTAGCATTTTTAAATTTAATTGTTTCTGGGTATAACCCATATACCATTGCTCAATTGGGTGGACATAGAAACATTAGTACTCAATTTAGTTATTATTCGGGACTGACGACTTATTGTACGTCAAAGGCTTTCTCATTAGCTAATGGTATTACAACTTTAAATAGCGGTAATGCTCTTGCAATACATGACTTTCATAAGAAGATGAGCATAAATGAAGAGTATGATTTATCGACTGCCAGAAGGGTTGATGGAGGGTATTGTGTCTGCACAAATTATCCATATGACTGTATGTCTTTAGACTGTGGAAATGGAAATTGTGAGTATTTTTTCGCAGACGATATAAATGATATTATGGATTCTGTGGATGATATACAAGCAGATATAGGAGATCGAGTGGAACTACTGAAAGCAATTATGTATTCTGAACCCAATGATTCTGTTGTGCGTAGTGAGACGATAGGTGCATTACAGGAAGATATTGCAAAGTTATCAAGAGTTTATAAAAATAAAATAGATATGGAGAAAAACAGATGGCAGGAAGACCAAAAACATTAGAATTAGATAAGTTGAAAGCTATTGTGAGACAGTATCAAAGAGAAAATATTGGAAAAAAGATAATGGTTGCTGATTTAGTGAGATATTCCAGCATATCGAAGAATACATGGTACAGAAATCCGGAAATCCTTGCTTATATAAAACAGGCAAACTTTGCCCCACTTCTTATCAAGGCACAGGAGAGGGATATTCCATCTGAGCACGATATTATTAAATCCTGTGGGAATGATATTGATAAATATAAAGACGTAGTTCACATGCTCCTTGATACTATTGATTTGCAAAATAGAGAACTTGTGTCTTTAAAGAAAAGTACAGAGGGCATAACCTATGCAGACGTTGAAACACTTAACAAAAAAGTTGCGGAGTATGAGAAAATAATATCAAAATTGTTGGACAAGCTTAATTTTGCAATTTCGGAAAAAGATAAGCTTATTAATATTAAGGACAATATGGACAAAACAGACATAAGTACATTTTCAAGTCAGTTTGGAGAACTTTTTGAATGATAAAGTTTATTTACTATTTGTTATGCTGTAATGATTTTAAATGCGATCTTGGAGATCTAAAAAATAGACATATAAATTTAATAGTTTATGGTTTGAAACAAATCTACCTTTCGTTTGATGGATTTGTGCCTGAAGATGTTTCCTATGCGTATATTATACATTCACAGGAAGAAAGGCCTAATACAAAGTACTTAAACTATTATCCGAAGGAATGCTGCTTAAGAGAGGCTGCGCGTATACTGAAAGACATTTTGAGAGACTGCGGACTTGATGCGGAAATCGAATATTCAGAGACAATCAATGTAACAGAATACTATGAGGACGCAATCAAGATACAAGAAAACAAGTATAAAAGTATACTTATAGATTATATGCAATCTTCAGACGAAGTGTTTTATCCGCCTGAGATTATAGAGGATATTTATATTAAGAATTGGTTCGAAATGCACGAGAACCATTATCTGATTAAATATAGCTATAACGACAATGATACTTTTGTTTTGAATGATACTTTTCGCTTAAGTGATTGGGGGTACTATTTTAGTGCTTGCGGTAAATGGTTATCGGTTCATAAAGGGGAAAGCATTCCGTTTAGTGCAAAAGTTGGTAATGTGAGTCTGGGAAACTGGATTACAGAACAGCGGACTGCATTTCGCAAGGGTTATCTAACGAAAGAACGTGAAATACTCTTACAAACCCTTGGCTTGTCGTTTAATATATATGATGAGTCGTGGAAATATAAGTTTGGTTTATTATGTGAATATAAAAATGAATTTGGCAATACGAATATTGAGAAGCGTGCTAAATACAAAAACGAACCATTAGGCTTCTGGTGTGCGGCTCAACGACAAGAAAGATGGTAAGTTAAGTGCAGATCGTGAACAATGTCTCTTGGACATAGGATTTGATTTTGATCCTCATGAAACAGAATGGAACAGGCGATTTGAACAGTATAAAAGATATGTTGAGCAAGCTGGGGACGGCTACATCTCCCGCAGAACTGATTTCGAGGGAGAACATCTTGGAGCATGGGTGGAAACACAACGTAAAAGACATCAGGATGGAAAGATGTCAGTAGAGAGGGCTGGAAAATTGCTCTCCCTCAATCCTAATATATTCAAGGATTCGGTATAGAAAATATATGTGAATTATGACACGAATTAATTATGGGAAAAAGAGTTCCTTTATATCTGTAATTTGCAAAAACACAAAAATGCTGAGGTATCTATGAAAACCTCAGCATTTTTTGCGTGAACCACAAATGAAACAGGATAAGGTATGGAAAGCAAAAAGTATGGCGATTGTATCTGTACATTTGTGAAAATTTTGTGTATAATTTGGTTAACAATAGCAATCTTATGTCCGATATAAATTACAGAAATATAAGAATGCGTTTCCATGGAAGGAGATTGTATAACATGAGGAAAAGTATGATGAAAAACAAAGGAAAGAAAATTGTAGCGGTAGCATTATCACTTGCAATGATGATTCCGCTTGCTTTCAGCCAGACAACCGTAACGAAGGCAGCAGGCGGAAGCCAGACGACGACAGTACCGACACCGGATAAAGTTTTAAAATTGACTGTGGAGAATAACACCGCGGATAAGAAATTGTCGCTTGAGAGAGGACAGGAAGTAAAACTGAAATTAACTGCGGTTTCCGATATGGAAGTTGAGAAGATTGTGGGAAACTTGTCATTTGTAGATACAAATGGTGCAGAGGTTAAGTGCTTTTCATTATCTGAAGTGGAAGCTGACAATTGGAATGCCGGATTTGGTGCCGATGTATCTGTATTGAGTTTTCGCCCGAATTCTGCTAAAACGGTAAAGGCGAATGAGGTGATTGCAACAATCACTCTGAAATCAATCAAGTCGGTTGATGCAGTGACTGCAAAATATGCAGTGACCAGTATGAAAGCAAAGACAACAGGTGCGAGTGCCGCAACCGTTGATGAGACCGGTGATGTTACGTGTGCAATGCAGAACGCATTAGCAGCGGCACGTGGGGTTACGTTAGAGATGGACACAACCTCGAAGCAGAAACTTTATACATTCAATTCGGATGAACTGAAAGTATTCTCTCTTCCAGTTAAAATCAAGGACAATACTGGATTCAATGCCATGAAAGTTAAGATCACATACGATTCCAGAAAATTGACATATAAGAGTTATAAGGTATCATCTAAGGCTTTGATCTATCTTCACTATATGACAGAATATCAGGGCGTAGATTCGGATGGTAATGGTGTAGTAACTATCAGCTTTGTGGGAACAGAAGACACAACACTGACGGGAGATTTCCTTACATTGAATTTCGGCATTGGAAGAAATGCAAGCTCTGATGCGGGACAGAATACGACAACGGTAAAATGTGAAATTACTGAGTTGCAGAATGCTTCGGAGAGTGAAAACCTTAAAAAAGCATCAAACGATTGTGTAATTACATTTGAAGAGGGATCCAAACGTGGTGATGTCAATCAGGATGGTCAGATTAATCTGATTGATGTAACGTATGCATTACAGTTTTACAACGGCGTTCGTAATCTGACAACAGAGCAGCAGGCTTTAGCAGATGTCAATGGAGATAAAAAGGTAACATTAGTAGATGTATTGATGTTGCTCAAAAAATGCAACGGAGAGAATATTAATTTTTCATAATTGAATTGGAAATGGACAACGAGAAGAAGACAAAATACGCTCATCTTTATGAGACAACGTCTTCGCAGGTTACGCCTTCACCTGGAAATAATAAGAAGCGTCCGGATAGCGGGAACGGATATCTGGACGACCTGAAAGAAATTGAACACATATGTACGCAGAATGACCTGGGCGATGACAGAGAAAATCAGAAGCTGTATCGCAGTCTTAAGAATCAGAATTCTTTTACCACGTGGCTGGGGGAAGCGTTCTTAAGCGGATTGTCCGGTCATACGAGTAAGAACCGCCATAGACGAACTATGGAGAGAGTATGCAAGCGGATTGCTGTCTCTTTCCTCGCTATGGCGGTAGTGTTGTTATTATCCCTTCTTTATTTTCAGATGAAAGCGGTGCGGGAAGATGCGGTACTCGAGTATGTGCGGCAGGAAAGAGAACAATTGGCACAGGCATCGGATGAGGAAGACAATCACAAGGTTGCAATCCTCGACCAATATGCTATATTATATAGTATGTATTCGGATGTTGTCGGCTGGATCAAGGTCGATGGGACACCGATTGATTATCCGGTGATGCAGGACACAACCGGAGATGAGTATTATCTGAATCATAATTTTGAGGGGAAGGATGATAATAAGGGAGCGCCTTTTGTCGATGCTGACACTCAGATTAAGCCACTTGACAAGAATATTGTGATCTATGGACACAATACGAGAGATGGCAGTATGTTCGGAGATCTGGATTATTATCTGGACCAGAAGTTTTATAAGAAGCATCCGACGATCTCATTTGACACGATTTATGAGACAGGAACTTATCAGATTGTGGCGGTTGTTAAGACGCATGTGCGAAACAATGACGAGTTTGGATTCCGCTACTATTGGTTCCGCAATTATGAGAATCGTGGCGAATTTCAGGAATTGTTGGATTTTATTGATGAGAATCAAACTTATGACACGGGAGAGCATCTCTCCTATGGGGACAGCATGATCATGTTATCAACCTGTGAGTATACGGTTGAGAACGGGCGGCTTGTTGTTATTGCAAAAAGGATATAAGGACGAAGGATGAAGAGATTAGCGAAACTGTTATTAGGAATTTGTATGGCATTGATAGTCAGTCTGGCTGCCACACCGGTGGTGACTTATGCGTCGAGTATCAATCTTACACTTGGAACAACGGATAATGCGAGAGTGGGGGACACGGTTACGGCAAGGATTGTACTTGGAAATAATCCGGGGCTGTCGACGTTTGCGGTAAAACTCGCATACAACCGTGATGCACTCACTTATACCGGAGCAACATGGGCGTCTTCGGTTTCTTCGAATACAAATAATGTGCAGTTAATCTCAGAAGTGACAGAGAATGGAGGCCCGGTTCTTAACATTTCTTCGATTCTGAATCAGACGTATTCCGGCAATGAGACTTTTGTTACTTTAAATTTTACAGTAAAGCAGGCATATACGACGATGCCGGTGACTTTAACTGTGCGGGAGCTGACGGATTCCAGCTATAACACCATGACAGTGAATACAGTTGTTGATGCGAATGCAGGAAAAACGAATACCCAGAACAGCCAGAACAACAGTCAGAGCCAGAGTAATAGCCAGAGTCAGAGTAATAGCCAGAATAACAGCCAGAACAATAGTCAGAACAACAGCCAGAATAACAACCAGAATAATAGCCAGAACAACAGTCAGAATAATAACAATAATAATTCAAATAACAATAATTCGAATAATAATGACGACACAACGATCGATGATACGATTGATGGATCCGATACAACAAAGAAGCCGTCAAAGGTTGATAAGACACCGAAGACAGGAACCTTCGATATCCGTTATCTGTTCGGTGCTGCCATCGTGGTATTCCTTGCGATCGCGGGAATCTGTATCAAGGTGTTGGGAAAGAAGAAGATGTAATGAATTACGCAGAAATTAAATATTGTGATATTGCCAACGGCACCGGGTGTAGAACGGTGCTGTTTGTCTCGGGATGCCGGAATGCCTGCAAAGGCTGTTTTCAGCCGCAGACATGGGATTTCGGATACGGAGAGCCTTTTGATGAGAAGGTGCAGAAGGAAGTGCTCGACTCACTGGCTCCGGATTACATTACCGGAATTACGTTGCTTGGCGGGGAGCCGTTCGAGCCGGAGAATCAGAAGGAACTTGTGCCTTTTATGAGGAAAGTCGTTGCACAGTATCCGAATAAGAATGTATGGGCATTTACGGGATATATATATGATAAGGATCTGGTTGCCGGAGGGAGACGGCATACAGAAGATACCGATGAATTACTTTCTATGATTGATGTGTTGGTGGATGGACCGTTTGTTGAGGAACTTAAGGATATTACCTTGAAATTTCGCGGTTCATCGAATCAGAGGGTTCTTGATTTAAGAGAAACCATCCGAACGGGGAAGATAACCACATTGTTTTAGAAGAGGAGCGTGTTAAGTATGAAAAAGCATATCAGTATGATGTGTGCGATAATCTGTTATGCAATCGGCGTGATCGCCTCCGTGTATTTCGGATTATGGAAGATGCTTTTGCATCCGGTGCTTATGATTGTTGCGGCTTTTTCTGCCGGAACATTGACGGTGAATCTGATGATCGCGTGTGCGGTCAAGATTTTGTTTTCCACGACGCTTACCGGACTGATCTGGTGCATCGGATACATAGGTTATAACCATTTCAAGGGGACGGAGGATCCGGACTGGGATAAGCTCAATCCGCTCAATGATACGAATGATTATGAGGAAGAGAGGCGTGTGTCGTGATTCTGCGTGTGCCGGAATATTATGATGAGTTCTCCTGTATTGCGAGTCGCTGCAAGGACAGCTGCTGCGCAGGCTGGGAGATTGATATTGATGAGGAATCTTATGAGTATTACCGGAATGTTGAGGGAACATTCGGAGACCGCTTAAGAGAGAGCATGTATGAGGCGGAGGATGAGGATGGCGGTTACCGTTTTAAGCTGAAGGGACCGAAGCGTTGCGCGATGCTCAATGATAATAATTTGTGTGATCTATATACCGCTTTGGGCGAGGAGGCGCTGTGTGAAGTGTGCACAGAGTATCCGCGCTTTTCGCTTGTCTATGGGCAGGTGGAGCAGAAGGCACTCAGTCTTTCCTGCGAGGAAGTGGGACGGATTCTTTTTAACCGAACCGAGCCGGAGCAGCTGATTGATATCGAGCTTCCGGGAGACTGTGAGGATGATGAGGAAGATCCGCTTCTGGTTGCCTTCATGGAATGGGTGCAGAAAGAAGCGGTTGCAATCCTGCAGAATCGACAGAATCCGATTCCTTATCGTGAGAAGGAATTTCTCGCATGGTGTGACCTGGCGCAGAATGCACTCAATCATGCGGAGGCGATGGATGACTTGTCACTTCTGGACGTATGGAAGAAGGAGCAGGCACTCTTGCAGCTGCGTGCGTGGGAAAACGAGAATCCGGTTCAGAAATGTTTGAAAACACAGATGGATGGTCAGGACGAGAAATCCACAGAAGAGGCAGAGAGAAGTCAGGCGTTATATGAAGATTTCTGCGATCGTTTTGAAGTTTTTCTGACGATGGAAGAGCTGGATGATGAGTGGATCAACACGAAGGCGGAGTTTGAGAAGCTTTATCATGCGGATACTTACGGAAAGCTTCTGCGCGAATATCTGGATTCGGATGACTATTCGGAACTTGGTTACGAGCATCTGCTTGTTTACTTTGTATACCGTTATCTGATGAATGCGGTCTACGATTATGATATCTTATCTTATGCGAAGATGATCGTTGTGGCGACGCTTGTCGTGCGCGATATGGACGCAGCACGTTACCAGAGAAACGGTGGGGCGTTTACGATGTTTGACCGCATTGATATCGCACGCATTTTCTCCAAGGAAGTGGAGCATTCGGAAGGAAATGCTGAGGATCTCAAGGAAATGTGTATGATGGAGGAGATTGCTTCGATCGAGGCGTTGGATCGCCAGATATCAATTTGAATAGAAAACCCGCATGTGCCATCTGGCATATGCGGGTTTTGCAATGTGCGCCTAGCGGCGCACGTTTCTAACGGGTTAAAGTCCCGAATCCACCCGG
>ERZ1034882.942-NODE-942-length-11782-cov-10.919673_pt1 | contig 11782 bp, 12 predicted proteins | sample MGYA00520606_ERZ1034882 | MGnify/ENA primary metagenome ERZ1034882 (study PRJEB33766, sample SAMN09781726) | gut metagenome | biome: gut microbiome | host: Homo sapiens | place: Madagascar | study: EMG produced TPA metagenomics assembly of the PRJNA485056 data...
CAGATTCCCGAGTGGCCAAAGGGGACAGACTGTAAATCTGCTGCAACTTGCTTCGATGGTTCGAATCCATCTCTGCCCATTACTCTTTATAGAGTAACTAAATACTATCGCGGGATGGAGCAGTCTGGAAGCTCGCCGGGCTCATAACCCGGAGGTCATAGGTTCAAATCCTATTCCCGCAACTAGATGCGTAAGCATTGTGCCCAGTTAGCTCAGTTGGTAGAGCAACGGACTGAAAATCCGTGTGTCTCTGGTTCGATTCCGGAACTGGGCATTTTAATTTATTATGGGATATTAGCTCAGGTGGTAGAGCACTTGACTTTTAATCAAGTTGTCCGGGGTTCGAATCCCCGATGTCTCATTGAAATGATACCTTTTTATTAACATTTGTTAGTAGAAAGGTATTTTTTTGTGCAATTCGACTTGGAAATAAGAAAAGGAAAATAGAAATGAAGAGTATAGGCAATGGGATATAAGGGTAAATCGCTAATTTTGGGGTAGTAGTGCGCTATAATATGTTATATACTAAATAAAAAGATTTGGAGGTATTGTATGGGATTTTTTACAAAGGAAAAGTATAGTTACTGGCAGTGTTCAGTTGACAATAAAATTTGTACTGTAAGTATGATTGATATGGATACAGAGGAACTGAATAAGGAACTTAAACAAGCTATAGAGAACGTACAGAAGTTTGAAAAAGAAAAATCAGACTTACAAAGTCAAAGAAAAAATGCAAAGGACAATGAAGAGGTTTCAAAAATCAATAGGAAAATCCTTGACGTTGAAAGCCAGTACCGCACTGTATATGCAAATGGTAAAACATTAGAGGACAAGATAGGTTATTATAAAAGGTACAACAGTATTGTATATGAGGTCATGCGCCTTAAAGATATATATACAAGAGAAGAAGCTGTGCGCATACAGATTATTAATAATGGCATTGTGGATGGATGTATCATTACATCTACAAACAAAATAGGTGAGGATATATACAAACTTGAAAAATATGGAATTTCAATGTCACCATTGTATTTTGATGAACTTGCAAAAATTATTAAAAATAACTATTTTGATATAGAGCCAACCGAGAGAGAATATATTGATAATGAAATCCCAGAAAAAGCAGTACAGGCTTTTGTAGAGTTCTGCCGTCAGAAAATGGGAAAAACATTGGGAGATTATATTTCTAAGGATGGAGTGTATTATGATGTCAAAACTACTGACATTACAAGCTGGCATAAGGAGTGCCCTGTCAGAAGGTTTAATCTTAGAGATATAAAAGAGGCTTTGATTATTTATGGATATGTGAGCAAGCCAACGAAGGGACGTACTGACTGCACAATAAATGGTCAGAAGGTTCTTAGGTTCTGCAAGGAAATCATGGATAAGATTGAATATGTGGAGGATGACAATGAGTAAAGTGCTGTCACCCTTTCCCTATTATGGTGGCAAGGCTAAAATGAGCGGTTTAATCTGTTCGTTGTTAGATTTTGATAATACAACCATTTATGTAGAGCCATATGGTGGTGGATGCCGAACTCTGCTCAATAAAAAGAGACATGAGCAGGAAATGTATAATGATTTTGGTTATGGTCTGACAACATTTATGTCTGTCATGGCTGACAGGGATAAGACAGAACAACTGATTGAGCGTTTGATTATGGAAGAACCAAGCCGAGAGAGGTTCAGCCAACTTGTGATAGATAGAATGGCAATTGAAGATAGTCTGAATACCTCAACAAATGAAGAGCTGTCAATTCTGGCATTGGATTGTTTCAAAAAATATCATTACTCTTTGTTTAAAAGATTGAGAAGTGCAATACAATCAGAATTGTATGACCAGATTATTGAAACCATAACAGAGATTATGGGGTGTAAGGAATTTGAACTTGAAGCATTAGAGTGGCTTAGATATGAGCATTACAAAAAATTGTACTGTGACTTCTGGAGCATTGTTGGAACTACTTATACAGAGGTATATGAACAGGCTTTATGTGACTTCTCTGAAAAATGGCATGAAATAGTTTCAATGGATGAACCGACACACAACGTTCAGAAATTGTATGAAAATCAAAAAGAGCAGTATGCCAGAGAATGTGCTGCCAACTCATTAAGTGATTATATCAAGGACACCTTAAACTCGAATGAAAAAGGAACAGGGGTCAGTGATATTGATATAGCTTTTAATATTTTTCAATTATATTACTGTTCACGAGATGGCATGGGTGTTGTCTGGAGTGAAGAAAAGAACAGAAATATTGAGCTGTATTATAAGGCAGTACGCAACCTTAGAAATGTATCAGAGCGAATGAGAGAGGTGGTTATTACACAATGTGATGCGCTTGACTTGGTAAGGCAGTATAGGAAAAATGAAAATGTAATGCTATACCTCGATCCGAGTTATTTAAAGCCAGAAGATGAAAAACAGAACTTGGGTAAAATATATCGTATGTCATATGATTATGAGGCTCATGAGAAATTATTGAGGGAGATTACTGCACCAGAGACAAATGCAAAGATATTGATTAGTAACTATGATGTTGAACTTTACAACACCTACTTATGTGACTGGAATAAAACTTATTATAAAACATTCACTGGGGTTGGAAGTAAAAAAGGGAACAGGAGACTTGAGGTCTTGTGGAAAAATTACTGATTGCATTTTATACAGAGTATGTTATCATGTTTATAAAGTATTAAGGTGATAGATACCAAAATACCAAAAATACCAAACGCTATGCATTGGGCTTTAAAAGGACATTATAATATTATGATTACATTTAACACATGCTTCGGCATGTGTTATTTTTTTGACTTTATTAAGAGGTTATACATGAAAGAGGACATTGATATATTATCAGCATAATTGAAAAATTGAAATAATGGGGGTGTAATTTATGGATATGTCAAAATCTTGTAACTGACAAAATAAAATAGAAAAAAGTGCCGAGCATTTTCAGAGTGAACTAGTTGATAAAATCAGCATACATGAGAGACTGCATGGGTGTGGTGTCCTATGGTTTAAAAATTTTAAAAATTTCTGGAGTGTATAGGTGACATTGTTAGTAATGACATGAGAGGAGGGCATGGATAATGGAAATAAAAGACAGTGATATTTTTGTGGATTATGGGGAATATGAGGACTTCATAGACTATGAATGGGTGGACAAGGAGTGTGAAAGACAGCGCAAGGAGGAATGGGATAAGAAACATAATGTTCATAGAGATAAACGAGGGAGGTTGAATAAAGGGGCATTACTTGCCAGTAAGGATAGCTGTAATGAACAGGGCATATTACTTCGGTATGATAGTGGTATGTCTGCAAAAGAGATTGTAAACTGCATGAAGTGTTCAAAGTCTACAGTTTACAATATTATAAAAAAACATAGGAAATAGAGTAGACAGTCAGCTATTTTGGAAAATGGTGCAGAGTGTTCATATATTACAACGATTTTATTTGTTTCAATAATGAGTGAAAAAAATATGTGGCATAAAAAATGACATGAAAGTAATATATACATACCTACACCCCCAGAAATAGTGTACTACCTCTTTCCTTGAATTTAATAATGGTACATTAGAAAATATGTATTGACTTAGTGATACCATAGCGTTACAATCCTCAAACAATAAAAAGAGAGGAGGTAGACGTATGGAGGAACGAATGCTACTAAGGAAATGTATTGATAGTTTGGAAAATGTATCATTAAGATTACAGCAGTTAAGCAGTGTGATACATACAATGTGCTTGGGATTGGAGCGTGAAAACATAGAACGACAGGCAGTTGACTGTATGGGAGGTATCAGCTACAACGTAAATGATATTCGAGCAATGGTGCTTGACGAATTGCAACAGATACAAGATGAACAGAGCAATATGGATAAAAGATAATGAAGCATGGGTATTTGAGTTTACTCATGCTTCATAGTTTTAATAAGTGTTTGTAACGCTTGTATTTGTTCGGGGGTTAAGCCTTCAGTATCGAGTACAACAAAGGGTTTATCATATGATTTTCCTAGCAGATAGTCGGTACTGCATTTATAAAGGTAGGAGAGGGCAAGCAGATTTTCTGTGCTGGGTGTTCTTTCTCCTGTTTCATAACCAGAAATAATGGAGGGGGATATCTCTAGCTTTTTGGCGACATCAGCTTGTGATAGATTTTGTGACATTCTTAATTCTTTCAGCTTGGTTGATAAATCTTTAATCATTGTGTTATCCTCCTACACTTATTGTAAAAACTGGATTGACACATTAGGAATATTTGCGAAACACTAAATGTGTTGAGAAATAACATGATTAGTAATATAATGCTACATATGGAGGTGTTTAATACTAATCGAAATAGGACATTTATCAAATGTTCACATCATTAGCAGAGAAAGGAATAGTAAAAGTGAAAAAGAAGATAGCAATTATAATATTAGGTTTAACAGTTGCATTATCCGTGGGGGCTTGCGGAAATGAAGATAATTCAACAGAATTGAATAATACTGTTGATGTGAAAGAAAACATAAATACGGAAGAGGACACTTCAAAAGAAAAAGATAGCTTTGAACAATCTGTTCAATTGACAAGTTTTGACGAAATCAGCAATTACACGGATAAGGTTGATACAAATTCTATAAAGGAAATACATTTAGATGATTTAACTTTGACCAAGGATGAATTTGCTCTGACAAATAAAGATGATTATGACACAGTACTTGCAAAAGTTTCTGAAGGAAAAGATGTAGAGGAAGACATTGCGGGAAACATTAAGATAAAGTTTAGCGACTTTGAATTAGAATATATGAAGTCATATCAACATGGTAATTGTGTAGGTGTGGCAGTCAGTGTAGAACCTATAGGAGAAAACTGTAATGGGTTTTATATAGAATGTGAGGATAGTGATTGGTACATTGAGGATAATTTTTTGATTTATAGTGAATATCCGGATTACAGCGATGTTTTAGAAGAAGTCTATAAGAAAATAGATGTTGACGAAGCAAAATTAACAGGTGGTGGAATAGTCGGCATTTGGTATTGTATAGGAACTTCCGATGACGAAAATATGGAGAGTATATATGTATTTTACAATGATAATACAGGTGTTAAGTTTGCAAATCATGTTGTAAATTGTAATTTTACCTATGAAATTCAAGATGATGAAACTATGCTTGTGAATTATTTCCCTGAAAGAGGTGGGGAAGGAGAACTTGAGAGTTATACGTTAAATGGAGATACATGGAGTTGGAATGCGTATAACGATACGTGGCTTATATATACACGAGTAAAATAATAGAAGGGAATATGTAGAAATGAAAAAAGAATTTATTATAATTTGTTTATTAATGGTGGCTCTGTTAACTTCATGTGGAAACCAGATAAACAATACAGAAAAGGAAGAACAAGCAACTTCTGAAACGGAGATAGCAGTGAGTGAAGAAACAGATACAGAGCAATATAATTTATCGGATCTGGAAAAACAAATTGCAGAATTTAAAAGTAATACTCCATCGGAAACATCAATTACACAGGATTTGCTTAGGGGACAATGGCGAATAGGGGATATGCAGTTTATTGAAGGAACTCTTGATTATACAGATAATCCGAAATTGGGAGAACTTGAGTTATCTTATGATACAAGTTCAAAAAATTCAAAGGTTATTTTTACGAATGACGAGTTTATGATTACATATGATAATGCGGAGGTTATTTATGGTGATAAGAAAGGTAAAAAAATGCAAAGTGCTATCATTGTATCGGGGTTATATCGTGTAGTAGGAGAAGGAAAAACAGACGAGTATAATAGTGAATACAAATCGGAAATTGAAATGCTGATTACATCGATATCTCCGAAATATGGTAAAGGAAATACAGAAGTTTATGACAAATTAGATTCATTGATTGGAACTACAGTCAAAAAATCTGTTTGTTTTAACGAGGTAGATGTTGATTTATCAGATCTTACAGAGGAGCAGCTTGCAGAATATGACTTGGAGATACATGATCAAGTGACAATTGCAGAGGATGGAACGTTTGGTTATCGTGAGGATGGAACTTATGGTTTTATTTTATATGATACGCCGATAATTAAACAAGCAAATCCTATGACATATGTTTTCATAGGTTCGGGCGGTGATGGACAATTGTTTACAGGATTTGCACATATGAAAATGAAAAATAGCGTGAGTATTGATAACAAGGAAGTAGAGCCTGGAGTTTGGTTATATGATGTAATGCCACACGAAGAGATTGAAACAACAGAATAAATGTTGAGTGAAAAGGAATGCCTGCATTGCTAAATTGTAGCATTCCTTTTTCGATGCCTTTATTTCAAAGATAGTTATATTAAATTATTCAAAATGGAGGTACAATAACATGGGTATTCAATTTAAGAGCGCAAGAAAAGATAACATCATAGGTCTGGATATGATATATCCAGATGGTAACTCAAGAATTGTCTTAATGGCATTATTGCCGATGGACGGAGACTGGAGAGCAGACGTAGACTTCTATGATGAAATTGAGCGAGCCTATAAAAAGCGATTACGCAAAGCCTTGAACAGATAAGTCAATATTATCAAAGTAAGAGCATTACCATAGCGGTAGTGCTTTTCTTTTTGCCTGTTACTACATAAAATTGTTACATTTTCTAGGACTAGTGAGAATATTGTAGAGAGCATACATTTCAATTATTTTTGAAAAATTAGTTTAAGATTTTGACACAACTAAGGCTGACTATAAATAAATGTGCTGAAATAGAAATGTGGAAATTTTGATAAAAGTGGTAAAGAAATTTTTGTTGGAAAATCTGATTAGGTGTATCAATATTTGGTATTTAAAATTTCTGAAAGTGTGATTTTCTAGGGAAAATAGTGCTTTTGGAGAATGATATAGAAATTATTTAAAATGTGGGTTTCGTAAATTCAAAAAAATTATGTGGACGGATGATTTCGAGATTATATAAATTTGAAATGAACATCAAAGACAACATGAAAACAAAAATTGTGTATTCATATTATAAATACCAAAAGAAATAGAACGACTTATTTTGATTATGATTTTACAATAAGAAAATGTGACAACGTATATATCATTTGTATGTTACTCTACAAACTCCACAATCAAGCAGTAAATTATAAAATAAAATCCCTTGCATTCCGTCAATAGCCTTATTGGTGCGGTCAGCGTTAGTATTTATTTGTAAGATAAATAAAGGTTAGTGCTGTGGCACGGAAAGTTGAGGTATTTATTATGTGTATGTATTTGACAAATGGAAATTTTTTAGGACAGAGACTGATTGGCTATGATTGCTATGACAGCAAGAGTAAGGGCTTTATTGGTATGAGTGAAAAACAGATTATTGATAAGCTGAAACGAGGTGAGCGAGTTTATGGCTTTGTATTAGGCAACGCAGATGAAAAAGAAGCATTGGTATTAGATACTGACGGCTTTAACATGACAAACTTACAGTTGAAAAGTGGGGTAAACAATCTGTCATGGATGAATGAAAATTTTGATTGTGATATGAACATGGCTTTGATTGTTGTAGCTGTATCGGTTGAGAATGGTAACAAAATATTTGAAACAGTCAACGCTCGTCATGCCCGTGTAACATATGACGAGAATAAACTTCGTATGATGATAGAAATTGGCGTGCCAGTTGCAGGGGTTAAACTGGATAGAAATAAGCTGACAATATGTGAAGGTGTAGAGAATTTTATAAATAGTAATGTAACTGATAAAGAAAAAATAACTGCATAGAACAGAGTAACAGAGAGCTGATTATATATGATTGGCTCTCTGTTGTTTAATAAGAATTAAAAATAAATGAGCATTGAGTTTATAAGGTTACAGAAAAAAAGGACGTGAAAATATGATAAGAAAATAAGAAAATGGAGGATGAAAAAATGAGTAAGGATTTTGAATTGGAGTTTGTAACAATAGTAGGAAAGGGTTCACTTTATCAAGCAAAGGGAACTGATAAGAAAAAATATGCTTTCTACTATGAAGTAGGTGGAAAACGCATGCCACGAAAAATCATGACAGGAAGTTCAGAGGAAGAAATAGAGCTGAAAGTGCGCAATTTCCTAACAAAAGAAAACGAAGACTATATTCACACTAAGGAAATGGAAAGAGTGGCACTTGAAGAAATGAGTAAGCCTGTCAGAAAGACTTTCTCTGAGGTAGGGGCAGAGTGGTATAAGGAATATGGCGAAAAACGTTTTTCAAAAAATAAGCCGATTTCGTATTCGTCCTATGAGAGCAGAGGTTATTCACTCAAAAAGGCTAACGAGTACATCGGTAATGTTTATGTGGACGAGATTACCGATGCAATGGCAGAGGAACTGATAGAAAAATGTTCTATTAAGCCAGATGGCTCTTATTATAGTAGGAGTTCCGTTGATAAACTGCAACAGACATTTCAACTTGTGTTGGAATATGCAAGAAAACATGGATATTGCAATGTAGCAGTTGATCGTGTCGAGTTGAGCGAGGAGTTGACAGTTCCAGAAAAAGACGACAGATTTATTGATGTTGAGGAACTCAACGAAATTTTTAGGGTGTGTAAGGATAATAAAAGGTATAATACACTCTTAATGTTGCTTATCTCAACTGGATTGAGACAGGAAGAGGCTTTTGCACTTCATGTTGACGATTTCCATGTGAAAGAGAACAACGTGGTTGAGGTGTCAATAAACAAAACAGTTGTTGAGGAAGAGGGGCACCAGTATAATCTTTTGAAACGTACAAAGACAAAACGTAGCAAGAGAGTAGTTGTCATTCCTATGGCTGTTTATAATATGGTCATGGAGTATTACAATGACTGTCTTTCTGTGGAGACTCCTAGCGATAGATATTTAAGGAGTATGAATAATACAGAGGGGTATATCTTTGTAAATAAAGATATGAAACATATAAATAAACGAACCTTTGAAAGGAATTTAAGCGATTACTTGGAAAGGAGAGGAATAACAGGAAAAACATTACATATGTTTCGTCATAGTTATGCTTCTCTACAAGCTGAAAATATTCCGTTTGAAAATGTGTCTATGATGTTGGGGGATAGTACCAAAACTGTTTATAATATGTATTACAGTATGAGCCAGAAGTCAAAGGAAAATATTTCAGAAAATGTCAATGATATCTTTAATCAATTTGATTTTTAGAAAAAACAGTAACACAAAAAATTCAGCCTTTAGGGGCTGATTTTTTTGTGCAATTATATGTAAAAAAATTAAATCGCTCAAAAATTGCAAAAAATCGCTATTGAAATCGCTATATGAAATTGGTGATAGGGTAGCAGTGGGATTTTTTAAGGTAGACAGACGACTTGCTTAATTACCTTTTAATCAAGTTGTCCGGGGTTCGAATCCCCGATGTCTCATTAGAAAAAAACCATCACTCGTAAGAGTGGTGGTTTTCTTTTTCTATTGATATATGGTGAATTGAACTCCGGACAATGTATTTTAATTAGTAAAACTGCACAAAAAATAATTGAAAATTTGTGCATGTTTGTTAACACTTTCAGAGAACAAGGTGATACTATAATAACTGTAAAAACCCCCCAATACATTATATATTTTTTACTATCCCCATAGTAAAATACCTTCTCCTAAAAGACAGCAGAACGATGGCTGTCTTTTTTTTGCTCTAATTTAAAAAAAGACAGCCAAATATTTATTATCTATTATTCTTTTGCAAAGTCGAAATTCTATAGTTGAAATGCTAAAATTACATTATAAAAATTACACCGTTAGATTTACACCGTCAGATTTATATTACTTCCTGCCCGCAGAGATGTGTAGTAATCATCATATGACGAGCTGCTCATCTGGCGTGAGACACGATACAGACTGCTTGTGAAGTCATTGTTTTTTCCGAACAGAGAATTAAGTGTGTCTGCGTCGGCTTTTTTAACGAGCTCATCATTTGCTTTCAGGGTACCGTCCTTGTTTATTGTGATGCCAATGTCCTCAAGCTCGTCGGTGTATTTGCTCGCGAGCTTTTTGAGCTGCTTGGCATAACGCTTCATGGAGTTTGAACTGCTGTTTGAGGCGGAATCAATGGAATTATTGTATGTGTCAACAAGAGCCATGACTGTTTGGCGGATGTTATCGGTATTTTCGTTGTCCGAATACTTGTAGTTCTTTAATTTTTTAGCGGCGCGGTGCAGGGCAGTTGAATCATCGTAAGCGAGCTCTGTAATACTATATTCTTTGCGCTTGGATGATTTCATGGCATCGCGGTTGTTTGAATAAAAATTTCTCATAAAATATGTTGCTGAAAGATTTGTTGCTGAACTTACTCGTGTACTCATGGTAATCCTCTTTATATTTTTAAATTTTAAAGTTTAAAATAATTGCGTTATAACTACGATTTTAGATTTTATTTTGAACGTATAATCGCACCTAAATAATTGTTATAAATATTTTATCGGATATTTGCACGAAAAAGTTTACTTATGCGATTAAAAGAAGTAAAATATAGGGGAATGCGTAGAGTAAGAAAACGCAATTATGCAATCGAAAGGCAATCAGGCAAAGAGCAGTAAAACATAATGTAAAAACATAATGTAACCAAAGGAGGATATGGGGCATGAGTAAAAAAGCTTTCGGTACAACATCAAAAGGAGTTGAGGCATCGCTTTACGAAATCAGCAATGGCGGTGGATTGAGAGTACTTTTGACAGACTATGGCGCTTCAGTTGTATCTATTTTTGTAAAGGACAGGGATGGCAATGAGAGAGATGTCATTTTAGGATATGACAATGTGAAGTCATACGAGAAGGAGTACAGCTATTTTGGTGCTACTGTCGGTAGATATGCAAACAGAATTTCTGATGCAAAGATTAATATTGAGGGAGTGGAATATAAGCTTGAGGCTAATGACAATGAGAACAGTCTTCACAGTGGCTCAAATGGTTTTTCTAAGCGATTTTGGACTGTTAAGGAGCATAAGGCAGATGAGATTACCTTTGAGATAGAGGATGCAGATTTGGAGCAGGGCTTCCCGGGAAATGCAGTCGTTGATGTGACATTTAAGGTAACAGAAGAAAATGCACTTGCTATTATATACAATGCAAAGGCAGATAAGACAACTACCTTCAATATGACAAACCACAGCTATTTCAATCTGAACGGTCATGCATCAGGAAGTGTATACACTCACACATTGCAGATAAATGCTGAGCATTACACACCTGTAAAGGATTCCAAGGCTATTCCTACAGGTGAGATTGCACCGGTTGAGGGTACACCATTTGATTTTACAGAGGCTAAGCCAATCGGAAGAGATATTGAGGCAAATGATACACAGCTTCACTATGGAAGCGGATATGATCATAATTTTGCAATAGACAAGACAGCTCCGGGAGTAGAAAAGGTTGCAACAGCATACTCTCCTGAGAGTGGCATACAGATGGAGGTATACACTGACTGTGTAGGAATCCAGCTTTATACTGCCAACTTTATCGTGGGACAGGAAGGCAAAGGCGGAGTTAAATACAATAACCGCGATGCATTCTGCCTCGAGACACAGTTCTATCCAAACTCAATAAATGAGACCAACTTCAGTACACCTGTTACAAAGGCAGGCGATACATACCACACAGAGACAGATTACAAATTCTCTGTGAAATAAATTAGTTTTGTTTGCATGCAAGTATGATGCAGAATATTAAAAGCCCACCATATTGATGAAATTTATCATTAATATGGTGGGCTTTCTTAAGCTTTGTTTAATCAAACACTGATACAGTGGTTTTATTTCCGAAAATGTGGTATATATATATTTATG
>ERZ1034882.945-NODE-945-length-11739-cov-5.894728_pt1 | contig 11739 bp, 9 predicted proteins | sample MGYA00520606_ERZ1034882 | MGnify/ENA primary metagenome ERZ1034882 (study PRJEB33766, sample SAMN09781726) | gut metagenome | biome: gut microbiome | host: Homo sapiens | place: Madagascar | study: EMG produced TPA metagenomics assembly of the PRJNA485056 data set...
GGCAAGTATCATTCTAAGGATACTTGCCGCCCTCACCAAGACCCGGATGAGGAATGTCTGCCTTATCTCTTGCAGGTCTTGGAGATGAAACTGCCTGGTAAGCAGCTCCCACCTGTATCTTTCCTGCATCCTCTAATCTGATCGTTAGCTCATACCCATGAATTCTTAATTCAACAGGATCTCCCATAGGCGCATATTTTACTACAGTCACCTCCGTCCCCTGAATCAACCCCATGTCCAGAAAGTGCTGGCGTAGTGCTCCATTGCCACCGACCTCTGTGATCGTGGCTGTCTCACCTATTTTTAAATCCTTGATCGTCATAATTTTATCCTCGCTGCATGTACATCACCCATCAAAATTTGCCTTCGGCATATGGCTGATGCCATGTGTCAAGATTTTGTATATATCTTGACACACTCTTGTAATTATCTACTGTGGACGGAACTCGATCTCGCCTGTTTCAGAATTCATACTGTCAACAATTGCAAGGGATTCAAGATGATATCCAAGATTGCGGATTATCTGACCGCCGGTCTGGAAGCCTTTTTCTATGACAATTCCAATTCCCTCAACGCTGGCACCTGCGGACTTTACGATAGAGATAAGTCCCTGAAGGGCACAGCCATTTGCAAGGAAATCATCTATTATAAGAACCTTGTCCCCCGGATTTAAGAATTTCTTGGATACGATAACCTGATTTTTGCACTTGTGGGTAAATGACTCAACCTCTGCCACATACACATCGCCCTCTATGTTTATACTTTTTGATTTCTTGGCAAATATAACCGGCACGTCAAAATGTCTCGCTGCAACGCAGGCAATACCTATTCCTGATGCCTCTATTGTAAGTATCTTATTTATCTCGGTTCCTTCAAATCTCTTCTTAAATTCTTCTCCGACCTGGTCAAAAAGGCGAATGTCCATCTGATGATTAAGAAAACTGTCAACCTTAAGTACATTTCCCTCTTTAACAATTCCGTCCTTCAAAATTCTCTCTTCCAGAAAGTTCATTTTTATCCTCCATTTTCCTTGAACATCAGCCATCAAAAATTTTTCCGTCTGGCGATAGCTGACACAGCTCATAGCGCGGCTCACAAAGTGTCAGCGTGCTTACTCTTAACTAAGATAGAATACAACATAATTCTCCAAAGTTCTACATTTTTATTTGAGTTTATGATCTCAGTTCGTTACTCCACCGATTTCAACGACTCAGCCATATTTATATTTTCAAGCTTTACCGACATAATGAGATTTACCAGGAAGTTAAATACAAATGTCAGCACGATGCTATATACATAGCTAAGTGGTGCCACATACACATCAAAGGAAACCATGTCAACCTTTATCTGGGACATAACAAAGCTGTGGAGGAACACTCCAAGTATAAGTCCGAAGACAATTCCGAATGCCGTAAGGACACGATTTTCCCGGAATACATATGCAGAGGTTTCATTTTTGAAAAAGCCCAGCACCTTGATGGTCGCGATCTCTCTGATCCTTTCGGTAATGTTAATATTTGTCAGGTTATAAAGAACAATAAATGCCAGGGCACCAGCCGAAAGAATGACCACAATGACGATATAATTCATACTCTTCATCATATTTGAAATTCTTTCCTTCATGTCCTTATTTACAGTTACAGACAGGATACTGCTGTCCTCCATAAGGTCTGCTGCCGCCTGATGGGCGTCGATGCCGTCCTTTAGATTGAAATACACCATCTTGTATTCCGGGGCACTTCCCATCTGCTCCTCGTAGGTATCCGGGGAAATGAACACATAGTTATATACGTGATTGTTAAATATTCCCGATACCTTGACCCTTATCTCCCTCATGTCACTGTTTCTCACAGTTATCTCGTCACCAGTCTTGATACCATACTGTTCTGCCAGGGCATTGTTTATGACCGCCTCGCCTTTTCCCGGGTAATCTATCTCATTCCCCTTGTGATCCTTAAACTTCACATATCTTGATATATGTATCGGATCCTCAATAATTATCATATTCACGGATTTTATTCCTGAATCCTCAACAAGATCCCAGCTCATTTCACTGACTATATCATATTCTTCAACATAGTCGCCAAGCAATTCATCCAGTGTCACATTGCCTGCCTTATCACTTTCTCCGGCAGCTTTACTATCCTGTATACCGGCACTGTTTATATCTCCGTCAGATACATCCTTCACCAGGGTTGTATTAAAGCTTATGGTACCGTCTGCCACCTGTATCTCCCCAAACTGGGTATCGGCAAATCCAGTTATGGAGTCCTTAAGGCCAAAGCCTGTAAGGAGCAGTGCCGTACAGCCGCTTATACCTATTATCATCATGAAGAAACGCTTCTTGTATCTGAAGATATTTCTCACGGAAACCTTCCTAAGGAACTTCATGCGCTTCCATATAAACGGAATACGCTCCAGCAGAACTCTCTTCCCCGGCTTCGGAGCCTTTGGTCTCATAAGTCCTGCTGCCGTTTCGGCAAGCTCATACCGGCAGGACAACCAGGTGGTTCCGATAGTACAGAGAAGTGACGCCGCCAGCACAATACAGATCAGCTTCCAGTCAACAACTCTTATGAGTGGAATATTTATATACATAAGGTGGTAGGCATACCAGATAACCTCAGGGAACACATAAGTGCCTATGAGGTATCCACCAACGCAGCCGATCACCGCAGCAGTTCCTGAATAAATCATGTATTTGCCCATGATAGTTGCCTCACCATAACCCAGAGCCTTGAACATTCCTATCATGGATCGCTGTTCCTCCACCATTCTGTTCATGGTGGTCATACATACAAGAACCGCAACAAGTATGAAAAACACCGGAAATACTCTTGATACACCATCCACAATACTTGAGTCACTCTCAAAGCACACATAGCCCACATTGGTATTCCTGTCAAGAACGTAATAGTCCACATCGTTAACGTCATCTATAGTCACGTCCCCGACCGCCTCCGCCGGCATACCGGCAGCAACCATGAGCTCCCTGTACCTCTTAGTCACCTGATCCTTGCATATCTCATCCCATGCGTCATTCTTGTCATCCATGTAATCCTTGTACTCATCAGAGTACAGGTCATAATCCTCATTAAACCTCACATATACATCTGTGTAATAGTCGCTCTCTATGTTGTCCGCCATAACATAAACGAAGCCTAAGAGCTTACCGCTTCCGATAGATGTGGTTCCCCTCTCGAAGTTAATATATAACGGAGTATTGACGGTTCCAACTACTTTAAGCTCCTTCTCCTTCATGGCGTCGTAGTATGTGTCACTGTTCTCCTTAGACACCTTGATTGTGTCCCCTATGGACACGTCCGATATCTTGGCGTCCATAACACACTCGTCATTACTCTCTGGCATACGACCGTCAACCAGCTGAAGCTTGTTCACATCCTCCGGCAGAGACATGGTCTTTAAGACCTTCTCGTTTTCGTCAAAGCCCGAGTACAACAGGTCAAATGAATACACACCCTCGGCAGCTTTCACATCATCCTCCCCTGCAAATACTTCCACATCATCATCTGTAAATCCCAGTGTGGACATAAGGTGCAGATCGTAAAAATCCGATGTGCTGAGGAAATCCGATACAGTATTTACCATGTCCGGCTTGGTCATCTTAAGTCCCGAGAAGAAACCCACACCCAGAGCAATAATAGCCATTATAGCCGCAAATCTTCCAAATGTATTTTTTATCTCACGAAATGTCGTGCGTCTCATCATTGATTTCATAAAACACCTACCATTCAAGATCTTCAACATTCATAATATTTTCGTTTTTTATGACCTTCTCAACAGTACCACTCTTCACAGTTATAACCCTGTCCGCCATGGCGGTAAGAGCCTGATTATGTGTTATGACTATAACTGTAGTGCCGGTGTTACGGCAGGTATCCTGAAGTAGTTTGAGTACCGCCTTACCTGTATTGTAGTCAAGAGCTCCTGTTGGCTCATCACATAAGAGAAGCTTTGGATTTTTCGCCAGAGCCCTTGCTATGGCAACTCTCTGCTGCTCTCCACCTGACAACTGGGCAGGGAAATTCGCCATACGATCCTCAAGTCCCACCTGCTTAAGTACAGTTGCCGCGTCAAGAGGATTCCGGCAGATCTGTCCCGCAAGCTCCACATTCTCAAGGGCTGTAAGGTTCTGCACCAGATTATAGAACTGAAATACAAAGCCCACATCATAACGTCTGTAGGCTGTAAGCTGTCTCTTGTTAAGCTTGGATATCTCCTCACCTGCAAGCTTCACGCTTCCGCTGGTCAAGGTATCCATTCCGCCAAGGATATTCAGTATAGTGGTCTTTCCGGCACCGGAAGCACCGACGATCACACAGAACTCCCCCTTTTCAATCTCAAAATTCACGTCACGAAGAGCATGTATCTCCACCTCACCGGTTTTGTACACCTTCTTCACATCCTTAAACTCAACATATGCACACATAATATAATATCCCCTTTCTGAAACCAAAAACGCAACTGGAAAAGCCCGACCAAACGTCAAGCTTTTTTCTTTATCTCTGCCGGTTCGTATACAACTATACGCCAGTCTCCAAAGGATATGCCATCGTAAGAGAAAAAATAAGTATATCTCCTGTCCCACGCTGAAACAGTACAACAGAGCAATCACTTTTGTATGACAGCTTATATCGACATCCATTTAACTGATTATACTATTTCAATGTTTTTTAGCTGATTCCCCCGGTATATATCCCTCCGGCTTTATTTTTTCAGAAAATGCTCCCTGTTTGGATATTCCTGTCGGAATGCAATAAGGGCAGCTTTCTGTAACAACGCAAATTCTTTATCCATATGAAGCATATGAGGTGCCGTAAAAGCAATGGCACTTATCTGTTCTGCAATTTTTTTTGTGACACCCTCATCCGACAACTGTCCCATTCCAAATACTATAGATGTAAAGCCTCTGCCATTTCTGCTTACATCCATAAACTTGAGAAAAGCATTTTTTATCTCATTTACCAAAATATCCTGCTCTTCCACGCTTCTCTTGTCTGCTTCGAAAAGACACAGTTCCGTAATAACATTTATTGCCTGTTTTTTTCTGGCCCCGCCTATGTCTATGGCACCACCCTCGGCAACATATTTCATCTCCATAAGACACTTGACAAATGCATCATTTTTAGGCTTTCTCTTCCCATATCTGGCAACCCAGAGTCTGTCCCTGAACAAATCTGTTCCGGTCTTTTCGTCAGGCGTATTTTTCTTTAATATCTCAAGCCTTTTTTCAGGATTTATCTCATTATAAAACTCTTCTGTCCAATTTTCCTGCATATTTTTTCTCTCTTCACCTTCCTATATGTTCTGTACCAAATATTTCTTACCGGAAGAATACTACTGTCGTGGTTTAAGAAATTTCTCCACAGAAGATTCATCAACCTTCTGGTATGGTGATACATAGTATCTTCCCAGACTTAAACCATGAGATTCAATGTCATTTCCCTTAAATATATCCACTGCCAGCTTTGCCATCTCCCTTGCCTGGTCCTCCTTGTCGTTATATACAGTTCCCTGCATAGTTCCGGCTTCCACTGCTTCAAGAGCATCTTTAAGCCCATCTATACCAAATATCACAGGCCATTCCTCTTCAGGGTATCCTGCCTTCTTATATGCTTCCACAGCTCCCAGCGCCATCTCGTCATTGTTTGATATGACCATTTCTATGCTGTTTCCATACTGGCTTATAAGCTGTGTCATCCTGTTCTCTGCCTGACCCCTGTTCCAATCAGCAAACTGATAGCTGAGCTTTTCAAGAGTGATATCTTTACTGATAAGTGTCTTGACAGAGCTGTCTGTTCTGCTTATGGCGTCCTGGTGTCCCGCCTCACCCTCAAGGAGAACATACTGTATCTTTCCATCCCTGTTACGGTCTACCTCCGGATGTTCATTTATATAATCTGCGGCAATCTCTCCCTGCATCTCTCCTGACTGTTTCGCATCACAGCCCACATAATACAGCTTATCCCACTGCATAAGGTCATCCATAACAGGTTCCCTGTTGAAAAAAATAACAGGAATATCATTATCTCTTGCATTTCTTATTATCTTTGAAGGAGCAGTTCTGTCCACCAGATTAACACACAGGATATCACATCCTGCATCTATCATTTCCGCTGCCACCTCATCCTGGTCTTCCTGATCGTCATCTGCACTCCTTACAGAGACTATAATCTTCATATGGGCAGTTTCCATGGCTTTAAGTTCAGTTTTGAGACAATCAGTGAGTGCATTGATAAATGGATCATTCTGCGTATAAGTTATAACCCCTACCCTCAGGGTTGTGTAACTCTTGTGTTTCCTGCTTCCACAGCCCGCCAGGCTCACCATCATACCAAAAATCAGTACAAAGGCTGTTATTTTTTTTAATATAAGTCTATTCATATGAGTATAAAAACCTTTCTACATCGTCAGAGAAAATATCTTCTCTGTAAATAACCTTGGCATCTGCCTCATGGCTTTCAATGGAATAAAATGAATTGTCAAGCTTCTTCGCAAGTTCCATAATACTTTCATACCCTATATCATATCCATCCGGCACCACCAGACACCTTATCTGCCCATAATCAAGAAGCGTCACTGATTTCATACTGCTTCCAATACCATATATCTCTGCGCCATCATACTTTCCGTCAACTGCTGCCTCCCCAAGGATATCAAGTACATCTGTGTCCATTGCACATATATAATCAACTCTCTGGGAATTATCAACAAGGCTGCACACATTCTGATTTTCAAGATAATAATACTCCCATATTATATCACAGCCCGTACCGGAGAGAGCATCTATGACACCATTTACCTGGCTTACGGTTGCCTCTGTTTTCTCTCTGCCTGCATATATTCCAATCTTCTTTCCATCAAGGGAGCCTCCGTTATTTTTCACAAGCTCCTCGCCAAGCTTATATCCCATCTGGTAATTATCAGGCTTTATAACAGGGAATCCACTTGCTGTATACTCTGTCTTTTCGTCATTCCCGGAGTCTTTCCCTTCGCCGGCGGTATACACGTCCTCAGTAATAAGCACAAATGGCACCTCATTATTAAGCTCCTGAAGCATCTGCAGAGTATTGCTTCCCGGTGCAGGACATATGATAAATGCATCCACATTATTGTCAAGCTGCTCATCTATAAGTGCCTTTTCATCATCGGCATTTTTTATATCATCTGTATTGCAGATAATAAGATGAAGATTATTCAAATCTGCAGAGTGCTTCAGTCCTCGGAAAAGAGCATCCCATCTCTTATCACCGGATTTCTCAACTATAACCGCAACCCTCTTCTGGGGAACATCCTCTTCGAATATTTTTCTTACAAAAAATACGGCAAGAGCCAAAAGAATCAATTCTGCCACAATAATGGTAATCTTACTTTTCTTCATCTGTCACCTTCGCCTTTCCGTATTTCTGTTTCTCAAGCTCCACACGATTCTGCTCATTATAAGGTATCGCAGGAATATGGATAACTATTCTGGTTCCCTCATCAGGCTCGCTGTACACCTGAAGTCCGTACTGACTGCCGAACATGAGCTGTATCCTGTTGTGGACATTGATAAGACCCACTCCGGAGCCATGCTTTGGTACCTTCTCATTATCTGAAAGGATATTGTCAACAACCTCCTCTGACATTCCCATTCCATTGTCCTCAACAGTGATATAAATATCATCATCCTTCTTCTCACCGTGAACCGTGATCTTGCCGCCGTCATCCTCATCCATATTGCCAACGCCGTAATAAATGGCATTTTCAAGTATAGGCTGAACCACCAGCTTTACAATACAGTAGTCATTTACATCTTCATCTATGATAAACTCAGTCTTAAAACGTTCTTTGTATCTTACCTTCTGTATGTTCATGTAGCTTCTGCTGTGCTGAATCTCATCTGATATCCTTATTATGGTTCTGCCCTTTGAAAGGCTGATTCTTAAGAGCTTGGCAAGCTCAGATATCATAAATACCGCATCAGTATTCTTGTGAGCCTCAACCATCCAGGTAATAGATTCAAGCGTATTGTACAGGAAGTGGGGATTTATCTGGCTCTGAAGTGCATCCATCTCGCTCTTCCTGCGCTGATTCTGCTGCCTTATTATCTCCTCCATCAGTTCCTCGATCTGCTCATAGGACTTCTGGACGGAATAACCCAGGTGTCTTATCTCCGAAGATCCGCCCACGTATATATCCGGTTTCTCTCCTGCCTCATATGCCTTAACTGACTCATTAAGCTTAAGTATAGGTCTTGAAATTTTTTTTGTGATTATCCTGTTTACCTCAAGGATCATCATGAGAAGAACTATGGCTGTTGTGATTATATAATATCTGAATTTCTTAATATTTATAGTTTGGACCGTATCCGGGACCACACCAACTATCTTCCAACCGGTATATGCAATACTTCCAACAACCACATTTCCGCTTTTTCCGTTTAATTTCAGTTCATAGGTTCCGTCCTCAAGCATGGCAACCTTTCCTACATCCTCTGATATAAGACCTCTGTCTATCTCTGTCCTCCTCGGATGATAGATTATCTCGCCTTCTCTGTTACACAGATAGTAGTATACCTCGTTGGAATCCTCATTTATGGCTTTCATGGTATCGGATATAACTGAACTCTTCATATCTACAAGGAGCACACCACTTACGGGCGTCTTTCCGTTATTGATATCCACCGAACGGCTTAAGGATATTACCCAGTAATACTTATACGACTCATCTGCAAATAAATTCTGTATGTGCGGTGTAGAGAAATGTATATTCTCAATGTCCCTTAATGCATCTGTATACCATTTCTGGGATTTCACATTCACATTATCCTTCTGCTCCATAACGGGCTCTGCCGCCACTAGTTTTCCCTCATTATCAAATAACGCAAGGCTCTGGACTTTGTCATTATTTACCTCATAAAGCAGACTGAACTGCCTGGCAAATTCCTGATCATTTACATCGCCTTCCTGGATTATGTTATAATTCAGGGCATTGGAAATCTGTCTCACATTAAGAAGATCTGAATCTATCTTTTCAACAGTGCTGTTTATAAGGCTCTCTGCATTAGATATGGCAGTCTGCTTTATAGCCCGCGTAAATCTGTTATAGATAAGCAGCCCCATAACGATGGTTGTAACTATCGTGAGTGTAGTAAGCACTGCCATGATTATGGATTGTATATCAAATCCTATAAATCTTCCTCTGTGAAACCAGCCCCTTATTCTCATCTTAAGAGAATGTTTATTCTTCTGCTGTCCATATCCCTTTTTTTTACCCATAATAAGTGTTCTTCCATTTCTGTTTGATCATCAGCCGTTCAGATGCTCTGTTCTGTACTTTGAGGGTGATACCCCGAAGCTCTTCTTAAACACATAGCTGAAATAGTTTGCATCAAGATACCCCACCTTTTCTGCAATCTTATAGCTCTTCTCATTTGTCTCGAGTATGAGTGACGCCGCATGTTCCATTCTGTAATCCGTAAGATAGGAAACAAATGACTTTCCTGTCTCCTTCTTGAATACCGAAGAGAAGTATGAGTTGGATACTCCCAGATCTGAGCACACCGTATCCAACGACAGATTAGGCTCCATATATCTATCCCTTACTATATTCTGTGCATCTGTAACCAGTCTTCTTGAGGTGCTGTTTCTGGCATTCTTAAGCTCCTCGGCAATGGCTGTGGCCGTTTCTGTTATCCACGAGGTCAAGGTACTCTCATCCATCTCCGGTACCTTTTCATATGGATTTGCCACACCACAGCAGAACTCGTTAAAGTCAATAAAATTATTTGCACAAAATCTATAGAAAGCTCCCACCATCTCCATGGTGGCGAGGTTGTACTGGCTTACAGTCTTGGCATTCCTGTGAAGCTTCTCGATCTCCTTTGCTGCCGATTTCTTTATAGCATCGACGGATCCGAGATGTATATTCTTAAACAGGTCATGCATTTTGGTATCCTCTGACTGGATGGCAATTTCCTGCTCTTTTGGTGCTATCTCACCGATATTTATAGCCCGCCCGGTTCCGTAGAGGACTCTGTAGGACACAGCCTCTCTGGCGCCATCATAGGAATTGTTTATATTAAAAAGGCTATCCAGGCATCTTCCGATACCTGCTGTAACCACGGCTCCCATAACTCTGTATGCCCATCTGCAGAACCTGTCGCAGGTATCCGTAAGCTGAGCTACAGTATCCTCTGAGGCAAGCTCTACTATCAATACTGTGTTGCCGAGATAAGTAAATATCTGGCTGTTCCACTCTGAAAGTATCCTGTCCTTGATCTCTCTTTCCACTGACATGGACAGCAGCAGGGGGTTCATGCCCTCCGGCACATGATGTTCTGATGTGTGGAATATGACACAGCAATAATATGGTCCCCTCATATTTATCTGGTATGCGGAAAGGAATTTCTCATAGTCCGGCTCCTTCACACGTCCTTCAATAAGAGATATGAACAGGTTCATCCGTAGCATAGGAAGGGAATCATTGAAATAGTTCTCCAGCTTCTTCACGTTAAGTTTCTCTTCTCTCTCAATGTCCAGTGTATTCTTAAGTCTCTTTAGACAGTCTGACAGCTCCAGTGCATTGATAGGCTTAAGCATATACTCTTCTATCTCGAGATGTACCGCTTCCTTGGCATATTCAAACTCATCAAAACCTGTAAATATTATTATGTGTATATTGGGATATTCGTTATTCAGCCTTCTGGACAATTCAAGTCCGTCCATGTAAGGCATTTTTATATCTGTGATAACCACATCCGGCTGAAGCCTCTCTGAAAGCTCCAGGGCTTTTACTCCGTTGTTGGCACTGCCCACTACTTCGAAGCCCAGCATATCCCAGTGTATCTTATGTTCTATTACGTCAATTACTTCTTCTTCATCATCCACAAGAAGTACTTTATATTTGTCCATCACTTTATCCTCCGATATCAAACATCATCCCCTGTAAACCCACAGGTCTCAGAGAGTTGATATTTCCTGCCGATTTCTTTTACAAAGCACGGCAAATCTGCTTTCGCATTTTCTTTCACACTATTTTCATTATATCAGATATTGTCGATTACATAAATCATTTTACAGAAACTTCATATATCTAAATGTATGTGTCCACCATTCACATATAGTATAAATGTCCAGACCATAGCGTAGGTTTTCGTAATGAGGTTTGACCTTGCTACCGGCACAAAGCTCATGTTTGAGGAGGAGCTCTTCATAACTATGACTTACCAGTTGAGGAGGAACTTTTTATAGCTCCGACGAGTTTGGGCGACTGCCGGTTAATAAGCTGGTCGAACCGAATAGAAAAACAAGCGTGACTGGCATTATACTATATGTGTATGTGGACATTAACCACTCAGATAAAGAAGTTTAGTAAAATATGCACAGAGGGCAGCAACCATCGTTATATAACATAAAGCCGCCCGATCATCCTTTAGATAACCAAGGCGGCTTTACGTCTACGACACTGTCGTTTTATTAAATTTATCTGTGATATTGCAAGTCACACAGCATTTATCTGCCTGTGATTACTTCTTCTGTACATACTTGAGACAGTCAAGTGTTACGGCTGCAAGAATGATGATACCTTCGAAGATGAACTGAAGGTTTGTATCAATACCAAGTATTGTAAGAGAGTAAGTAAGTGATGTGAAGATAAGTACACCTGTTACAACACCTGAGATCTTACCGATACCACCTGTGAATGATACACCACCAACTACACAGGCTGCGATTG
>ERZ1034882.950-NODE-950-length-11704-cov-20.564254_pt1 | contig 11704 bp, 10 predicted proteins | sample MGYA00520606_ERZ1034882 | MGnify/ENA primary metagenome ERZ1034882 (study PRJEB33766, sample SAMN09781726) | gut metagenome | biome: gut microbiome | host: Homo sapiens | place: Madagascar | study: EMG produced TPA metagenomics assembly of the PRJNA485056 data...
CCGAACAAAAGGTGACTAAATGTCACGTTTTGTGAGAGGTAAAGGGATGGGTGACTTCCCGTGGGGAAAACTTGATAATCACAATTAGCACCCACCTTTAATCCTCCCTCACAAGGGAGGAAAAATTGCTCCTTCCCTTTTTAGGGTACAGTTCAAAACAATATTCGTAATAAAATTTAATTTCCTATTTTCAAAGGGTTGTCAAAACATTAAAAATAGTTTAAAATAAAAAAGTAAAACAGAAAAGAGGATAATCTGATGGAAGTATTAAGAAAAGTTAAGTTTAACGGGGGGGGGGCAACTCACCGCTTAAATAAAGGTTTTTCAGCATTCACCCTAGCAGAAATGATGGTTGTAATGCTTATAATGAGTATTGTATTGGCAGCAATGGCGCCGGTAATGACAACCAAAAACAAGGTAGATAACTCGTCACCTTGGAAATATTCACCAAACAATTCATCAGATGCCTATTTTGGTCAAGGTGCATCAATGCGTGCAATGATTGGTCAACTTAATGGTGAAGATACAGATAATGGTAAGTTAATAATCAATAATTTAGGATCGTCTTTCAGCCATATTTTATTCAAAAATGGTAATACAATTCTTGGCGATTTGTATATGAGTGGAAACAACCTAATTTTAGGTCACAGAAACGGTTCATCAACCTCTTTAGGTCAAAATAATATTAATATCGGTCCAAACAACTGGCCATCAACTGATATAACAGGGCAAAGCAATATTATTATTGGTGATAATGCAATGACCCATTTGTCATCAGGAAGCAATAACATTGGTTTAGGTACAACATTGACGGCTTTAACAACCGGTACAGGTAACGTTACAATCGGTGACAATTCACTAATCAGTGTAACAACCGGTAGTGGTAATATCGGTTTAGGAAACGAAGCAAACCCAGCAATAACAACCGCATCAAAAACTATTGCAATCGGTGCAAATTCAGTTGCCAGTTCTATTGGTGCAATTGCTATTGGTAGCAGTTATACAGCTTCAGAATCAAACAGTGGATCAGAAAATAGTGCAATAGCCGGTGGCGGAAATTCGATAGCTATAGGTAGTGGAGCCATAAGTGCAGCTGATACTTCTTTAGGAGTAAACGGTGGTTCAATAGCCATAGGATGGCAAGCGAAGGCAAACCCAGATGCAGATGCTGATGGTAATATGGCTGTTGCTATAGGTACTAGCGCAGAAGCCAAAGGTACGGGTGCAGTTGCATTGGGAACCGGTGCAATGGCAACTGGAGGAAGCATTGCCATAGGTGCTGCACAAGCACCAGGTACTCATAGTATTGCAATGGGTATGTATAGTGATTATGGTTCTAGAGATAATGATGGTTATACTGAGTCTGCCGGTAGGAACAGTGTAGCACTCGGGACAGGAGCATATGCCGCAGGAGTAAGTAGTATTGCAATTGGAAATGATTCTTATGCGTCTAGCAATCATGGTATAGCTATAGGATATAATGCAGAGGCTAAAGATGAGGCAATTGCAATCGGAAAAGATACCTATATTTCAAGGTTAAATGGTGGTATTGCGATAGGGGCAGGGGCAAGATCTGGGGCTACAGATTCTAATATGTATGGTGATTATGCAATTGCAATTGGTAAAAATGCAAAGGCAGGTTCTGATAATGGCGTATCAATTGGTTATAACGCTGGTAGCTCTACTAAAGGTACTAATAATATAGCCATTGGAGCAGGTGCTTGTCAATACGTAACCGGTTCTTACAAAACTTGTATTGGGGCTAATTCTGGTCCTGCAAATAATAGCGATTGGGCAAGCGACGACAAAGAACGTATTTTTATAGGCAGTCAGTCAAAATTCAATAATGCTCCTGCTGTTTTAGAAGTACATAATACTAAGGATACAGGATTAGGTGCTAATAAAGATGCCGCAGTAGTTATAAATGGTAATTTGATAGTAAAAGGTGGCGTGATTTCTACCCTTTGGAAAAAAGGTGGTGGAGATGACGATGATGTAAATTTATATGGTAGAACGGGTGGTCAAATGGAGCCATTTTGGGACAAAGGAGGAACCCCTGATTATGTTGAGAAGTATTCTAGCAATGGGCATGGAAAATTTAAAGCATTTTCGGGGAAAAGGGAGTATTCAGACCGCCGTTTGAAATATGTCGGAAAAGACAACAATGACGGATTAGCTAAAATTAAACAATTGAAAGTATTCAATTATGTTTATAAAAAAGACACAACCAAAACACCACATGTTGGTGTAATCGCACAAGATTTGCAAAAAGTATTCCCTAATGCCGTAAAGAAAGGCACCGACGGATTTTTAACAATCCGTATGGAAGATATGTTCTATGCAGTAATCAATGCGATTAAAGAATTAGATGCAAAAATTACTGCTCTTCAAAAAGAAAATCAAGAGTTGAAACAACTTGTAAAACAAGTTCAAGAAGACAATAAACGATTAGACCAAAGATTACAAAAATTAGAGGCAAAACAAAAATAAAAAGTTTTTAACATAAACCATGTCGCGAAAGCGACATACTTCCATTCTATCTCCTGAGAGTAATCTCAGGAGTTTTATTATACCCCCCTTCCCTTTTGAGGACGGGTTGGGGATGGGTGACATCCCGTAAGGGGAAATTAAAATACTCTTAAAATTAATTCAATTGTATTTCTTAATCCTAATTTCTTTCTTTCTTGCCACAAAAATCTTATTGTTTCAGGGCGGATTTTTAAATTATTTTGAATGTTGATTTTGGTAATATAGTCGCTATGCAATTTTTTATTTCCGGTAACAAGTGTGCAATTCCCTGCGTTATTTTTGTGTCGTCTATAGCAGATCAGTGGCTTGTAGATTATAGCAGAACCTCCGATTAAGTGGGCAAAATTAAACAAAAATTTATCCGGACAAATTTTCCATTCAGGAATATTTTTGTAATCCAAAAGGATTTCTATTGCGGATTTTCTAAACATTGCCGAACTGTTTGGTGACCAGTACCAACCGCCAAAATGTTTATGCTTAAGTAGTTTATATTCGGGCGCACAATTTTCAAACAGTTTATCTAATTCTTTTATATGTGGAGAAGATATTGAATTGTATGTGTGAACTTCGTCATCTTCTCCGATTTCTGCAATTTGACAAGAAGTAAACGCAACAGAGGTTTCTAAATGCACTCTAATATGTTCTTTGGCAAAATCTTCCATCAACATATCATCACTGTCAACAAAAGTTATAAACTGTCCTTGCGCCTTTTTTAACCCTTTCAACATCGCTCCGAGCTGCCCCTGATTGGTTTCTTGTTTTATTAGCGTAATTTTCAAATCTTGGTTGTCAGCAATAAAGTCTTCCACGATTTTGCAAGAATTGTCTTTTGAACAGTCGTCAACAACTATGATTTCAAAGTTTTCGTAACTTTGATTTTTTATGCTTAAAAGTGTTCGCAAAATATATTTTTCGTAATTGTAAGAAGTAACAATAAATGTTACCATTGGAAGTTTAAGCATTTTCTTCCTCTGTTTTGCCTTCTGCCAAAAGTCTTTCCATTTTTTTGTTGTGCATAATTGATGAAAAGAGTGCTGCAAGAATAAATGCTAAACCAATGCCGCCGGTAACGGCTTCTGGAATTTCTTTTACAGTTGAAACAAGCATCAAACAAGCCAATGCTCCGATTGCCCAATGTGCGCCGTGTTCAAGGTATAAGAATTGCTTTAAGGTTTTCTTTTCAACTAGCATAATTGTAAGAGATCTTACAAACATTGCACCAATTGCTAAGCCGATTGAAATTATTATGATATCTTTACTTAGTGCGAAAGCTCCCAAAACCCCATCGAGCGAGAATGACGCATCAATCAGTTCTAAGTACAAAAAGCTTACTAATCCAGTGCAACCGGCTGCACCTGTTGCGCATTTTGCAAGTCGCATTTCTTCATGTTTTTCAAGGTAATGCGTAAATCCATCAATAAACAGATATGTGATTATACCTGAAATTCCGGCTATCATAACATGTAACTTTTGTTCTACCGGTACAAAAGTTTGGGTTACAAGTAGCATAAATAGTGAGATTACAATTTCAATTCCTTTTATATGGTCGAGATGAGAAAGCGGAGCTTCAATATATTTTATCCAATGAGTTTCTTTTTTGTGATCAAAGAAGTAGTTAAGGAACAACATAATCAAGAACATTCCGCCAAAAGTTACGATTGGTGCGTGAGTTTGGTGAAGGTAATATGCGTATTTGTCAGCGTTTGTAAGTGCAATATTTGCGACTTCAAGCATACTTAATTTTGCAAAAATAGAAACAACTAAAATTGGGAATAAAAATCTCATCCCAAAAACGGCAATAATTATACCCCAAGTTAAAAATCGTGTTCTCCATTTGTGGGACATTTTTTCAAGTTTCATTGCGTTAACGACAGCGTTATCAAATGATAAGCTGATTTCTAAAATTCCTAAAACAATTGCAATAAAAACGCAAGCCAACCCTGAACCGCTATGAACATGTTCACCCCATAAGTATGCGCCGATTAAGCCTACGATTGTGATTATATATGATCCTAAAAAATATTCTAACATTATTCTCTCCTTTTTATTCGCAATTATAATTTAAACATTCTAAAAAATCATCATTCAAGTTTTGTAGAAATGGGAAAGTATAGAACCCCTCCCCCGCATTTCTAATGCTCATAAACATTAGCAAAGAACTGCTCCCTCTCCAACAAGGGGCGATGGGAAAGAAGGAAATATTGGTGATATGAAGGAAAGTAGTTTTTCTGATAAGGTCTACCCACTATTCACTTATTCATAACGTTACGGTCTTTTCATATTTCACTAAAACACTTTTCAACACATTTGAAAATTTTTTTGTTCTTGCTATACTTTAATTATGAAAGATATGTTAGATAAAATTCTTCAAATTGAGAAGAAATATAATGAATTAGGCGTTACCCTATCAGATCCTGCAGTAATTCAGGATTATAACAAATTTAGAGATTTATCAAAACAACGTAAATCAATGGAAGAAACTGTAAATCTATATTATGATTGGAAAAATGCTGTAGATGCTATTGAAGAAGCCAAAGAAATGATTCGTAACGAACACGACGAAGAAATGAAGTCATTTTTGAAAGCTGAAATGGCTGAAAATGAGGCTAAACTTCCGGGATATGAAGAAAGAATGAAAGTTCTTTTACTCCCTCGTGACCCTATGGATGATAAAGATATTATGCTTGAAATTCGTGGTGGCGCAGGTGGCGATGAGGCAAATATCTTCGCTGGAGATTTGGCTCGTATGTATATGAGATATGCTGATAAAAAAGGTTGGCAAACACAAGTTTTGAGTAAAACTGAATGCGAAGCCGGTGGTGTATCAGAAATTATCATTTCAATTAAAGGCGATGCAGTTTATTCGCAATTGAAATACGAATCAGGTGTACATAGAGTTCAAAGAGTTCCTGCTACAGAATCTCAAGGACGTGTTCATACTTCAACCGCAACTGTTGCAGTTATGCCGGAAGTTGATGATGTTGAAGTTGAATTGAATATGAATGATGTTGAAATTTCAACAGCTCGTTCAGGTGGTGCTGGCGGACAAAATGTTAACAAGGTTGAAACTGCTGCCAGAGTGTTCCACAAACCAACAGGAATTATGATTTTCTGTACTGAAGAACGTTCTCAACTTCAAAACAAAGAACGTGCTTTGCAGATTTTGAAGGCAAAACTTTATGATATGGAAGTTCAAAAACAAATGCAAGAAATTACTGACCTTCGCCGTTCACAAGTCGGAACAGGTGATAGAAGTGAGCGTATCAGAACATACAACTTCCCACAAGGTCGCTTGACAGACCATAGAATTAACCATAACTTGAATGTTAATACAGTTATTGATGGGGATTTAGATGAGCTTATTAACTTGCTTATTGAACATGACCAAAAGTTGAAATTAGAAAAATTGGCAGAGGTAAATTAGTGACAGAACGAAAATGTGTAGGTTGCGGGAAACTTTTTGATAGAGAAAATATGGTAAAGATTACTCGAGAAAACTTGCACGGTGAAGTCGTTTTAAAGCCAAATAATAAAATATTTGGCAGATCCGTATATCTTTGCTATAATAATTCGTGTATAGAGGCCGCTTTTAAAAAAAATAGAATTTCAAAAGTGCTAAAAGCCTCTGTGCCGGAAGATTTGAAAGGAAAATTATTAAATGAGTTTTGAAACTATAAGAATAAATGAATTGGCAAAAGAACTTGGGCTTACCAGTAAGGAAGTTTTAGATAAGTTCGCAAAAATTTCTGTTACAGGCAAAACTCATTCAAGTACCGTTACAATGGAACAGGTAAAAAAACTAAAAGATTTTATCGCATCTGGTGGAGTGAAAGAACACAAAAAACCAAAAGCTTTTGTTGTTAAAAAAGCAAAACCGGCAGAAAAACCTGTTGTAAATGAAGTTGAAATAAAAAAAGAAGAACCAAAACCGGAACCTGCCAAAAAGGCGAGTGTGCCTAAAGTTGAAATTGTTAAACCTAAACAACCTCAAAGCAGGTTAGAGATTGTTAGACGTGCGCCAAGAAAACCGGTTGGAGAAAATGCAGCTTCTACAGATAGACCGGAAAGACCATCTAGAAATGGTGAAAGAAAATTCCCTCCTCGAGGCGAACGTACTTCTCGTGGTGAAAGACCTGAAAAAGGAGAAAGAAATTTTCCTCCTCGTTCTAAAGACGGTGCGGCTAAAAAACCATTTGAAAAACCATCTGGAGAAAGAAAACCTATTCAAAGAACAATTATTTCTCAAGATATTTATGAAAATAAAGGTAATGGAAGACGTAGAACTGACGGCAAGAAAAAAGGGAAAGATTTTAATAACAAAAAAGAAGAACAAGAAAGAATTTCTCTAGAAAAAGCGGCAGCTCAAAAACATAAAAAACGTTCTCACAAAGAGGAAGAAGCAAAGCAAGTAACACAAGTTGTAGTAAATAGAGCTATGACGATTAGCGAATTGTCTGAAAAAATTCAACATACTCCAGCTGAAATTATTAAATTCTTGATGTTGAACGGTATTATGGCAACAGTAAACCAACTTATTGATGTTGATGTAATTAAAAAGATTTGTGCAGAATATGAGTTGGAAGTTCTTGATGAAGACTTAGATGCTTACATGGAAGAAGAACTTGAAAAAGAAGAAAAAGAAAAGAAATTAACAGAAGTTGATAAAAAATTATTGAAAAAACGTGCGCCTGTTGTAAGTATTATGGGACACGTTGATCACGGTAAAACTACTTTGTTAGACAGTATTCGTGCATCAAAACATAAAATCGTAGCATCAGAAGTTGGCGGCATTACTCAGTCTATTGGTGCTTATACAGTATATTTGGATAATAACAAAGATAAGAAAATAGTATTTGTTGATACACCGGGTCACGAAGCTTTCACAGAAATGAGAGCTAGAGGTGCAAAAGCAACAGATATCGCAATTTTGGTTGTAGCTGCAGATGATGGTATTATGCCTCAAACAATTGAAGCTATTAACCACGCAAAAGCAGCAGATGTTCCAATTATTGTAGCAGTAAACAAAATAGATAAACCGGGTGCAAACCCTGACAGAGTTTTGCAACAGTTAACAGAACACGGTCTTGTTCCTGAAGAATGGGGGGGAGATACAATTACTGTAAAAGTTTCAGCTTTGCAAGGTACAGGTATTGATGAACTGTTGGAATACATTTTGTTGGTAGCTGATGTTCAAGATTTGAAAGCTAATCCTAAAGCAGAGGCATCAGGTGTTGTAATTGAAGCAAACCTTGATAAAGGTAAAGGTGCGGTGGCTACATTATTAGTTCAAAATGGAACTTTGCGTGTAGGTAATTGCATTGTTGTTGGTACTGCTTGCGGTCGTGTTAGAGCGTTGCTTTCTGACTCAGGCGAAAGAATACAAAAAGCTGAACCATCTACTCCTGTTGAAATTTTAGGTTTGTCAGAAGTTCCTCAAGCTGGGGACTATTTTGAAGTTGTTAAAAACGAAAAAGAAATGAAAACAATAGTTCAAGAACGTAAAGAAAAAGAACGTGATAAACGTCTTGATGCAATGTTGCCGGCTCATGTTCGTCGTGAAGCGGTTGCAGGAGAAGAAGATATTCCGCAATTGAACTTAATTATTAAAGCTAACACAAATGGTTCTGCAGAAGCGGTTTCTCAAGCTATTGCTCAATTAGAATCAAATGAAATCAAAACAAAAATTATTCATGTTGGTGTTGGCGATATTTCTGAAGCTGACGTTATGTTGGCATCAGCCTCAAATGCTTTGATTTTAGGCTTTACAGTAAAAGAAGATGCGAATGCTCTTGCAGCAGCTGAAAAAGAAGGCGTAACAATCAAGAAATACGATATTATTTATCAAATTCTTGAAGATATTGAAAAGACAATGTTGTCATTGCTTGAACCTGAAGTTAAAGAAGTTGAACTTGGTAAAGCTGAAGTTCGTCAAGTGTTTACGATTGGTAAAACAACAAGAATTGCCGGTTGTTATGTAACAGAAGGAAAGATTGTCAGAAGTAAAGATGCAGTACTTTATCGTGATGGAAAAGAAATCTTCCGTGGCGCAATTGATCAGTTGAAACGTTTCAAAGATGATGTAAAAGAAGTTGCTCAAGGTTTTGAATGTGGTATTTCTTTTGCTAAGTGGAATGACATTGAAGAAGGCGACATCATAGAAGTTTCTACAAAAGAAGAAGTTGAACGTCAGAGCTTGTAGTATTTTAAAATAAGCCAATATTGTCAGCATGAGTTATAGATGACGTAAATGTTTCTGTACAAATATCATACATTAATGGCTAAAGTTTTTTAAAATAATTATTATCAGTTATTGCATAATATGCGCAAGTAAAACCATTCTCATTGTGAGTTGATGTTTTTGAACACCGAGCTTCACGGTTATCTCTGAGCCATGTGCCATCAGCTCCTTGTGGAAGAACTTTTCCATCTTTTGTTATTTGAAACATAAATAAATCATAGCCCATTTTATTTGGTCGTTTCTTGTAGCCGTTGACATCAATAGTAACCAAATATGCGCCAATTGATTCTGACTGTACGCCTTGTTCTATAAAAAATGTTGTACCATCATTTGCAATAAAACCTCCATCGTCCATATATGCTGCCTGTAAAGATTTACCTGTATAAGATTTATAATGTGAAAAAGTATCATCTATTTCGTGAATGACACATCCTGTGTTATTAACTATTGCACCACAATTTTGAGCCGCTTTATATTTTGCTGCAAGTTCTGTTTTGAAATTAGACCTATAACTCTCATATTCAAATGGTAAATCATCTTCCCTTTGTATATCAAGAATTGCTTGTGATAAAGTTGAATACTGCTTTTTTAAAGCTGTTTCAAGTTCTTTATGATGAACATTGTTTATGACCGTAGGCAGTGTCAATGCTGCAACAACTCCGATTATACCTAATGTTATCAAAACTTCTGCCAATGTGAATGCTATTTTACGAGAATTGTCCCAATTGACTACGTGCGTAGCACCTTCTGCTAAAGTAAAAGCTGATTTAGATAAATTTTGCATTTTTCCTCCAATGTAAAATAACAACAAATATATTTTATAACATATGAAATATATTCATTATTATAACATATTTTCATATTTTATCAACATAAATATATAATTAAAATATGGATATTCGAGATGAAGTAAAGATTATGTTGACATCAAAAAGGATGTCAATGACTGAGTTGGCAAGACAAATGACTGAATTGAGCGGTAAAAATTATTCTCAAAGTTTAATCTCACACAAACTTAAAAGTGAATCTTTACGTTATTCAGAAATGAAATTGATATGTAAAATATTGGGCTACAGGATATATATTGATTTTGATGAAATCCGTTTGGGGCGGTAATTTGATTTTTTATTATTTACTATCGCCTTATTTTTGTCAAGTGCCTATGTTATGATTTTTTATTTTATGTTATAATTTTTTTATCACTAAGGAGAAAATTATGACTTTAAGAAATGAACGTGTTAGAAAAGAATTAATGAGAGATATTTCTGATATTTTGAGAAAAGAAATCAGAGGTTTGGCAGGTGTTGTGTCTGTTTTAGATGTTGAAGTTTCGCATGATAATTCATTTGCTAAAGTTATTTATAGTGTTTTGGGAAATCCAGAACAGATTGAAAAAACTAAAGAAATTATTGAAAAAAGTACTCCTAAAATTAGGTATGAAGTTGGCAAGCGTATTAGATTGAGATTAACGCCTGAATTGAAGTTTGTATATACTGATTCTTTGGAAAAAGGCTCAAGAGTTAGTGAATTGATTGATAAGATTTCTCGTGGAGAATTGTAATGTCAGGAACCCCTGATAATAAAAGTTTATTTGGTTTTTTGAATATCTATAAACCTGTAGGAATGACATCTCATGATGTTGTTTCTGTTTTGCGTCGAGTTACAAAGATTAAGCAAATTGGGCATACTGGCACTCTTGATCCTTTTGCAGAAGGAGTTTTGCCGATTTGTATTGGAAAGGCTACTCGTTTGATTGAGTATTTGCAAGATGACAAGGAATACCTTGCTACAGTTCAGTTTGGTGCTGCAACAAATACATTTGATCTTGACGGAGAAAAAGTTTTTACATCTGATAAAAAAGTTTCACGAGATGATATTAAAGAAGGTTTGAAAAGTTTTGAAGGCGAAATATTGCAGTTTCCTCCGATTTTTTCTGCAATAAAGGTAAAGGGAAAAAAATTATACGAATATGCAAGAAAAGGTGAAGAAGTTGAAATTCAACCTCGAAAAGTTGTTATTGAAAACATTGAATTGAAAAATTTTGATGAAGAATTACAACAGGCACAAATTCTGCTAAAATGCTCAAAAGGTACTTATATCAGATCTATTGCGAATGATTTAGGAAAAAATTTGGGTTGTGGTGGGTATTTGATAAAACTTATTCGAACACAAGCCGGAAAATTCAGAGTCGAAAACAGTGTTCAACTTGATGGAATTGATGTTGAAAGTAATTTGATAAATCCGCTTGATATCTTGAATTTACCTAAAATCGCAGTTGATAACGATGATTTGGCTAGAATAAAAAATGGTATGCCAATTTATAAAACTTGTGATAAAATTGGCAATTTTGTAAGTTTGATATATAATGATGTCGAAATCTGTGCAGTTGGAATTGCAGATGGAGAGAAAATTAAATTAAAGAAAGTGTTTATATAATGAAAAAGATAATTTTAAGCTTTGTTTTATTGCTTGCAGTACAAGGAGTTCAGGCTCAGGATTGCTCAACTCTAAAATGTCCTGCTCCTTATGATTTGACTTCAGGATTTTCAAGGGGAATGAGTACTGTTACAGGGCAAAAATTCTTGTCTGAAAAAATTGGAGAAAAACTTGTTAAAAAGGCGATTAAAAAAAATATAACAAGCGGTGACATCAAAGTTAATTTGGATGCGTATAGTGTTCGAGATTTGAAAGCCGGTCGTTTTAAATCTCTTGAAATCAATGGTAAAAACGTTGATATTCAGGGTGTTTACATTTCATCGTTTAATGCAAAAACTTTATGTAATTTCAACTATATTGCAAATGATAAAAGAGGTAATTATATTGTAAAAGAAGATATTCCGGCATCTTTTAACGCAATTATTACGGAAGAAGATTTGAATAAAACAATGCTTTCTTCTGATTACAAGCGAATGATTGATGATATCAACAGTATTGGTG
>ERZ1034882.951-NODE-951-length-11704-cov-6.055284_pt1 | contig 11704 bp, 18 predicted proteins | sample MGYA00520606_ERZ1034882 | MGnify/ENA primary metagenome ERZ1034882 (study PRJEB33766, sample SAMN09781726) | gut metagenome | biome: gut microbiome | host: Homo sapiens | place: Madagascar | study: EMG produced TPA metagenomics assembly of the PRJNA485056 data set...
ACATACGCCATAGGAAGATTATACGGATTCGGAACATTCCAGCTTTTATCCCATGCAGAAAATCTAATTGTTAAATTCTTTGGAATCTCATTTCCATTATCAAGAAAATTATTAATCATTTCATACTTCTTCGTATATGCAAGAAAAATAACTTCTGGATGTTTTTCTGCAACACGGCACATCATTGCAAGGAATCTTGAATCTGGAATTTCTCCCGCATCATTGTATCGAAACATTCCAACTCCGGAAAAAGTCAAAATTGCATTTAGCTGTTCTTCAAATTTATCTGGATTCTCAGTCCACAATCTCCAGTTCCTATGATATGCCCCACACACACTGGGATATGCTTGATGTCCACGCATACAATAACAAATTCCGTTGTTGCGGCATGGAGCATCGGGTCTACACGTAAGTACTGGCATAGACATTGTTAAGCAACCAATACCCGTTTTGTGATTTCCATTGTTAACAGAGATCAAATCGTTAATGTGTGTATAATAATCAATCTTTTCAGCATAACTTAATGCCTTTAATTCTTCTCTTGTTTTCTTTTCCATAATTTTCTTCCTTTCTAATTATACATTAATTTTGTATTATGTCAAGAGAAAAGGTGCAGATTTCTCTACACCTCATAAACATTTGCAACATGAAATTCCGTTACATCATCTCCATCAGCAAAATGATTAACAATTTTTGCATACATCTTATCTTCTGCCATATACCCTAGCAAAAGATTTCATTTTACATTTCCTCCTTTTCAATTTTGGCAAGCTTTTTATCCATTTCTTGATTCCACAGTCTATCCTTAATTCTCTGCCAATACCAATGAATCCGGCAAAGTCTGTCCCAAGACATTCTGTCGCTGCAATAAAATACTTCTGTTCTAAGGTCATTACACAATTCTACAATGTTCATTTCTTTTTCTTCATCCGTCTCCCAAAGATGAATCCAATTTCCCTGCACAAGATTTGTGAACAGGTCTTTGCGAACTCTCTTTGGAAGCTTAAAGCAATAAATGCAAATTGCATTAAACATTTTTGGGTACTTGTCCAAAGTTTCCTCCCAATTTTTAATGCGGAAAAATTCATTAACGAGTTTGTAATACTTTTTACGAGTCATTTAATTTTCCTCCTCCAAAATCCAATCATATCCAAACCATTTAATTTCATCATCAGAAAATCCAATAGCATCCAAATCTCTTCGTGCAATCTCAAGCTCTACGTTTCCGTTATTTGTACAACATTTAATTGCATTGTTAAGCAGTTCAAGCGCCCTTCTGTATGTGATATATCCAGGATTGTTTGTCTTGTCTGGCGGAATTTCATTCCCATCTTCGTCTTCATCACCTTCAACCCACCAAGATGACCACATATTGTAAGTTTCGCTTAGCCTTTCCATCATAAACTCTTCACAACAAGAATCTTCGACATATGCTCTATAGTCAGGATCTTCAATTTCTTCTGTGCTATGCCATTCAGAATAATATCCGTCAAGCATATCAAGAATTTCCTTTTCAAGACGTTTATATGCATCGTCCCATTCGATACATAATTCTCTTTCAAAACAATTAACATAATATTTAGTTATCATTTAATTTTTCCTCCTTTTATATTACATGACCTACTACAATTGTATTTCCTGTTGCCAAATCTTTCATAGATACATAACATCCGCCAAAAATTCCGTAACAATAATAGAATTTTGCAATTTCTTTCTTAACTACAAAGCCATTGTCGTCATGTGTTTCGAGATAAATTGTATAGTCATTGTTATTTCCAATTCCGTTTGCATGATGACAATTCGAGAACTTTAGTCCAAGTTCCCCAACGTCTTTTTTGAAGCCTACAATTAAATTGCACGCTCTGTGGTCGTTATAGCAATAACTATCAAGAATGTGTTTGTTTACCCCAATGTGTTTATTAAAAAGTTTGTTGATAATAGACATATACTCGCTTTGTTTCATTTCAAATCCTCCTTTAATATTTTGGTTCTCTTTCATTCATCAGCCAGCCAACACCTTTGCTGTGCTGTTCATCAAACCAATGCCAAATTTCTTCCCTGTGAGTTCCTTTGCTCCAGCCTTGCCAATCAATATCGATACATTCATCTTCATCAATAGGCACATCTTCAAATTCGTCCCACATAGCTTCAAGAAATTCATCATCGTATTTGTGATAAATACTCATTTACTTTCCTCCTTCATCTTTCTTTCGTATTCATCAATCTGTCCCATACTCAACCATACAGGTTTCTCTTCAAGCTCATTCCAAATTCGTTTCATAGCTTCAATGTGCTTTTCAACGCTCTTGCCCCATAGATATTTTGTACTTCTGTTTCCAAATCCAAGATAGTATTCACAATCTGACCTCATACGGTCAAGCATTTTGTATTGAAATTCTCTATTCATATTACTCCTCCTTTAATTTTGTTTTGTATTCAGCATCTGCTCAATCAGTTCCATTGACTTATCGTCTTCCAGATAGAATCCATCACTTTCAATCTGTGCCTTAAGATTACACACTAACTGCATAGCCTCCGGTCGTCACCCGTATACAAGTATGACTTGAGCATATTACAAAGCTTATTAACTCTCTTGAGGTCTCTCATTGTTATCTCCTTTCAATTCTCTATTCTCTCGGATAAGCCTATTGCACTTTGCTTTCAGCCTTTTGACTTCTGACTCAAGATACTCAATCTGCTCCTGATATTCAAGTTCCATATCCAGCATGGTGTATGACATTTATTTTTTCTCCTTTCAAATTACACAATTCGCATGGCTAATTGCTCCCTTATCTGCACTAAATTCCCTTCCGCAATAAGGGCAGATACCAGTATGGCCAATCGCAATCACGTTGTCTTTTGCAGAACTTCTTTCTCTTGGATAAGACACATTACAATTGCCAAAGTTGGTATAATCTCTATAATGCAGTCCACTCGAAGAAGTGTTGTTTGCCACATCTCCACTTACCTTCTTCGCCCATACCGTATCCTTCATCCCAATCAGCGGAGTAAGTTCATTCTGAACATAATTACGGAACACTTTGTACAAATCTGTATTACCATCATTCCCCTGTGGATATACTCTCCCTTGCACAAGGATGTCTTTCCCATAATGGAACATATTTCTAAAAATTTTCCCCTCATTTGCAAAATCAACATCTGCATGGTCATGGACAAACGTGATGATTGAAGTACTATCCAGCATATAACTCACAGTTCCTGCACAGTACATACCGTGATAGCTACTTTCCATATGTCTACGATTCTCTTTGTCAATCGTATGACAAGATGCCCAATTGACACCGAAGCTCATCGTGAGATAGTCAATAGGATTAACGCTGATGAAGAACTTTAGCTTTCGCTTAAGATCACTCACCATATCTGCATACCGAGCAAAGAGTTTGTTATATTCAGGTAATTTATCTACTCCATAAAAGCCACACACGCGGTTAAAGGCGCGGCTGGTTTTCATACCTTCTCTTACTTTATATTTCTCGTCCATGCTATCAGAAAATTCTTTGCTAATAGTAGAAAGACTTACCAATCTAAATTTACGTACCACATTGTAGCATTCATTTTCATTTGCATGAGATGCAATCGTGGCCCCATCATCTGCAAACTTACTTTGTACATCCGTTGTTTTCTTTAATTTGGAAACTACTTCGCGCTTCATCAAATCTTTTGCCGTAATGTACTTTACTCCAGTTCTGAGATAATCCTCAAGTTTCTTTCCGTTCTCATCCTCGTACTTTAGTAACAGTTTACTTGCACCTACATTGACATAGAAACTATCACAGAAATCACAAATGTCACGTGCACTATTTTCTCTTGCAAGTTCAATGTCAATCATCATGCGCATGTCGCCCATGTAATGTTCAGATTTTTGGAACAGTTCAATCAGGTCTTTCTTATTGGTGAAATACTCATTAAGCATCGTGCAAACGCCATGCTCACTATTTCTGTGATTATACTTTGTAAGCAATGCCATCACATCATCAACGAGCTTGTCGGTGTCACAATACTGACCCCATGCCTCTTTCAGGTTTGCCTTTGTAAAAGTGGTGTGCTGAGTTACTGGAGTACTAGAATCATCTGCCAAACCAACGAAATCAGAATCGCCCCACATCCACCGACGGTTGTCTTCTTCAATACGGTATTCAATTCCATTGGAACTTGCAATCGTAACAGTCCTCCCATTATATTGCTCCATACCATCGCCAGTGTCAAGACACATGACTGCCTTTCCTTTACGACGATCGCTCTCCACAATGTACTTAGCTTTGATGATGGTGATGTTTTTCATGATGTCAATTTCCTTTCTGCCAGTTGGCAATAATTTTGTTTTGTTATTAGATATAGCTGTATACGTTGCTGTCAACCATGACGTCAATTACATTTTCAAAAGGAATGTCGGGACATTCCATAACAAATTTGCCGACTGCCTCTGCCTTAGAATGTGCAATCGTATCATACCAGCACATAATATTATTTTTGTCTACATATTCGACAACATAATACTTGCTGCCATAATAGTCATCATACATCTCATCAATCCAATCTGCTGCGGCACTGCAATAGCTTTCCACATAATTGAATTTGTCGTTTTCCGTTGTTCTTTCAAGAATCTTGCATGCTTCCTGAATACTCCTTTCCATTTCAGAAAGCACTGTATACTCAGAAGTTGTATGTGCTTTATAGTAGCCTATACTAAGATTCACTGCGGCGCATCCCACAACAGGAGCGATTTCACAAATATCTGTAAATGAGCCATATTGCTTTTTGTAGAATTCCTTTGTGACGAACTTCTCAAAGTCATCATTCGCGCATTGATAAAAGACCGCATCATTTGCATTGGCGCGGTCAAATTCGATGATATAGTTGAAATCGAGCTGCCTTGCCAGCACCGTTTCTACAAATTTACCGGCTCCAATGCAGCCAGCTTCTTCTTGTTCACACAAGAGTACGCTACAATTAAATTTCTTTATCACTTCCAAAATTGCATAGCATCCATTCTTATCGTCTCCGCCAATCCCTTCTGGAGAAGTCACAATATCTCCATCGTCAGAATAAATAATTGTCTTAACCTTCTGCGTGTGTACAGTGTCAAGATGACTAACCAACAGAACAGGGAACGTTCCTTGTGCAAATAAAAATCCATCTTGACAAATGACTTTTGGATATACTCGCTGAAGCTTTTGTTTCATAAAGTTCTTTGTTTCCTTTTCGTTCATTCTGTAAAATTTTTCAAGAAGTTTCTTATCAATCATAATATACCCTCCAATTTAATTAGTTATCGTTAAATAGCCTGTTCTTCGGCGTTTGCCTCGGAGCTTTCTTCTTCATCATCTTCTTCCTGTGCTTCCGCTTCTTCAAGACAACTATCACACAACCAACGTCCATTATGTTCTGTCAAGTCTTCGCTTCTGAAGTATTCTCCACAGTCATCGCAGAAAGAATAATCCTCTTCAAGACAATAGTTACAGATATAACCGCCTTCGCTTTCTACGTATCTTGTATTTCTTTCCCTATAATATGTGTTGCAATTTTCGCAATATCTATAATGTTCTCGCAAACAATCATCACACACAAAATAGCCACCATCTACTTCTGTTACACCGCTAACAACGTAGCTATCACAGCAGTCGCACCAGCTTACACAATCGCTGCAATATGGTTCTCCGTTAATCCAAACGACTTCTTCACTATCACTTTCAATGAGACAACCGCAATTTGCGCAAGTTACTTTACTAGCGCAGCAAGAAATATTTCCCTGTTTGTCATGTTCATAGCCGCACTTAATACAAATCGGTGCATGACCGACGATGAAGTATTCTTCATTCTCGCTTCCCTTCGGACGAGAAAGTGTGCAGTTACTGTAGCTCTCATAGTCTCTATAGTGAGTGCCTTCGGATACCACATATTTGCTTGCCGCATCAGTTCCCTTTGAGACAGTCCACAGATTCGGGAACTCAAAGATTTCGGACATAATCTTTTGGACAATTTCTCTGTAAGGAGTATACGCACCACCGTTACCGTCATTGTCCTGTGGATACAGTCTGCCCTGTACGAGTTTGTCTTCTGCCCAATGGAACATCTGACGGTTAATCTTAGGCTCATGCCAGAAATCTTTCCCTTCATAGGCTGCGTCCACAGTGTAGAATACCATGGAAGGTTTGTCCAGCATATAGCTTACAGTGCCAGAGGAATACATTCCTTCATAACTGTTCGGCATATTTCTCTTATTGGTCTTGTCGATGGTGTGGCAACTTGCCCACGAATTACCAAACGACATGGTGAGATAATCGAGCGGGTTCACAGAAAGAACGGTATGCCTTACAATCTGAAGCGGATTGATTGCATCGGCATACTTTGCAAATTCCCTATTGTAGTCGGGCAGCTTATTGTAGCCAATGTATGTGAGCAGCTTGTTCATAACACGGCTCATCTTCTGTCCATTGTGAGCGTGAATGTCAGGCAACATTTCATTGAATTTACCTGCGGTTGCCTCGTCAATGTACTGGTCGGAGAACTGATACAGATTGATAACGAAGTTGAAGATAGCTTCAGGAAGTTTTTTGCCATAAGACGTGCAATAGTCTTTCATGTCATCAGGCATGAATTCCCTTACTGCAAATACATTGTTCAAATCCAGAAGCCATTTGGCAAAGTCTCTAAGTGCATTGGTGCTTGTCTCGCGTGCAAAATTGTGGCTGAATACAATCATGAATTTGCCTTTGAGATAGTTCGGATGCTTCTTGAAAGCGGTGATAAGGTCTGCCTTGTTTTCTGCCCATGTGTCAATGATCTTGTCGAGCGCTTCCTCAGTGTAGTCGTAGTCATACTCATCGAGCAGACGCTTCATGTCCTCAAGAAGCATTTCCTTTTCTTCCTCAGTGATAATTTCTTTTACATCCATTTTATTTTCCTCCTTTTCTTCTGCCTTGAACAGTTTGAAATATTTTTGCGCAACAATAAATTCGCCGGATGTTTCATTGAACACCTTCATGGTGTGTTCCCCTATGATTTTAGTTACAACACCAATCCATCCACATCCTGTGATTCCATATGGAGAATTAGAAACACCAATTACCTTGTCGCCAACATTGAACATAATTTAATCCTCCTCGATTTCTCTTTCTGCCTCACTGTATGTATCAGCGCTGCAATAAAATTCCCCCGTCTACATAGACAACGTAATGCCCATGTTCACATTTGATTTCAGTCTGCATTGAGTACCTCCTCCGTTACATCAGTTCCGTTGTAGATGATGAGCAATTCTGTCTGGTCAATGTCACTCACCACCACAAACATATTGTCAAGACCTGCTTCACAAGTTGCGTTGCTCATTTCCACGATGGAGCCAGATACTTCGTTAGGGATTCTGTGATAATAATCATAGATATCCTGAATCCCTTCAAAGCTAATTACGATGGAATAGCATTCGTCCTCGTACATGGAGAAAAGCATGTCATCTCCAAAAATTGACTTGAACTCTGCATCAATTTCGCTTACGAATGCATCTTCAATGATGTTGCTTTCCGTTTCGGTAGGCTCAGTTGTCTTCATGGTAGAGTTGGTGCAAGCGGTCATGGACAGGATAACGAACAGAGCGAGAACGGTAGCAAGAATCTTTTTCATGATTTTATTTCCTTTCAGTAATAATTTTGTATTGTTTAATTTTCGGATTTCTCTTTGAGTGCGGTAAGTTCAGCAACTGCCTCATCTCGCTCTTTGATAAGAGCTTTAACTTCGTTTAGCAGGTCAATGAGAAGGTCTCTTTGTCCGCCACGACATGTTTTCACTGCGGCACAATTATTGCATGGCCTACCCGAACAATCAAAAATGGCATAAAAAATGCCGAGTTTATCTTGAATGGTCATTTCACTTCCTCCTTAATAAATTTCCCTCAACATTTCCATTTGCTCCTCCGTAAAGATACGGCGAAGCCCTGCATATTCCTCGCCACAAGCAAGGAATGTTTCCATTGCAGAGATACTGTCGGTACTGTATCCAAACTCGGAGCAGAAGTCACTGAAGCTGTCGTAGCTGTACTTCTCTACGGCTGCAAGGATGTCGTACTCGGTAGGAATTGCGTTTGCCTTGAGTTTTCTGAGTTCACGCAATACGTTAGTTCTTTCGTGCGCCCTAAGCACATCATAGTGCATCTTGTATCTCTTACACGCAAGACCATCGGCAGTCATTTCGCTTACCTCTGTGTTGTGCAGACTGTCCCAGAAGTAGCTTGTGTATTTGCCTTTTGGAGTTGTGATTGTGAACTGATACTTGTTGTGCGGCTTGGTTTCGCCCAACCAGTGAGAAGAGATTTCCCTTCCAACAAAGTTGATTTCCATTGTTGCCTTGCAGTCAGCAAGGAATGATTTCGCTTGAGCTTGATATTCGGTCATTTTACATTCTCCTTTCCATTTGCCTTAAATGGCATAAAGTCGTCTGCCTTCGAGGACACCGCACAGTTCAATCAGGCGGCTTTCCCTTAAAGAAAGAAGCCCTTCCCTGCCACAGATGTCAATGATTGCGTCCTCATAAATTGCATCTGCCTTTGGGAACGCGGCTTTAAGCTGACGCATATATTCATTTGCCTTCATTAGAGCACCCCCATTTCCCTTAATGCAGCTTTTGCTGCGGTTGTGATATGGTCGTCATGGCAGTTGTACTTGTCGTACCAGCCGCAAACAATTTCACTTGGGATAGTAGCGTGGATGCAATCCCAAGCAAGACGAGTGCCGAAGTCCTTGTAGTTCCCATTTGCCTTGAGTCTTTCGGCGTACTCAGGCAAGTTGGTGATTTTACTGAAGTTTGCCTTGATGAAAGGAATTTCGCTTTTGAGTTTCATTTGATTTACCTCCTAAAATTTAATGATTTGCGTGAATATAATTGTTTTGGCATCACCACCTTCCTTGCGCTCCGCCTTACTTGTAAAGCGGAGAATTGAGTTCAATCTTATGACTGAAGCTCCAGCCCATGGACATAATCAGTCTGCCAACATCAGCGGCAGTAGTAGTTTCAAACTCACCCTTAATGGGCAGAGGATTGATGGGACACTTGATGCGGCAAATGCACTTGCCAGCCTCATGACGAACGAGGATAACGAGCTTAACGATACGCTCCTGAGCATAATGTTCTTCGGCTCTTACGAAGTGTTCGGAATACTCCATGTTGCCGTCAACAATGAACTTGCTGCGATTCACATCGAACCACTTGCTCAGGTTGTCATGTTTGGTGTAGATATAAGCGGTGTGATAGGTGGGTTTGGAGTTATGCTCAGGCTTAGATTCAAGCAGATCAAGAGCATCTTGGTACAGACGAGCATGACACTCCTCCATGTTCTGGTAAGGGCACCCCTTGCAGCGCACAATGTTAGTGTCGCCACAGATATCCAGCGCCTTCATAACTTCCTGCTTATTCATAAGAACCTCCACGTTTTAAGCCCGTCGGCTATTAAATTTGACTCGTGTTTTACACTCGTCTGTTTGACTCGTGTTTTACGCAAGCCTCTGAGCAAAGCCCATAAGGAAACCCTCGACGCAAGGTCAAGGGCTTCATATAGGTTTTATTCAGTTGGCACTGGCGCAGCTAATCGGAAAAATTGTGACTCATTGACGTTGCACACCTCGTTGCTTAGCCAGCATGAGTTATGACTAGTCATCCGTAGAACTCATCGAAACGCTCCTGAATCTTGTCATGAGTCAGCCTGTCCATGATGATTTGAGGGTCGGCATTAGGACGCCGGGAGCACTCATCAAGGAAACGGTGCTCAATGTCCTTGTCCCACTTGAGGCAGAAACCACGGAATACTTCTTTCTTGGCGTCAATGATGTCTCGCTGCTGTTTAGTCATATTGCAATCCTCCTGTTTTATACTTGTTGATTTGACCAGTGACATTTAATTGTTAGTGGGCTTCTTCCTCCTTAGTTTCAAAATACGCCACAACCATTTTGTGGGTGTAGCTGATTGCGCAGTGGTCGCAATCAATGCGCATACCCTTGTTGCAGCAACAATCGCAGCTATACTCAAGGGATTTTTGAGCCTGTTCTTTGGTTGATGCGGCGTACTGGAATTGTACACCTCTTTGTTCAAATTTGGTCATAAAAATACCTCCTATCTTTCATAAATATGAAGTTCTCCGTCGAAAGAAATGATATATGTATCGCCGTTGTCCTCGACAAGTTCGGCGGACACAATAGTGTGGTGGCGCACGTATTCGCCATATGCGAGGCACAAAGCACATACTGCAATGATGATCAGAATACGCATAATGATCTTCTTCATAGATTCACCTCCTGCTTAAGTTCATAAGAATACCCACAAGCACATAACGCACCTGTGGGCATGGTTTATGAACTTAAGTGATAGTTTTAGGGCGTGGCCTAACTCCTACGCCCACTTTATACACATAACTATCAAAAGTGTCACAGATACCGCAGCCTTCACTATCAACCCAAACCCTGCCACCCTGAGCGCATACTTCGGCAGTATGTGCTTTTATTGATAGCTACCCTACGGTCTGCAATTGTTCCCCTGCACGCTATATGTCTATTCCTGTGTTTGGTTGCCAGCAACACGTATTACTTATCCAATGGCGGGCACACACTTGTACCGCTTTCAAAGGCGCAATAAATGCACCAATCCCCTGACGGTAGACCTCTCGGGTTTATCTGCGAGCAGACCATTAGGGCGCAAAGTCCCCACGGATAATATACAGACATATAAGCAGGATGAATGACCATATTTTGCACTACGCCGAGTTGTCAGCCATAGCACTTGCATGGATCAAGACATAGATATACTACGTCCCAATACGGGTGTGTCGCACTGATTAAGGGTACACCTATACCCCGCAGTGGTAATGCTCCACCACACCTAGAGATACCCGTTCGTAGAGAGTCCTCACCGCCTATGTGGTCGCAATGATAGTTAGTGCATTGCATCCCCTATTCCTAGGGGCATAGTTGCCCGCAATATTCGTCACGGCGCACGGGTATACCAATCCCATACTACTAGAGCATAGCCCTATTTTTTCGTTCAATTGTCAAGGTGCGAGAAATATAGCGAGTTATCGCCGCACACAATACAACACTTAAAGATAGCGAGTTGTCGCCTATGCAAGTATAGCGTACACAAATAGCGAGTTGTCGCCTAATAACTATACTTGTGTGATAATATTGTATTGTGCCCACTCTGCATTTACACTGACTTGTGACAGTTTTACCATGTGGTAAAGTTGCATTAAGCGCCCCGTAAAGGGGCGAATATCGGTTGACATAGTATGGCGGTTACTTAGTGGCAGATTTTGCCTGTTTGTTGTTGCGGCGCTTTTCGGCACGTGCGGCCTTAAGAGCGGCTTTTTCGGCCTGAATATCCTCAACGGAACGTAAGGACTGTTTAAGGATAGCATCGCCTAACATAAGCTCAACGTTACGCGTAAAGGTAAATTCGGACTGAATTTCAACGATGCGCTTGCAATTGCCGGGAAGATTTTCAAGGCGTGCGCATTCATCGGCCCATTTGTCATAGGCAGACTGATTTTCGGGCGTATCGTCGTTGTTAAGACGCTTACGTGCAATGTTACGCTCACAATGTGCATGAGCCATTTCTTCAGAAGTGTCAATAACACGGAAACGAACCGCGCAGGAAATGACACTTTCTGCAATGTTTGCCGCGTTGAGTTTTGCGCCGTTCACGTCAC
>ERZ1034882.954-NODE-954-length-11673-cov-5.806851_pt1 | contig 11673 bp, 16 predicted proteins | sample MGYA00520606_ERZ1034882 | MGnify/ENA primary metagenome ERZ1034882 (study PRJEB33766, sample SAMN09781726) | gut metagenome | biome: gut microbiome | host: Homo sapiens | place: Madagascar | study: EMG produced TPA metagenomics assembly of the PRJNA485056 data set...
CTCTTATATAGTTATCAAAAATTTGTTTTATTTCACTCTGTCTTTTTTTAGTAAGCATTAGCTCATAGTCTTTTACATTGGTAGCATACTATTCAATTTCAGTTGAAAATCTTTCTTTTTCTTCTTTTGTAAATTTTTGAAACGCTTCAATAAATGTATTTCTTTCTTGTTTTGTACTCCCACTAATAGTAGAAGATATCCATTCTGACAAAGTTTTCCCACCATATAAATTTTTATTATCTGATGTGATTTTAATTTCAATTTCCTTTTTATCCGCCATTATTATTTCCTCCTTAATTTGTTAGAAATATATTGAACAAACTCTTTTTGAATAAATTCCACTATTCCCTTATAAGTTCTATCAATAATCCAAGATTCTTCTTGTATCGAAGATATAGGCAACATCCAATATTCATTTAAGGTTTTAACTTCTTTTGTAACAAAACCATCGTAATATTGTTTGTTTAAAGGAATACTATGTACAGATTCGCCATCAGAATCTTTCCAAGTGATTTTATCTTCATCTATGTATATTTTACAAGAAGGAGGATTCATATCATATACCACTGTAACAGCAGACAACATTTCTTCCAATGGAACGTAATTTCCTTGTAAAATTGAAGTATTTATCCTATAAACTTCTTCTATATTACTTTTAAAAATCTTCTCAAGATTTTCAGTTAGATATTTTAAAGCGTCTTCTAAATCTTTTTTATTTAAAGATTTTAATAACCCTAAATCAAGGTGAACATCTTTCTATGATAAAGCCATAGGACAATTACCTCCTTATATTATTTCTTTTCTTCGTTCTTTTGCTGTTTTTTATATTCTTCAACGGCTTTCGCAACATTTTCTTGAATTGAATTTTTCACCGTGGCTGTCATCGGATCTACGAAATCAACAACTTTTGCCAAATTTGCAATAATCGATGGATCAATATTTGTTCTAGTTTCATTGACTTCTTTTGTCAATCTATCCAATGCTTCGGTATCAACACCATTAAGTGCGCTAAATAATTCTTTCAAATTCGAGAAATTCAACATCTGATAAACCATTTCTTTTAAATGGTTATAATCGTCTCTGCAGAATTCCAAAATATAATCTGCAAGACCAGACATCCAAATTAAATCGTAATAACCATAATCTTTTAATGCTGAATCAATCATCAAATCGATGTTGGTATACGCCATCAAAGCATTAAAAGTTAAAGAAAGTTCGAGTGCGGAGCAATAACCGTATAATTCATCTCCATAACTTTCAATAGATGCCAAAACTTTTGTTAAAACATCTTCTTTAAACAAAAGCGGCAACATTTTCCTTACAACAAGTTTTTGCTTCATATTTTCAAAATTGTCGATATTTTCTTGTTTTGTCGGATTGTCAAGATAATCTGCACAAATATCCAAAACATCAGTAATTTTTAAATTCTCTACGCCTTCCATAACTTTTAATCTCCTTTTTATTCTTCTTTGTTTTCTTCTTTTTCGTTAAGTTTATCGAAAAAGCTATTCAACGATTCTGTTTCACTAATATTAGAATAGTACTTAACCATCTTTGGATCTGCCCATCTAAATATAGATTGAACAACATCAATCGGATACCCAGCAAGCTCCAAAGCAGTTGAAGTCGTATGCCGAACATTATGCGGAAAGAAATCTTCTCCAAGATAATTTCCGATTGTTCTCGCAAACGAATTAATTGTGGCAACGTTTGCCTGTTGATAAGAACCGTCGTGATATGCAACAAACATCCACTCGCTCTTAATACCAAGTTCTTCTCTTTTTTGCTTCCACAATTCAATATAATGATCGAGGGGAACAAGTGTCCTAAAAATAATTCTCGTTACGACCTTTCCTTCTTTCCCTCTACCTTTTGTTCTAATCTTTTCGGATTCATAAGCTCGACCGCCATAGACCAATCTATCTTCTGTAAAGTCACTCATTTTCATTTGAACAACTTCGCTTTTTCTCATACCACTACCAGCTAAAACAGCAAGACATGCGGCAACCTGATATTTCTTCGCCTCTTCGAGCTTTACCAGACATTCTCTAATTTGATCCATTGTCAAAATTGGTCTCTCTCTTACAAAAGTCTTTGTGACTGGTTCGAGCACTTTTACAATATTTCTGAAAGTTGGATAATCTTCGTCCATAATTCTTTCAATAAAATTTGAAAGACTGCTTAAAACAGAACGAAGCGAACAAACTCTGTTTGGACTTACTTTCAAATCATTTGAAAGATAACCGAAAAATTTAATCAACTCTCTTTTCTTTAAGTCAACAAAAAATTTGTTTTGATTATGCTTTTCATTCCAGCAGAAAAATACTTTTAACTGTTCATGATATTGATGAATTGTTTGAGGGCTTTTATTAACCGATACGAGATATTCAACGAACTCGTCAACCAGCCCTTTATTTTCTTTAGAAACGCTGTCCCAATTATCGGTAAGACCAGCATTATATACAGTGGTGCGCTTTCCCATGTTCAGTCACCCCCTTTTACTATTTTTAATGAATTTAATTTATCTATATAATTGAGCAATTCTTGCTTCTTTTTTTCAGACTTAAATTTTTTAATATCTTTATTTATGCTCTTAATCTCTTCTGTAATATCCTTATTCCACTTCCTATCGACGAGTGTAAGCGTAACCGCCAAACTATCTGTGATATCTAAAGGAAGACCAGAAAAGTCATATTCCGCGCATAAAAAGGATATTTTATTAGCAATATCTTCTTTGGTAGGTTTTTCTATTCCAGTAATTTCTTTAAAATAAGATTTTACAGAAACAGAATGAATTCCGTCATAATCATAAAATTCAAAACCACAATTACCACAGGCTATATCTAAAATAGCGTGAACTTGCGACAAAGCTTGCAAAGTAGATATTGTTGAGAACCGACCATTTTGTGTCGGCAATTTTTCTTTTATAACAAAAATTTTCTTTTTGTCGAACTTCGAGGAGAGTTCGAGCAATAAATGCTCGAACTCCTCATAAAGTCCATACCAAAAGTTTTCTTTTTCCTCTCCGATAATCATTCCAGTGAGAATTACGGTTTTATCGGAGAGATTATAAAGTGAATATCCTGTGTTATGTTTTGCCAAATCAAAAGATAAAACATAATCATATTCATTTATACTTTTATTAAATTTAACCATAATAATTCTCCTTTTATCTTTTATAATTCTTCAGAAACTTCTGTTACTTCTTTTACTTCAACTTTCTTTTTACGAGGCTTAACAATCGGTTTAGTTTCGACCTCTTTTAAAACTTCTTTTTCTTCTTCCGCCGCTTTCGCTGCTTCGGCTTCTTTTTTGCGTTTTTCTTCAAATAATTTTTTAATTCTGTTTAAATCACAGCAACCACAAGCCATATTTTACCTCACTTTACAAAATCGCGTTTAACTTCTGCAAGAGCGACTTCGATTAATTCTTTAATATCTTTAACACCAATTGCCTTTAAAAGCATTTTATAAATCATCGGTGTTTTCTTTTTAAACATGTCTTCAACAAGTTTTAATTTCTCCGCGCCCTTACCAGAACCAAGTTCTTTTTCTGCATAAGCAACTAAACCCTTGAGATATGTAATAACCATCTCTTTCCTTTCTTCGGGTTTCATTTTGGAAAATTTAACAATATTTACAATTAAATATGATAATACGCCAACACAAAGTAACCCAAAGACAATATAAATAATAATATCTTCCATATTTATCACCTTCGTTATATTATTTTGTAACTATATTTAAATAATTTAAATTATCAATCCAAATTTTAGCTGTACCAAAAGAATTTTCTGACGCATAAACACCATCTGAAACCTTATTGTTTAACGCTGCCGTTACAACTTTGTTCTGAACTGGATTTTTACTGCTTGTCGATAAGTGATCATCTACAACAATTACATCTGCCATATTATTAATCTCCCTCCCGATTATTTTTACTGTACCGTATAATTAACAGTTGTATTAAACTTACTACCAGCTGCTGTTACTGTTGTTTTCTTAACAGGATAATATCCACCAACGTTATAAGGATCATAAGAATTAAGATACCATTTATTTTCAGTTGTTGTACCCGATGCGTTGCCAGCAGCATAAGAAGGATACGTTCTCATCTTTAACTTTAAAGCATATTCAACTACTTTAGTAGGAGCTGATGGGTTATTGTATGGAAAGTTAGTTGAATGCTCCTATTGATATTGATCAAATACATCAATAGCAATACCTTCTGGAATTATATCACTACCATCCATGTAATCTGCTTCCGAAGTTTGATTTAAAGCACATGTTACTTTAGCGTTTTGCAGGTTGTTTTCGGCAATCCATTCAGTTGTTGCTTTTGGAAGAATTGTGTCTAAATCTGATAACGTTAAGTCTCCTATGGTGTACGGACAATCCGTGGGAAAAAGAGGAGCCGTAGTTTTTAAGTTATAATCATCTGTTTTATATATTCCAGCCCAATTACCGCTAGTAAAAATATAATCAGGACGAAAATCGCTGTAAGAACTATTCAGATTACACAAAATGTTCGGATGTTGAAGACCTGCAAAACAAGATGTATCAAAATAAGTTATATTAACCTCTGCATTATTTTCACCCTGTATAAAATAATCACCTACAGGACTCCCTGTCTTTTCAAGAATATATTGTAATCCCCACCCCGTAAGTATATAGAAATCACAGGGATTAAGTGTATCTAACCATGGATTTTTAATTCTTATCTCCAGATTTATGTCTACATTCCAGTAGGGTTGAGCAAGGAAATTCTCATTTGGAATTAAACGATATAGTTCATCGGTTTCTTTTGGATGCGTTACTTCGTCCTCATAAAAAGGACCGAACCCTGGCACATAAACATTAGAAAGAGCATCTAAAAATTCAAATCCTCCCCAATTTTTAGCACCAGTTATGGTTATGTTTCCACTGCCAGCTGTTGCTGTTACGCCAAGGGTGTCTGATATCGCTTTTGCTATATTAGCCTCCGTTATAGTCTCATTATTTGGATTTTTTATCTCTGAAGGATCTGCTAAAACAATAGTCCATTTACCACTGTTGGAATCATAATTTATATCATAACTACCATCTCCACTTCCGTCTAAAATCTTTGTTCCAGCAAACGTAGCATCTTCTTTTTTATAGATAAGAGGAAGGCCAGTTAACATAAAATAAAGAGGTATTTGATTATGTGGCGAAGAAATTGTTATCGTGTCAGTATGGGATTGTAATAATGTTTCCCAATTGGCGGCTAAAGTCTCATCAATGTATAATCTACCATCGGCATTAAAATCAAACATTTTTGTGTCAGCTCCAAGACCGACGGAATTTGTAAATTCTTGCCTTGTATACAACGTCCAAGCAGATCTGCAAATCGCGAATTCGTTTTCGGCGGTCATTTTAGCCATTTTATTTGTTTCAGAGGCTGGATCTGCGGCTGTCCATACAGCATTATAAGCATTTGTATAGTCGGCCCACTTTAATTCATAGCTCGCAAAACTAACTACAACGGTTCCGTTGAGTTTAATGCCTTTACAACCTTCCATTTTAACACCATTATAATAAACACCATTAAGTGTTACAGGTGTTGTTGTGTTATTAAAATATATTTTATTAGTAGCCACTGTAACACCTCCTGATTAGTTTCCGTCTGTTCTGATATATAGATATTTATCCGTGTTATTGTACCAAATTTTAGCTACACCATATTTATTTTCAGCGGCATAAGTAGTATTATCTACTTTCCCATTTATTTCATTTTTTAAATCAGTAGATAAATCGGCTTTTGAAACAGTAGCATCTGTTACTCCGAATAATGTTCCTTCGGGCAGTGTATCTACTTTGGCATTGAACTGCGATTCTGTTCCAACTCTTAGATCTACTTTATTATATTCTGTGGTTTGCGCCATAATATATTTTCTCCTTTAAGTATTTTTCTCTCCTTCCCTGCTCTTTCAAACAAAGAAGGAGAAGGAGAATTGTTCATATATTTATACAAGAAATTCGCAGATAAAACTGCTTTTTTATCCATTAGCTCTTGTATTGATAGTTTTCTTTTAACGTAACATTTGGTTGAACATACTTTTGATTGTTATTGTCATTTACTAAAAGAAGTCCACCATTTGTTCTTATTGCACTTACTTGATTATAAGTTAAATTTGTTGCTATAGTTGCTGTTACTGGAGTTTTTAATTGATAATAAAAAATGACTCCATTCATTGCTGTTTTAAATGCAGCGGCTGTTGTACATGCACTATTTCTAAAATATATGCCTCCAGATGAATTAACACCGAAATCACCATCCACAAAGCTCTTGTTGAGTGCGACATTTACGTATTTTTGACACGTATAATTTCCGACAGAATTATCATTAGTGGGTGGTTTAATTACCGAAGAAATAGAGCTACTAGAAAAATTAGCGCCATCTGCAGCCCAATCTAAAGTACCTAAATCAACACTATCAATATTTTGAGTTTTCTTTAAATCATATAATCCATTGCCTTTATCGATAACTTCTATATAATCATTAACTCCATTTATTCCATTTAGTGTCTGTATACTTAAAAGATCTATTTTATTTTCTTGATAAGGTTCATAAGCTGTTGCGGTAGAATTTAGTTCTATCTGGATATTTTCTATTTTTACTTTACCTGAATTTAATGTAAATATCGGATAATAAATACCTTCTTCTACCGTATAAGTATTTTTAACTTTGACTGTACTTCCAACGGGCGCAGATGTAAAAGCACTTCCTGGATAGTTGTTATCTCCATATAGATGACAGATAACTTGTGCAGTGCTTACAGCACTATTTTCAATCATAGTATAATCAGCAGATAATGTATATGTTCCAGCCTGTAAATAAATACTATTGGGATATTGATAAGACATTGGACGGAACCATCCGTTAGAATAACTTGCACTACCATCTCCACTATTGCCCTGACAAATGGCACCATTTGATAATCTTTCTATGAGTGTTCCATTGCCTACATCATACACAGAAAATATCCATTTATCAATATCAAACAAATTCTTTCCAGTAGTAGAAATACCGCTAGTTCTTACATTCCAAATACCATCTAATTTTTCATCAAAGAATTGAGGATAGTCTTTTTTAAATTGTTCTACCGTTGTTGGTTCGTTACCAAAACCATACATTGCTGTTAGATCAAATACTTGAGGTGAGGCTAATTCATTTGTACAAACAGCATTTTGTTTTACTCTCAAAATATACCAAGAGTTTCCACCTATAGAATTATCTGTTGGTGATAGAATCGTCCATAAGGGATTTCTTCCAGTAGATGTATTTCCAAGCTCTGTATATTCCATCTTAGAAGTGTTGCCACCTATTACAGCGTAATAATTTAAATCTGTCCTATCTGAAAAATAAAATAAATATTTATGTCCTTTTAACCAATCGTTAGTAAGATAATTAGAGTTTGTTATTGAATGGTTACTGTAATCAGTACCATCATTAGTACCATTTATAGTAATTGTCCCATTGCCATTATTTGTAAAAGTAATACCCCTAGTTGTAGAAGTGCCATCATATTTACTCTTATCTGCTAACTGAACAATCTTATTAGTTTTACCATCTACCTTATTTAATAAAATATTAGTTTTATTTGGTATATGATAATTTGCTGTTGTTTTTAATCCTGGATAATCTTTATAGAATTCACCTACGGTTGTTGGCTCATTTCCTGGCCCGTATATAGCGGTTAAATCGTATAATTGAGGGTAGAAAGTTAGATTATTTACAATAACTACTGAATAAACCAGAATTCTTAATTGATACCAGTCATCCCCTGTCATATCAAATATAACTCCATTTCCCACGTCGTAATAAACCGTATTATTGGTTGAATTAGATAAGTTAAAAGTGGGTTTACTTCCACCTTCAGGACAACCAATTAACAAATATTTATGAGTCGTAGGGAAATTATTAGTATTAAATACGTACGTTGTATTTGCAGTAGATTTACCATTTACAGTTATACTTCCATCTCCATTATTAGTGAATGTTACACCGTTAGTGGTAGTAGTTGCAGGATATTTACTCTTATCCAACATATTCAAACTATTATTCCAACTACCAGTGGGTTTCTCTATATTCTCTTCTAATAATTCTTCTGTAAGATTATTATATTTATCTAATATATAACCACTATTACTTGGTATTATTCCTAAATCAAGTACTCCATCTGCTGTTTTATATCTTAATTTTTTAATATTCTTATTACTTATTTCTATATTTTTTAAACCTATAAAACCAAGAGGAGATACTTTTAATTCTGGATGATCTGTATAGAATTGATTTACAGTAGTAGGTTCTTTTCCTGCTCCATACATAAGAGTAAGGTCGTAGAGTTGAGGTTTGAGAATAAAACCGGAAAAAGATATATTGGATCGCGGTTTTGGCTGGTAGTATAGCTCATTGGAATTTTTTAAGGCTGTTGATATTCCACCCTCTGCGTTCGGAAATCTGTTATCAAACGTGTCGTATGGATCTTCGTTTGCATAAAGAAGAACACTTATTTTATCATTCGTATTTTCTCCAACATACGACAAATATTTATGCCCAGCAACAACCTTCAATCCTGATTGCAGACTATAGTTAGCACCAACAGAAGTCACTCCATTATAGGTAATAGTCCCATCTCCATTATTAGTAAATGTTACTCCGTTAATAGTTTGTGTAGCGGCATATTGCCACTTATCTAATAAATTATAAGAATAAGGTTCATAATCTTCTACAGTACTTCCTTCTACTAACATCATATCTTTCCAAGAAATACTTCCTTGGGTTATATTAGTAAAATTACAAGTAAAAGTATAAGTAGTTGATGGTTTTAAATCCATATCACATCTACACAGAGTATCCATAGAAGCACCATTTAAACCAAATCTAATGAGTTTAAATCCCGTGGTTGAGGGGGTAGTAAAAGTGGTAGTTAATTTTCCGATAGCAGTAGCTTTTCCTACTAATTCTGTGTACTTAGTTCCATCCCAGCCCTGTATTTTAAAATTATTTACAGAAGCACTATCTGCAGAAATCTGCGTAGCAATCGCATAAGAAGTGCCGAACTGCACAGTACAATTGCCAACCGGGAATATTCTATATAATAAATTTTTACTTTTATTTGTTATAAGTTTCATAACAATTATTCACCTGCCTCGTAAATGGTTACAGAGAATATTTTTTTATTGTTAATATCACTCGTTGTTGCTAATTGAACCCAACCGGTAAAAGTTCTATCGGTGTCATTCAAAATTTGTGCCATATACATATCATTGGATGCTAACTCTAGTAAATACGTTCTATAACCTGCTGAATGAAATACTTCAAGGTTAAAGTAACCACTATTATCTAAACCATAAATTTTATGACCAAAAATCCCATACAAACCTGTATCAAGGTCTTGCAATTGTTCCTTAGAAACAGTATCTCCTGTCGTAGGAGTTAGTTCAATTTCCGCCTTATTAAAATACTTACTATCGCCATACTGCTTATTTACAGAATCTAAGTTATCAATAGGAGTGTTTGTTCTTACAGTTCCTGAAGAAGTATATTGCACAATTGCAGAATTGGCAGGAGATTGAGAATAACCAAGAACGTTATCTTGCCCCGTTGAATCAATGGAGTATAGTCTATCAGATACTCCTGTTTGTTTCTTTACAAATCCATCATCTACATATTCTTTAGTAACTGGAATTTTATAGTCTGTACCGCCAATGGTTATGCCTGTCAACTCCGCTTCTGTTCCTGTAAGAGTAGGATTTGCTGTTGCTCCGTTTAAGATAGTTTGACTACGCCTCCAACTACCATTTGACGGCAATATCTGCATGGTAATATCATAAGCCTTGTCGTTTACAAGATATAATGCTTTATATTGTATAATCTCATCATCTTCGTTAAACGAATACTTTAAAATCATTTCTGAAGTGCTGTCATAAACGTAATAATTATGCCCGTCTGGATTGCACAACTTTTGTTTTGCATCAGCGGTAAGCGTTCCAGTGCTAGCACCATTAGGAATAGTAAAAGCTTTTACGAAATTTTCACTACTTTTTACATATCTTCCATCAGATTCGGTTTTCGTGTAATAATTTTCTAAATTTTGTTTTCCAGAAACTGCCAATGCTCTGGCAACAATATCGATAGCCATACCTTACCTCCTTAAATAGTTTTTACAGTATCTTCGAATATAACACCTGCCAACAACTAGTCCGTTCCATTAATTTTTAACAATTTTAATTCAGTAATAGCCATCACTGCCGTACTATCGACATAACCAGTGCAAGATTCTGTAAATTTGTCTCCGCAAATTAATTTTAAGTCGTTAAGGCTATTTACTTTCGTATTTTTGCTTGAATATGTGGTAAAAAACGCTTTGATATTTTCGCCAGAAATAACAATATTATGTTTATAAATATCAATATTTCCATTTCCAACAATGTTTTGATTTCCAAAAAGAGTTTTAAAACTTGTAGGATCTTCCATTGTCGTGTGAATATCTTCTTTTGTCGCAATACCGCTCTTAGTGTTTAATACCCACGAAAGAGTACTTATTGTAACAGAAATTACTTTGATAACAGCATCATTATTTTCATAATCAAGAAGAGAATATTTAATATATCCCTCTGTTGTACTTTCATCAACATAAGTATATTTTTTGTTATTAAACATAATATAATTACTTGTTGATGCTTGTAATTCTGCAAGTTGAGCTTCTGTTATTGTCCCATTTGTCGCTGTAGGAAGCGCTTTGAGAATGACAGCTTTTGCACCACGAATATTTACAAATTCAGTATCCGCATCTTTATCAATAGTAATTCCATCTTTCCCCTAAATTGGAATTTCTATGCTCGAATCAAAAGTATCTTCGCCAATCGTATTTACAAACTTAGTTTTACCATGAATAGTAATGCCGTCTGTAGTATCATAAGTAACAGTTGTTTGTCCATAAGTATAATCTGCGCTTGTTGGAACATGAAGTAAACCGAATGATAAATCGTGCTTGGTAATAATCAATTCTCCGTCAACAAGAGAAAACATAAAAGACTGTGCTCTTACTCCATTATGATTATAAATTTGAACAAATTGTGCAGAGATGTTGTTTATATAAGAAAGAATGTAGATATCTTCTCCATTTTTTAAATAAATTCCGTTTCCCTCTTCGTAATAATTTTTAATTTCAGTAAACGTATAATTAGAATAATAACTTCCGTCTTGAGCTTCATCTACGGCAACATAATAAACAGAACTTAATACCTCTCCTTTCCCAACCAATTCCCATTGTAAATACTTATTTAAATAATAAGTTTCCCCCGTGTCTTCTAATGTAGCGGTTGATCCAACGGCGGGAACGCCATAATCGTGCCCCACACTCTCCCATTTAGCACCTCCCGATGGGAGTAAAACGAGCTCGTCTACAGTATCAACGGAAAAATTTAAAATATTGCGCCCATCAGCAAGTTTTGCGCTTTCTAATAATGAGATCATACAGAGCCTCCTTTTTTATTAAAAAATATTAATTTTTATAAATAGTTCTTTTGTGCAATTTGCACAAAAATGGTCGTATGTTTTTGTGAAAAATATACGAAAAACTGCCATATTTTTAACAATAAAAAAATGCTTTTATTCACATTTTTAAATAGTTAAAAAGAGATGGGG
>ERZ1034882.956-NODE-956-length-11663-cov-5.098294_pt1 | contig 11663 bp, 2 predicted proteins | sample MGYA00520606_ERZ1034882 | MGnify/ENA primary metagenome ERZ1034882 (study PRJEB33766, sample SAMN09781726) | gut metagenome | biome: gut microbiome | host: Homo sapiens | place: Madagascar | study: EMG produced TPA metagenomics assembly of the PRJNA485056 data set...
GTGTCGTCCATGCGCAGGTTGCAAAGGCCGCCGAAGCGCTCAGCGGTGCCAAAGTCGATGGTCAGCGCCTTGCAGTGGCCGATGTGCAGATAGCCGTTCGGCTCCGGCGGAAAACGGGTGTGGACCTGCTGGCCCTGGAAGCGCCCACCCTCCGCGATGTCTTCTTCGATGAAGGCGTCGATAAAATTTTTGCTGCCGGATTCGCCCTCAGCGGCGGCAGTCTTGACTTCCTCAGCCATATGATCCATTCCTTTCTTCGCGTCTGCGGTGAGGCAGACAAAATAATGAAATATTAAGCTCAGTTCTCATTCTTTGCGTAATTCGTACATCTTCCATTGAAACAAGGTCGATTTCCATTGTTTTTCGTGCTTTTTCGAATCCAGCATTATTTACAGTTCTAATCCGTTAGTAACAAATCTTCCTCGTCATCAAACTGACTATTGGCTCATTATACTGCATAGTCTTCAAAAATGGAAGAGAAACTTTCCTCGTTCCCTTCTTATTTGACAAACCGCTGTTTTTCCGATATGGTGTTCCTATACTCCCGCCGAAATAAAAAAGAAAGAGGGATATTGTGGGCCTGCTCGATTTTCTGTCGTCCTACTGGCTTTGGACGATCATTGCGCTGTTCGTGGCGAAGTGGGTATTCTCCCTTGTGTCTCGTAAAAAGTCTCTTTCTGACCGTGAGCGTTCTGTTGATGCAAAAGACGCCGATTTGAGAAAAAAAGAGTCTTCTCTTAATTCCGCTTTTGAGGGCAGAGAACGTGCGCTTGAGGGCCGGCGAAATCGCATAGAAGAGAGCTTGCAGATGCGCTCTCGCAACTTAGACTATCGTGAACAGCACATCAACGACCAGGTCCGCGCCCGAGCGGTCGAAACTGTGCGCGATATCGCGAATCGTTCATATTTGTCCAACACTCCCGCTTTTTCAGCGTTGCATGGCGTTCCCTTCCCTTACGAACGACTGACTTCTGCATTGACGCAGGAGATGCAGATTGAATCTCCCTTTGATATCTCTGCATCCATCCATTCCTCGAGCGGTGAGACATACCGCGCCACACTTTACGAGTGTGATTGCCCTGACTTTCGTAACCGCAGACAGCCGTGCAAACACATGATTCGCCTCGCTCTCGAGGCTGGATTGCTTTTAAGCGCAGATACTTCTGCCGCCAAGCGCGATATCGTCGGTCTGTCCTTTCAGCGAGATAGGCTTAAAGGCGAATGCGAGGTATTAGACGGTGCGGTCAAACACGCCCGCGAGGCCCGGGCGTTTGAAATCGGAAAGACGCAAGATGCGCAACAAAAAATCGTAGAAGAAGCTCGCTCTAAATGCCTCGAATATGAAAACCAAATGCGCCGTGCAGAAAGACGGCTTAGTGAGAAAAACGAAGCACTTAACCGTATATATGCTGAGCGCGTGCAGTCTCAACCGTGGCTTGCGTCTTACTATGCTGATCTGTATCAGTCGTTTGATGAAAAATGGGTGCTGCATCTTCGCAATAAAAACCGTCCGGCGGGCCAAAAGGCCGGAGAGGTGGACAAACTCATTCATGGTGAGCTACGCGAATGGCGTCTCCGCGCGAAGCGGTCAGAATATCAGTTGAATTTCTACGAATCGCTTTTCCATTGGCTGCTCGACTTCAAAGAGGTTCCGCCGATGGACGCGTTCAAATATGTGTCCGATGACCCGTCCGATGATGACGAGCGGGCGGTCATGCGCGACTATCTGTCTCCCACCGAATGGAGCGATCTCCCAACTGCCGAAAAGTACCAGCTTGCACTTGACCGCTATATCAGGCGCAGCAAGACCAACTGGGAAGTCGGCATTGAATACGAGCGCTACATCGGTTACCTCTGCGAATCGCGTGGCTATCACGTCCGGTACTATGGCGCAACAATGAAGAAAGAAGACATGGGGCGGGATTTGATCTTGCAGCACGGCAAAAAGGTCATTCTGATTCAATGCAAGCGCTGGGCGAAGGAAAGGGTTATTCACGAGAATCATGTTTTCCAGCTCGCTGGCAGCGTCTTTGAATATCAATATTCCCACCCCGACGCTGATGTCATCGGTGCCTTCGTGGCGACGAATGGCTTTTCTCCCGTTGCCGAGCTTTGCGCCGAGCGGCTGGACATCAAACTATTCCCCAACATTCCGTTCGCCGAATACCCGCGGATCAAGTGCAATATCGGTCGCGACGGGCGAAAGATTTTCCATCTCCCTATGGACCAGCAGTATGATAACGTCCAAATCTGCGATGACGGCGAGCGCTACGTCTCCACTGTAAATGAAGCGCTCTCTCTTGGCTTTCGCCGCGCGTATCGCTGGCGCGGGAGCTCTCCCGAATGACAAAAGAAAGACGAGGCCTTTCGGCCTCGTCTTTCTCTTAGTTCCACGGCATCTCGCCAAGGTCTTTCTCGCTGTAATTCTTACTGAGATAGAGCTTGTCTTTCTGCTTCCGGCTCAGCGGCAGCTTGTTGATCGCCTCGACGACCTTTTCTTTCTTGCTTCCGCTGACGGGATTGCCGTTCTCGTCCTTGTCGGCTTCCAGATCGGCCGTCGCGTCGTTGAAGTCTCTGATGGTCTCGTATGCTTTCTTGCGGCTCATGCCGCTGTCGACGAGCTCCTGGTAGAGCGTCGTCTGCGATACACTCAGCGCATTTCCGCCCGCTGCCCAATATGCACGCGATTCGTTCAGCGAATTCTTTCCGAAGAGCCCAGTGCGCAGCGCCTCGAACGGATCTTCCAGCAGCGGCTCCACCGGATATTGCAGCCTCTTGCTGTCGCCAAAGCCCTGATACGACCCGCCGCGAATCACAGCATCGCCGCCTTGCAGCATCTTTTCGGCTTGGCGGCCGCCCGGAAGCGTGTCGCCCGCGAGGCCCACGAGCTGCTTCGCGACCTCTGCCCAAAATTCGCCCGCACTATCTGCGTTCTTGAGTGCGTCTTTCGTCTTCCCTGCTGCGCCAACGATGTCGGGCATCGGCAACGTCTGGTCGCCCCATCCCATCAGGCCCGCCACGTTGCGCACATACGGTACATCGTTGCTGATGTTGTATAGCGTATCTTCCGCCGCCGACCAGCCGTCAAACTCGTCGTTCATGTCGTTTGGATCGGTGTCGAAAAGGCGCTCGCCGAAGATGTTTTCGGTCACATCGTCGGCGATCATCTTGAGCATGTCGCTCGATGTCAATCCGTTGCCGGACGCGACGGCGTTCAGCCCCATGCCGAGGACATCGAACGGCGCAGGCGTTCCGCCGTAGGCATCCTCGTCCAACCGGTTGAGCAGGAATGCGAGCAGCATATAGGCAATGGCGTCGCTTGCGAGCTTTTTAATGGCCTTATCCTCGCCGATCTTCGCGGCCATTTCCTTGAAGCCGGGGCCGAGCCGGTCCTGCGTGATGTGCTCGAATGTGTTCGCCGCCTCGACCTGGAACATGTTCAGCATTTGTGCGATAAGGTTTTTCGACTGGAACGTCAGCGGCACCGAGCCTTTCGAGCGTGTACCCATGATATCACGCGCCCAGCGGTCCGCCGCTTTCATCGCCTCCTTCGGGCTCTTGCCCGCGTCCAGCTCCATACGGTACTTGCCGCGCACAGCGATCGTGCTGACGAGAGTATCGACCTTTTCCAGCGGGCTGAATAGCTTTTCTATCGCTTTTTCACCCTTGGTGCTCTGGATATAGTCAATGCCGCTCTTCTCCGTCAGGAAGTCGCTCTCCCCGCGAAACGCGCTCATACCGGTCGTCTTTCCTCTCAGGATGTCGCCCACAGCGCGCCACGTATATTTTTGGCCGAGTTCGGTTGCGATCATCGGCAGCTGCGCCGTCTGGTTCAGTGCCGACGAGAGGTTCCCCGCCACGTTCGCGCGGGCGAACATGCGGTTGAGCTTCTTCGCGCCGTTCAGCGCTTCGCGCCCGACTTCGCGCTCCATTGCGCGGTCCTCGAAAAGCTGCTTGCCTGCCAGCTTATTCGCGTAATCATCCATCCATGAAACAAGGTCGCTGAATTCGGTCGCGTCCTCAATGCTGCGGTACTTCTCGTCCGTATACTGTTCCATCAGGTTTGTCAGGTCCTCATAGCTCAGGAAGGTATCACCCGTGATCTTCTTTTTGTCGCGCAAGTATTCTTCCTTCACATCCGCTGGAGCGTAACGCATGGCCTCCATTTGGTCGATGTCCGCCTTCATCTCTTCCGGTGCGAATGTCGACCTCAGGTAGTTTGCCATCTGACGCACGCGCATGATGTCGTCCGTGTGATACAGCACATCGCTCGCATAGTCCACGTATGTCTCGAAGCCCTTGACGATATCGTAGTCCGTCTCATTGCCTCTGCGGTGCTGGAAGAACGGATTGTACCGCTTGTTCGGCTTGAAGGATTTCGTCAGACCTGCGATGCTCGTCGGCAGTTTGCCCACGCCGGAGCCGAGGTCGACGCCGATCGCCTTGAGTGCGCTCTCGAGCTTTCCGTTTGCCTCGCTCGTCTGGAAGTGCGGCGCGTAGCCTTTGATAAAACCGATGGGCTCGTACCCGTGCGCTACAAGGAAGTCGTTGATCGCGGCGTAGAGCTTGTCATAGAGCTCTGTGTATTTCTCGATCGCGTTCTCAACCTTCGTGCGGTCGACGTTCTTTGCCGCCGCGTAGTCATCCTGCGTTTGCAGCCAGTCGGCATACTGCCGCGACAGATCGCGCGAACCTTTGTCGAGGCTGAATTCCCGCGCGGCGTCTTTCATCTCTGCGCCATTTTTCAGGTTTTCCGCTGCCGCTCTGATGCTTTCCGCCGCGCCGGACTTTTCAACCAGCTCCTCGACGGTTCGTCCCTCTTTCAATCTCTGCGCAAAAGCGCTCTCGTCCTTGTTCAGTGCGCTTTTCTTGCCGTCCGCGCCCTCAAATGTCCGCACCTCGTCAAACATGCGGTTGATGAAGCGCTTGCGCTCCTGCTCGTTCTCGTAGACTGGCTCAAAGACAGCCTCGTTGATCTGCTGGCCCTGCTTCCAGCCGAAGAGCGCGCGCATAATGCGCTGCGGCGTGCGATGGTAAAGCACAAGGCCTTTACTCGGGTCGAAGAGCTTTCTCAGGCCCTTTCGGTTGATCTCCGGCGCTTCTGTTCCGATGAGCTCGCGCGCCTGCTCGCGCAGTGCGTCATTGATCTCGATGCGCTGCTGCTGCAATAGCCCCGTCTTCGTCGCCTTTTGTGCTGTGTAATAGTCCACGAGCTCAAGCACGCGCGACTTTTTCACGCTGCGAGGGATATCTGCCATCGAGCGCTCGCCATTTGCAATGTCTCGCGCGATGGTTTTTTCCTGCCGCGTCGCGCCCAAGCGCTGCTCGGCTCGCTTCGTTGCGTTCTGGATGCTCTTTGCCGCCTTGTCGTTGGCGATAAGCTGTTCTGCATTGTGGTAAATGCCTGCGCTGTTCGCAATCTTCACGCCCAGCTCGTCGAGCGCTTTTGTGCCCTTGAATTCGTCCCGGCTCTTGACGCGCAGCCGCTCAGCCCGATCCGCCGCGCGCTGCTTGTCCAGCGCATCGAGATAGGCATCGTAGCTGTCGAAGCCGGATGGCTTGATGTTGTTCGTTGCCGCCGTCCGTGCGCGCTCGAGCTTCGTTTTCCACTCCGCAGGGATCGACAAATAATCTCCGCGCTTACCGTCTCGCTCCGTCTTTTCATAGGATTGCTCCTGCTGTTCGCCCAGCTCGCCGTCTTCATCCTCCGCCGAGAAACGCACGTTCTTGATGCTGTTGATCTTATCAAGGCGGTCTGCGTCGTCTCCCGCGCGGTACTCCACGACGTTCATGCCCGCATCACGCATCTCGCTCAAGAGGTCGCCCGGCGCATCATCCGGCGCGACAACAGCAAGCGCTTCATCGAAGCCGACGACGCGCTGCGGCTTGGCCTCGAAGTAGCCGACCGGTATCTTCGCGGCAATGTCGAATAGCCGCATGATCGACCTCGCATTCCCGTCTTTGATGGCATAGCCGTCCTTTGCAAACGACCGCTTGATCGCCGCCGGAGAATGCTCACCCTTCGCAGCTTCCGCAAGCACATCTTCCAGGATGTGCCGCTCCTCGTACTCGCTGTCACTGTGTGCCTTTGTGCTTCGCAGCAGATCGTCCACGACGCGGTCGATCTCGATGTCGAGGTCGCGCAGCCGCTTTTCGTGCACGTCGTCGCTCTCTGCGCGCAGCCTCTCTTCGTCTGCGTGGATCGCATCAATGCTTTCGTACCGCGGCACTGATGTTGCGGTGAGTGTCCCGCCAGACAGGCCCCACATGCCCTCGCCGCGGTCGCTCGCATTGTTCATCGCGCGCACGATGTTTTCCGCCGTATAGTCCCAGTGCGTCTCCTTGAACGGCTTTCTGCCGTTTTCCGTGTATGGGTCTTTTCCGTTGTAGATGCCCGGCTTCCCGAGCATCCCGTCCAGTTGCGGTCTCACCCACTGCTGCACGGTCTTTTCTGCGTCGCCCCAGCTTCCGCCCGCCGCGATCATGCTGTACATCTTCGCCGACGTGGCCTCTTTGTCGACCTCGTCGCCGCTCGTACCGTTCTGCTCGATATACGCCTCGGCGTTTCGGATAAATTTTTCAATGCGCCAGTCTTCCAGCCTGTTTTTCTGCACGGCGATGAGCTTGTCACGGTTCTCCGCTCTCCGCTCAAGCAGCCGCGCGTTCCGCTTTGCCCAGTCGTCCACGATGACCTCACGCGCAGCGATCAGTGCGCTTTCGTCGAGCCTGCCGCCCGTCTCCATCTCCGCGTAAAGCCGTGCCACTTCCTGCATGCCCACGCGGTCGATATACTGGCGCAACACGTCGTTGCCCAGGCTGTCGAACTTCTTTTCCTTGTAGACGGGTTCGAGCGATTCGCCCTTGCTCTGTAAGTATGCAGCCTGCACGGCCGGGTATTTCGCGAGACGCTCGGCGATGTCATCAAGGCTCAATTCGGTCTCTTCGTTCACGCCCGCCGCTCCGATAACGCTGCTATTTTGGAACGCGCCGCCCGCGAACTCGCTCGACAGTCTGTCAATCTCGCGCTCGAGCGCTCTTGCCTTGCTCTGGTCGACCTCGTATTCCACGCGCGCGTTGCTGCGCGTCGGCGTCCAGGCGTCCCCTCCGTAGACCTTGTTCTTGCTGCTTCTCTGCGGGTCGATGGTCTCGCGCGGGAAGACGGCGGAATACTCGCCATAGTTGGTGTGCCCGTCTTTCGCCTTGACAATGGCAATAGAGGGCGCGGGCCACGCGCCGATGTCCAGCGTGCGGCGCAGCTTCTCCTCGGTCATGTTGTGCATGGCGACGAGCGTCTTCGTCTCCTCGACCGGCTCATCTAGCGAAAACCGCGTCTTCGGCTTGACATTCTCGCCGCCTCCTGATACATTATCATCCGAAGAGGCCTCGTGTATATCGCCGATGGCTTTGTTGCTTAGAGCGGTGGTTGGAGCCTCTTCTGCAAGGCCATCGGCGCGTGCCACCGGCTCGGCAGTTTCAATGCCGACATTGCGGAGTGGCGCCGATGCCTTGTTTTCTTCGCCGCTGTCGACGGTTTCCGCCGCATTTCTCTTGACATTGCGCACCTGGTCCAGTAAACTGAACACAGAAGGAACATCGCCGCCGGTATCGACGCCCCTTGCGGGCGATTCTCCGGTCTTGAACGGCGCTGTTCCTTTTTCCGTTAAGACCTCGTGCACGTAGAAGCGGTTCTCGCTGTCTGTGCGCGTCAGCACCACGCCCGCCATATACGGCTCGCCTGCAATGGTGATTGGCGCGGCGACGACCGCCGTGTCATAATTGCGCCCTTTCCAGTCCACTTGATAGTCGATCACGCGACCGTTTTTTAAGATATCCGGAACCGCTGCGAAAGCAGCGGCTTTTTTTCTGCCGATTCCGTGGGCGATGTCGCTCTTTGCACCGCGGCGCGTCAGCATTACGTCGCCGAGCTGCGGATTGTAGACCTCGTTGCCCAGCCCGTCAAAAAACTCCGTGACCTGCGTGATAAGGTCCTTTTCGCCCTTTTTGAATTCCTCGCCGCTGACTTCGGCGACCGGCTCCATCTCGGCCACGGCCTGGATGCCGTCGTGTACGGTCTTGCTGTCGACTTCGCCGCCGATGTACTCAAAGCGCTCAGGCGGCCCCGTCCTGCGTTCCGTCGCCGCCGCGGTCTCGCGGCCCTGTTCCGCCGCGCCCGGCGTGCGTTCGCCATGTAAGGCGCTTTCACTTTCCTGTCCGCTCTGCGACAGCGCGTTTTCAGCCTCGCGGTTGAAGCGGCTCGCCTTTTCGTCATATTGGTCGATCTCGGCATAGGCATCGCCCATGATCTCTTCCCACACATAGAGCTCGATATCGCTCTCACTCATTCCCGCGTAGTCGCCCGTCAGCGCTGCATAGCGGTCAAAGTAGGCATCGTACACCTTGCCCCACTCTTCGCTACTGTACCGGCTCTGAACGTCGCGCATAAACGTCCTGACGTTCTCGCGCCTCGCCACTTCGGCCAGATAATGCGCTGTTTCATGCTCGATCGTCTCGCTCACGCTGCGCTGCACTGAACCAGCATTGACGAAAATTTCGCCCGTGTCGGCGTTGAACGCGCCGAAAATTCTGCCGGTTTTCCCGTCCTTTTCAACCTTGATGACGCCCAGCAGCGCTGTCACCTTTTTCACGCCCTTGGACTTTGCCCAGTCCGCCGCGCCGATAAGCTCCTGGTCCCAGTCCGCCTCGTCAAAGATGGTGACGGTGTTATCGCCGCTTGCACCGTTCGGCACGTTGGCCTCCCGCGGGCTGATGAATTGTGAGATACCGGATGCCGCAAGCCGCTGTTGTACCGTCAGCGCGTTTCCGTCTTCTCCGCCGACGTTCCGTACTTCTCGAGGAATGCGCTCAGATTCTCTTCCGTTACCCCGGCGCTCTCCCCGTTCGGCAGCTCCATCAGATAGTGCACGCGCTGCGTTGGCCTCGCCTGATGCGCCTCTTTCTCCAGCGTCGGCAAGCTCAGCCCCCGCGGCATCGTTCCGTGTTTCTTGTCCTGCATTGTCAATTCCTCCGTTCTGCCCCTCCGGCATGTCATAGATTAACTTCCCTGAACCGATTTTCGCAACAGCACTCTCTTTTGACGGCAATTTTCCTTTTCGGCTGTCTCTCATGTCGGTCACTTCTGCGTTGCCCCAATCAAGGCTTGAATAATATTCCAGCTTTCCGTCCAGCATTTCGCTTCTTCGATCCAGAATATAATCTTCAATTCCGCCGAGATTGTCATACACTTTGTGCATGCCCTTGTCTGTCAGCGTATACCACCCGTTACTTGACTGTGCGATGTACCCTTCGTTCACACCCTCTTGAACGGCCACCATCAGGAGCGCCGCCTTTTCCGCCGCGGATGGTACTTCGTTATATTTCTTAATATACTCTTCTTCAAACCTATCCGTCAGTGTGTCAAAGGTGTCGATCGAATAGAACAGGTTGATATCGTTTATTGCTGGCGCGAAATCAATGTCTCCTTCTGCGCGAGCCTCATTTTCATAAGCGCTGCAAACTCCGCCCAAGGCCTTTTCTATCAATTCGTCCTTATTGTTTTTGGCAAATTCCCAAACACGGGTCGCGTCCGATACCCCGATTGTATCTGCAATTCCTTGCATTACCGTCAGGCCATTATCCGCGTTCTCCTGCGTCGTGTACTTGTCGAGCGCGACGCGCTTGCCCGCGTCTAAGGTGTCCGCTTTGCCCTCTGCTGCGCCCTGTGCGGCGTTCGGCTGTGTGGGCGTCTTACCCTCGCCCATGCCCTGCGCGCTCTCAGACGTCACCGCAGGCTGTGCGGGCATGGTGTTCTGCTGCCCGACGGTTGGCGCGGGCGCCGGTTCGGTGTTCTGCTGCTGCGCCGGCTGCTGCGCTGTCGGTGCGGTCTCTTCCTGCGTCATCGCTTCCGCCGATGGTGTGGTCTCCTTCGTCTCCGCCGCGGCGCGCTCAGTCTCGATTTGTGCGCTTCTTCGCTGAATGCCCTCTACGCCGCTGCCCAGCAGGCCGAGTGCACCGCCGACGAGGAAGTCGTTCAGGATCTCCGCCGCGTCAAGTTCGCTGTAATTCTGTCCGGCACGCTTCCCGTTGTAGATCGTCTGCAAGGCAGGCTGCACAAGGTCCTCGGTGACCTCTTCGCCGCCCTCGGACAGGAATGACAGGGCAAGCCGCCCCGTCGCGTTCCCGTTCATCTTGGCGATCGCGCCGTCGATTGCCTTGTCGAGGAAGCCGCCGCCGAACGCCTTCTTGAACGGGGCTGCGACGTTGCTGATCTTCTCCGTCGCAATGCTTACCGCGCCGCTCGCCGTGCCGTATAGCAGCGCCCGGTTCTGTGCGTCCAGCTGTTCCGCCGCGCTCATGCCGGGCTTGTCCGCCGCTTCCGCCGCCTCCTGTGAGTTTCCGCCGAATACGCGCAGGAACATCGGGCCGAGCGCGCTGCCGCCGCCGAGTGCCGCGTCTGCGGCCATCTGTGCGCCTGCCACACCTACGTTATTGAGGTACTTGCCGACCGGTGTGAGCCCTTCGTTTGCTTTCTCCATGTTGTCGGATGCGGTCTTGCGTAGCTTCTGATAGGTGCCTTGCAGCGTCTCCTGCGCGCCCTTCGTCGCGTCCTGATAGTTTTTCACCTGCTCGCCCGCAGCCTTGCTGTTGATCTCGATGAGGCGCTTGTTGCGGTCAATAAGCGTCTGCCACTGCTGTCGCTCCTCCTCGGTCTTCGCCGCCTTGAGCTTTTCGGTATAGGCGGCGATGTTCTTTTTCGAGGCCTCGATCTCTCCGCGCTCCTGGCTCGCCACGTAGTTTAGGCCGCTCGGCGCACGCAGCAGCGTGTCCGCCGCGCCGACCATATCCGCTGCATAGCCCGCCGCCGCGCTCTTGATGATCGGCGTGATGCTCTTTTTCGTCTTGTCGCCGGTGATCTCGCGCACCTCCTGCGCGTGTGTGCGGTTGTAGCTCTTGCGGCCGCGCTCCTTGTTTTTCTGATCCGCCGCCGCGTGCTTCAAGAGCACCTCGTCCAGTGCCTTTTGATAAATGTTCTGCGCCGTCGGCGCCTTCGCCGTATTCGCCGCAGGGGATGTGCGCTGCACATCCCCTGTTTTTACAAGCCGACCGTGCGCGCCGGTGCCGACCACCGTGCGCTTTTCTTCCTGCTGCTCCTGTGCCGCAGGCGTTGTCTTAACAAGTCGTCCCATTTAGCCCTCCTCGTAGGAATAACCATACTGCTTGAGCAATACCTGCATTTCTGCTTTCTGCTCGCTCGTCATCATCGGCCAGGTCTTGTCGAGCGTCGAAAGGATTCGCTCGCCCTCGCCGTTCTTGAGCGACGTGTTGAAGCCAGACAGCAGCGCAATGAACGGCCCCTGTGCCATCGTCTCACGGCTGTTCGACACGCCGCCGTTTTCCAGCCACGTCTCATAGTCCGAATACAGCCCGCTCGACGAGGTGAAGCCGAATTTCTGATAGTTTGCCTTCTGCGCGAGCCAGCTCTTGGGATTGCCGCTCTTTTTCGCCGCCTCGAAAAGGCCCTGATAGTCGAGCCCGCTTTCGTTGCCGCCGGTCGTATTTCCGCCGCTCGTCCCGCCGGACCGCCTCGTGGTCCCGCCGCTTCTGCCGCTCGTCTTCGCCGCGGCCTGCGCCGCCTGCTGCTTGTAGTAGTTCTCGAGCGCCTTGAC
>ERZ1034882.960-NODE-960-length-11622-cov-3.586928_pt1 | contig 11622 bp, 6 predicted proteins | sample MGYA00520606_ERZ1034882 | MGnify/ENA primary metagenome ERZ1034882 (study PRJEB33766, sample SAMN09781726) | gut metagenome | biome: gut microbiome | host: Homo sapiens | place: Madagascar | study: EMG produced TPA metagenomics assembly of the PRJNA485056 data set...
TCCACCTTCGACTTCACGAAACCCGTAGAGAAATCAACGAGCATATATGCCCTGTTCAAGATTGCCAATACCGCTAAGGTCGAAGCGTTTGACCCCACAAAGGACATTCCCAAAACCCTAACTGGTAGCTGCTACATCGGTGCAACCTGGAATGTGCATCCCGCTAAATTCGCCATTTCCGATTTCACCGGCGAACTCAAAGGCTATGCCGGCACTGGCACCTGCTCGCTGCCCAGCGCCGCGGCACCCTCAAATACCCGAGCAGATTACGTAGCAACCCTGAAAGAAGTCAACGTCGAAGCAGGCGAAGTGGTTTACGACGTGAACATCACACCTCCTGGCGCAGCACGCCCTGGCGGCCCAAGCAACAGCCTAGGCCTCATCGGCTATCAAACGGTGTACCTGGAAGCCACTATCAAGAAAAACTTCGGCGGATACCTCGAAGTGGCCAAAACTTCCTCCAATCCTTCTATCAGCGAAAACAACCGCTGCTATTCGCTGGAAGGAGCCGTATTCGGCGTGTACAACCAAGAAGGGTCGCGCGTAGCCCAGCTTACGACGGGCGCCGATGGAAAAACCGCCAAGAGCCCATTGCTGCCCACGGGCACTTACACCATTCGTGAAGAAACAGCGCCCGAGGGCTTTGCCCCTGCACCCGATGCAAGTGCAGCTATTACTTCGGGCAACACCACCACCGCAAACATTTCCGATGCACCGCAAAACGCGCTTATCAATCTCATCGGCCAAAAGATCGATGCAGAAACCAAAACCCCCTACCCCCTCGGATCGGCAACCCTGAAAGGAGCGCTTTTCCGCGTTAGCTACTTCGATCAAGAAAAACAAGCCCCTCGGAATATCCTGGATGGATCGAGCGTCAATCCCTCCAGCCAGAAGACAGCAAAACAAAGCATGGATTATCTTGAAACCCCTAAGCGGACATGGGTTTTCAAAACAGATGAGACAGGCGGGTTTGCCTTCGATGAAAACCATTTCGTTGAAGGGGATGAGTTTTACTACGACACCAACCACGCTATAACGCTTCCCTTAGGCACCGTTCTAGTAGAGGAGATACAGCCACCAACAGGGTATCTCAGCTGCGATGCGTCCTGGGAGGTATCGCTAACCAGCGAAGGGACAGAAGAGCACATCAGCCCCTGGGTTCCCCTTTCCTTTGAAGAGCAGGTAATTCGAGGTGATCTGGCCTTCACGAAAGCGAAAAGCGGCACCATGGAGCATCTGGCGAACGTACCGTTTCGCATCACTTCGCGCACCACAGGAGAAGAGCACGTGCTGGTAACCGACGAAAATGGCATGGCCAACACAGCGTCTTCTTGGGTACCCCACTCCCGCAATACCAACGCCAGCACCTCGGCAAAAGACGGCATTTGGTTTGGGCGCGATTCGCACGGCTCAACAGCAAAGGCCAACGACGATTTGGGCGCCCTCCCCTATGACACGTATGAAATAGAAGAGCTTCCCTGCAAGGAAAATGAAGGCACCATACTGGCGCATTTCACGATAACCATCAGCAGAGACAACACTACACTCGATCTAGGCACCGTTGACAACGACACCATTCCCCTTTCCATCTCAGGCGAAGTCGACAAGCGCGAAACCCTTCTCAATGAAACAGGTTCGTTCGATTACACGATCGATTACCGATCCACTTCAAGCACCTGGGTTGATGAATTCACCATGACCGATACCATCGGCTGCGCAGAGGACGGCTATGCCCACCTCACGGGCATCACCACACCCGTAAGCTTCGAAGACTACGACGGCCTAATGAATGTGTGGTATCGAACAAACTTCGATCAGGAAGAAGAAGAGGAGAAAGCAGCAAGCGAAGAAGACGGAGGATCGAGCGAGGCAAATGGCGGTAGCGCTGCAAAACAGAACAGAAGCGAGCCCGACAACACCGACGCAACTAACAACGGAGCAAACAACTCCCTTGGCGAGCAACCAAATGCCTGCATAAGAAACCCCTACAACCCCGACAATCCAACCAACAAACGCATCCACGACTTCAGCGGCTGGCGCATTTGGAAACAAGACGTTTCTACCTTGGAATCGCAAAAGCTTGCCGTAAACGATCTTTCGCTTGAACAAGGAGAGTTCGTCATTGCCGTAGCCTTCGAGCACGGTAGGGTCGAAGAGGGCTTTGGCACCAATGCCCAAGATGCCAAGGAATGGGAACGCCCCGAGCGCTACGAAGAAGCTGATCTTACCAACCTGCCCGCAAACCGCGCTTCATTCAACCTGAAGGAAGCAACGGGGCCAACACGCAGCGAAGAAGACAGCATAATTGCTTATGCTCCCGCCATCCTGCACATGCAAGCAACAGGGGAAACACTATCGGGCGATGCAGTTGATCTGTGGAATGTCGTGAATATCGACACCCACCGCAATTTAGAGCTTCATGGCGAAGACAGAGACTCGGTTGTCCAATCCACCAACCCAGTCGAAACAGCAGTGGAATCCGTTGCCGCCAAATTGCCGAAAACCAACGATGGCTCTGCTCCCGTTCCCTTCCTTGTCGTTTTAGCCCTAGCAACCGTCTTCGGAGTCCTGGCATGCCCCAAACTGTTGCGACGATACGAATTAAGGCAGGCAATCCTGAACAACCTATAGCCGCCTAACCCCATACTGGCACAAGGGTTTAAACTCGATAACGCTTGATTGGGGGGCGGCCCCTTTGGCGAAACGATTGTGGCACGGTACCTGGCCATGCGGCTCCTTTCATGGAGCGACGTTATTGGATGGGTGCTTAAGCATAACGCGAGATGGAATCCACATGAAACCATGACCAGCAAAGCCCCAAGAAGAAGAGAATAAAGGCACAGGGCAGCTCTAAGCAGCCCAACGCCCTCATCAATATGGAGGAATATGAGCCCTTTAGACCTTAAGGCGCAAGCCGAATTTGCTGACGTTCAAACCGTTGGCATACCTCGCGCCCTACTGTATTTTCGCTACAAAACCATGTGGCGTACCTTTTTTGAAGAACTCGGCCGGACCGTTGTGGTAAGCGACAAATCCGACCGCAGCACCCTTGAAGCAGGAGCGCACCTCTCCATCGATGAATGCTGCCTGGCTTCAAAACTGTATATGGGTCACGTTGCCGGCCTTCTGGGAAAATGCGATGCCATTTTTGCTCCCAGCATCAACAACCTGGGGAACCACAAAGGCTTCTGCACCAAATTCCAGGCACTGCCAGATTTAGTTGCCAACACTTTCATCACACAACGTCCCCGCATCATTTCCTGTGAAATCAATCGAGCAGACAGCCATATCAAGGAGCAGGAAGCCTACATCGACCTCGGCCAAAAACTCGGGGCAACAAGGAAAGAATCCAAGAAAGCCTATGCTGCCGCCGTTCGCGCCCAGACGAATAGCAACGAGAAGCGCGCCCGCAAACAGGAAGATCTGCTAAAACGCGTTGCTAAAATGTCCGAAGGCGAACGCCCCTTACGAATTCTTTTGGCGGCGCACCCCTACGTGATTCATGACAACTTTGTGGGTTCGCCGCTTATTGACATGCTGAGAGAAATGGAAACCTGCATTCTTTTCGCCGATCGCCACAATCACGAAAAAGCGCTGGAAAAAAGCTTTGAGTTTTCCGACACCCTGCCTTGGATTGTCAACCGAGAGATTATCGGCACCATTTTGGACCTGTACGACCAGATAGACGGTATTGTTTTGGTGAGCGCCTTCCCTTGCGGGCCCGACTCCATGACCAACGATGCCCTTATGCGCTGCATCAAAGGCAAGCCCATCCTTTCGCTCACTGTCGATGCACAGAGCGGAACCGCTGGCCTGGAAACGCGCCTGGAAAGCTTTGTCGATATTCTTCGCTACCAGCAAAGGGGTGGCTACCTGCATGAATAACGAATCAAACCGCCAGCAAGGCGAAGAGCCAAACCGCAAACTGACTGCATTGAATGCCGTGCAGAAGGCGGCCGATACCCTCAAACGCCGCTATTCCGACGAAACTCCCAATGCGTCTATTTCCTTTATCCCCGGCACGCCCGAGGCCCTTCGCGCGCATCGCAGCAAAAAGAAGCAGAAGAAGAAAGCCGATCGTCACGCACGCACCAAAGTTGCCTTCCTTCGCTATTCCTATTACGACATTGCCTTCAAGTACTTCGTTGAGCAGGTGCTTGATGCCGACTACGTATCGTTGCCCGAACCGACGCGTCGCACGCTGGAGCGGGGCGCCCAGCACAGTAACGATTTCGTATGCGCTCCGTTCAAGCACATCCTGGGTGACTACATCGAAGCGCTAGAGCGCGGCGCCGACGTTCTTGTTCAATTTGCTGGACCCTGCCGCCTGGGGTATTACGGCGAGCTGCAGGAATCCATCCTGCGTGACATGGGCTACGAGTTCGAGATGCTCAACTTCGCCACGGTAACAGGCAAGCCGATGCAGGAGTACCTAACCATCTGCAAAGAGAAAGTGAATCCGAACCTGTCTATCTCGCAAGGGGTTAAGCAGTTCCTGGCACTTTTCAAAATGATCGAATGTCTAGACTCCTACAACGATGCCTACCTAGCAAAGGCCGGCTTCGAAGCTGAGCGTGGATCGTTCAAGCGCGCCCGCGATGATTTCTTTGCCGACATGCGCACCGTTACCAACCTGAACCAGATAACCTCCGCCTACAAACAGGGCATGGGCATTCTTCGAGAATTGCCCACGCAAGAACCCGCCGACCCGATTCGCATCGGAATCGTAGGTGAATACTTCACCGCCGTTGATTCCCATTCGAATCTCAACATCGAAGAAAAGCTCATTGACATGGGTGTTTCGCTCGCACGCTACTTGAACATCACGCATCGCAATCTGCACTACAACGAGGAAAACCTGCGCCGTGGCGTGAGCGAATACGTAAGCTACGACATGGGGCCTACTTCCACCATGACCATCGCCGCAGCAAAAAGCTACGCCGAAAAGGGATTTGACGGCATTGTTCACCTTAAATCTTCCGGATGCACACCCGAGATCGACGTGATGCCTGTCCTGCAGCGTATCAGCAGCGATTATCACATTCCCATTTTGTACCTGAGCTACGATTCGCAAACAAGCGATACCGGCCTCGACACTCGACTCGAGGCGTTCTATGACATGATCGCAATGAGAAAGGCCCGTTGATGAGCAACGCATTCCTTGGTATCGATACCGGTTCCATTTCCACTAAAGGCGTCATCATTTTGCCCGATGGCACGATTGTCGCCCGCTCCTACCTTTGGACGGAAGGCAACCCCACCGATGCAGCACGTCGTGTGGTGGAAGACCTGAAGAGCCAGATAAACACTGAAGAAATCAGCGTGGTCGCCGTTGGCGCTACAGGCAGCGCACGGCGATTGGTCGGCTCTATCTTGGATGCCACCGTAGTGAAAAACGAGATCACCGCCCACGCCGTTGGCACCACCCACCTACATCCCGACGTGCGCACCATCCTCGAAATCGGCGGACAAGACTCGAAGATCATCTGTGTTGAAAACGGTATAGCCACCGACTATGCCATGAACACGCTGTGCGCCGCAGGCACTGGTTCGTTCCTCTCAAGCCAAGCACACCGCCTTGGCGTCGAAGTGGAAGAGTTTGGCCCCATTGCCCTAACCTCGAAAAAACCCGCCAACATCGCCGCTCGCTGCACGGTGTTCGCCGAGAGCGATTTGGTGCACAAGCTACAGGTTGGCTACCCTCGCGAAGACGTTATCGCTGGCTTGTGCAAAGCAGTTGCCACCAACTACCTGAACAACGTGGGCAAAGGCAAACGCATTCAGCCACCTATCGTATTCCAAGGAGGAGTGAGCAAGAACGTTGGCGTGGTTCACTTCTTCGAAGAAGCACTGAACCAACCTGTTCTGGTTGACCCTGATGGCCATCTGATGGGAGCTTACGGTGCCGCATTGCTGGCAGCTGATGCCCCTACCTCGAAGCGCAAGCCCTTCAATTTCGACATTTCCGATTTCGAGTTCACCACCCGCGAGGTCATCTGCCAGAAATGCGCTAATCATTGCGAAATCGTGTGTGTATACAAGGACGATACCCTCATCGATGCCTGGGGCAATCGCTGCGACAAAGGTGCAATCACGGTGGGAAAATAGGGACGGGCACCAGGTTCCCGCCTTCGGTTTTGGACCACTGCCAACAATGAGCGCTTAAGGACTGTCGGAATCTCCGGCAGTCCTTTTTAGCGGGAAAGGGACAAGTACCAGGTTCCCACTTATGAAGAAACGATAATTGTTTCTAAAATATAATTATGTTTTAGTACTATCTATCCTATCAAACAAGTCTATGGGCGCCCCTGCATGGGGCGCTTTCTTATTCTCGAAAACAGAAAGGAGGATCATCAGCTATGGAAAACATCAACTTTTGCCGAACCTTATTCGAGGAGACCCGTTTCATCAACCTGCTTATCAAGTCGACACTTTCGGACATCGTTGCAAAGCACGGGCTAAACCCCTACCAAGCCCACCTGCTTGGCGAGATTGCCTCACAGGACGGCCAAACCATCAAGGAGCTCGCCTACCACCTGTGCGTAAAGCCCTCCAATTTCAAACCTATCGCACAGCCTATGGAAGATCGTGGGCTTATCGAGCGCCGTCAAGATGAAAACGACAAGCGCAGCTTCCGCATCTACCTCACGGATAAAGGCCGCGCCGAATCGGCTGCCATCGATGCGGAGTTTTCCGCCCTCTTTTGGGAAAACCCCGATGCAGCAGAACTGCAGCAGCAGGTCATCGAAGGGTTTAAAGCCTTCCGTAAGCTCGCAAGCCTCAACGGCCAACTCAAAACCACCCCTATCGATCCCCACACAAGAAAGGAAAACTAGATGGGTCTCACCCGCAATCAAGTAGTTATCGTTGCCATTTTGCTGGCAGGCGCCACGCTGGTTGTTTTGAACCAGACGCTCCTTTCGCCCGCATACCCCTCCATCATGGCAGACCTCCAGGTAGACGCCACCACCGTTCAGTGGCTCACCTCGGCTTATTCCCTGGTCGAAGCCATAGTCATCCCGCTTTCCGCCTTCCTTATTGGACGCTTCCCCACTCGAAAGCTGTTCATCGCAGGCGTTTCGGTATTCGCCCTAGGCTCCCTCATGGCAGCATTTTCTCCCTTCTTCGGCATCCTGCTCCTCGGCCGCATTTTCCAGGCAGCATCCACCGGTGTGGTTATGCCGATGGTGTTCACCGTGATTCTTCTGGTGTTCCCCCGCGAAAAGCGCGGCAGTGCCATGGGCATTGTGTCCTTGGTTATCGGCTTTGCTCCTGCTGTCGGCCCTTCCCTTTCCGGCTTGTTAGTCGAATCTGTCGGATGGCGCTCGCTCTTTATGCTGGTAACCGTACTAGCTGTGCTTATCGTTATCTCTGCCGTCGTCTTCCTCAAGAGCTACGGCGAGTTCGAACCCACCTCGTTCGACAAGCCGTCTGTTGCCCTGTGCTCACTGGGCCTTTTGGGACTACTGTATGGCTTGGCCACCATCACTTCGGCAACTAACGTAGCTATTCCAATCGCCCTTATCATTGCCGGTGCCGTTCTCTTGACGTTCTTCGTACGTAGACAGCTGAAACTTGAAGTGCCACTGTTGAAAGTCGACGTGCTAAAGAGCCGCGCATATGCCGTCGTCGTCGTCCTGGTTGCCCTGCTCCAAGCAGCTTTGGTTGGCACGGGCGTTTTGCTCCCCATCTATTTGCAAAACCTGCTCGGCGTATCTGCCCTGGAAACCGGCCTTATCATGCTCCCGGGCGCTGTGTTGGGCGCCATCATGGGCTTCTTCGCCGGCCGCCTGTTCGACAAACTGGGTGTTCGCCGTATCGCGATCCCAGGCGCCTTGATTGCGGCCATCGGCGGTTGCGGCTTAGTCGGCTTCGGGCTCGATACACCCGTACCTTTCATCATCGTTATTTACACCTGCCTAGGCGTTGGCATGCAAGCGTTGGTCACCCCGCTTAACACCTGGGGAATCAACACGCTGGACAACCGCGTTATCCAGCACGCAAATGCACTGCAGAACACGCTAAACCAGGTCGGCGCTTCATTAGGTACCGCTATCTTGGTTTCCCTTTCCGCAACATCCACCTTCCTGTTCCCCGAGATGCCCGCACTCGAACAGGCTATGGCGGGCGACCGCATCGCATTCGCCTTCACGGCGCTTATCATGATCGCGATCTTTGTGGTTATCGTTGCCACCGTACGCGACACCAAGAAGGAGCCCTCCGCCGCAGAGCGCGCCAATGCCCTGCGCCTGCCCACCAAGGCAGACGACCACATCGCCGTGGACCTTGCCATGAACAAGCAGCCCTACTTCGTTCACAGCACCGATTCCATCCGCGAGGTTGCACAGATTCTGGCCACCAACAAAACCTCTGGTGTTCCTGTGGTCGACGAGCATATGAAGGTGGTCGGCTTTATCTCCGACGGTGACATCATGAAGTACATCGGACGCAGTGAAGGCACCGTTCTGGACGCAACTCTTATGCTGTACCGCGCTACTGACAACGAAAACTTCATGCAGCGCGTTTCCGAGCTGCTCGACTTGAACGTGATGCGTATTGCCACCAAGGGTGCCATTTCCGTTGAAAGCGGATCCGAGCTTGATGAAGCATGCCGCCTACTTGCCGAAAAGCGCATCAAGAAAGCACCGGTAGTAAGCGAAGACGGAACGCTCGTCGGCTCGCTTTCCCGTTCGGACATTATCCGTTCCACCATGGCAAACCTCGCTGCCATCGAAGCTCTTGCCAAAAGGTCGAAGCCCGCAAACGCCTAACAACCCGAACCCTCCTTTTCTCCCGCCCCGCATCAAACTTCGGCCTGATGCGGGGCGTTTTGCTTTTGGAGCCATGCTTCAAGGGCCCAAACGCGCGTAGTCAGCACGGGCAAGCGAATCGCCACATTGCCTATGCACGCAACGCCAACTTGCCGCACAAAGAAAACCCCCTTTATAATGTGACCGCATTATTTTGGTAACGGCTGGCTGCGCTTTTTGCACAGGTGCTCACATGCCGCAGGGGAATGAAGGTGAAAATCCTTCGCTATACCAGTAACCGTAACTTCGAGCAGCGCTCGATCAAGTCGGAATGCCTGCCAGCCCGCACCCTGGATAGAAGGAGCTCACGTGAGCAACACCACCTGCCGTTCCCGCGGCTTAGCGCAGCGCGCCCTTGCGCTGCTTATGGCAATCGCCTTGGCAACCGCCCTAACCCCCAGCTTTGCCCTAGCAGAAGAAGCCAACAATGCTGTAGCAGCCACAGCAGAGCAAAGCTCCACGGCTGGCAGCGCAAGCAGCCCTTCCACAGCTGACGCTACCGCAAACAAGGCAGACACCACGCCAGATGCGAGTGAAAACCAGGCATCAGGCTCCAGCAGCGCCGCAGGGCACGCAACAGCCAGCAGCCCAAAGGCAAACGCTGGCGAAACGGCAGATCCCAACAGCGCAAGCAAAGCGCCGAGTCAATCAGCCAACAGCGACGAGCCTGCAAATCAGGTATCCAGCACCAAGGCAGATACCGTTTCAGCAACACTGAAGATCTCGGTTTACGGCACCACTCTGGTTTCGCACACCTTTGATATCGAAAAAGGCAAAACCGTCAAGGATCTGTTGAACCTCGCAGCTAGCCAGGGCTATATCGGCGCAATTGACCCCAAAAAAGACTTGAATACGTACGACAACGGTCTGTCGCATTTCATCAAATTCCTAACCATTAACGGCAATGTATTCGGCGATCCAGTAACCCCTAACGCATACTGGATGAGCGACATTTCCGCAAATGGAGCATCGCGATATGACGCTGGCATCGAACATGACACCATCGATTGCGATAACTACACCTACGCACTTAGCCTTGCAAAATACCCCGACGACGGAACCAAATACGACAACGGCACGGGCAACTACCCAACCAGCCCTAACGCCCCCCATCCCGATAAGGCAACAGGCAGCGACACAACTTCGTACGTCAAGAATGAAGGCAACACCAGCACGGTAACTTCCGCCCCCACCTCTTCCAACAATGCGGCGCTTTCCTGGAAGAAAACCTACGGCAACGGCAATTACTCAGAAATCCTCACGCTGGGCGACTCCATCTACTTCGCCTCATCGCTCCTGAACGCCGACTGGACCGCGCAGCCCGCCGTGCTGCACCGCCTTAATGCCAAAACCGGCGAAGAAACGGCATCACTCCAATTGTTCAGCGCCATTGATTCCACCTGCCGTCCGGTATACACCGACGGCGTTATCGTCATTCCCCTTTCCAACGGTCGTTTGCAGGGCGTATCTGCGAGCGAAATGAAAACGCTTTGGGTTTCAGGTGCCATCGCATCGGGTGCTCAGAACATTTCCACCGTAACCGCCTCTGGCGGCATGGTGTTCACCGGCACCGCCAATTCGCTTGACTCGAACTACAACGCCACAACGGGCACGTTCTTCGGCATCAACGCCATCACCGGCGAACGAGTTTGGGCAAACGAAGAAAACAACACGGGCTTCTACTGGAGCGGCGCCTGCAAGGTTGGCAACGTTTTGCTGTACGGCAACGACGCAGGCGTGCTTACCGCCGTTGACCCTGCAACGGGCAAAACCGTTTCCACGCTTAAGCTGTCCTCCGCAATTCGCTCCACGGTAATCTCAAACGGCGCTGGAACCGAAGCGTACGTCACAACAAACGATGGCACGCTGCACAAGATCGCAGTAGCTTCCGATGGCTCGCTTTCCGAATCGAATGCCGCTTCCTTTGCCAGCAAAAGCACCAGCACAGCAACCCTTTTCCAGGGCAATCTGTTCGTTGGCGGCTGCGCAGCCGACTACACGGGAACACTCAGCATCATCGATGCTGCAACCATGCAGGTTAAGCACTCGGTTTCCCTTCCCTTCGAAGTGAAGAGCGCGCCCTTGGTTGCCAAAGCGGCCGATGGCAACACGTATGCCTACTTCACCTGCAACGGCGCCGAAGGTAACTGGCCGGACTACACCAGTGGCGGCGGTGCGTGGGTCTACTGCCTGGAGACCAACACCACCACGAAACTTTTCGATGCAACCGGCAGCATGGCGAACTGGTGCACCAAATCTATCGTTATGGGAGCTGATGGCACCCTGTACTGGACCAACGATTCTGGCACACTGTTCGCCCTGGCAAGCACCGCTTCTTCCAGCAACAACGGCAGCGGCAGCAATTCCGACAACACCCAAACACCCGAAAAACCTGGAGCCAACAACCAGCAGAACAACAAAGCATCCAGCAGCACTGAAGGCGGGCATGCTCCTGCCGCAACCCCCATTAGTGCTGGCAGTGCATCTGCTGCAGCCCAAGCGCCCCTGAGCGATGCTGAAGCACTGGCTGAAAACGAAGCTTCCGGCGGCAGCGCTGTTACCAGCGCATCTTCCGCTCGTGGCACCTCTTCCGACAACAGCAACGATTCAAAGGGCGCTCCCTGGCTTCCCATTGCCGGCATTGTCGCGGGCTGCGCTGGCCTGATTGCGGTGGGCGCTTTCCTGTTCCGTCGCCGTTCTTTGTAGGCGGGAACCATGGCTGAAGATCCAAAAAAGCTCACCCGCGCCCACAAGATAGCGCTTGGCATAATCTCAGCTGCTTGCTGCTGCCTTATCGGCGTTTCGGCATTCG
>ERZ1034882.974-NODE-974-length-11520-cov-5.883210_pt1 | contig 11520 bp, 8 predicted proteins | sample MGYA00520606_ERZ1034882 | MGnify/ENA primary metagenome ERZ1034882 (study PRJEB33766, sample SAMN09781726) | gut metagenome | biome: gut microbiome | host: Homo sapiens | place: Madagascar | study: EMG produced TPA metagenomics assembly of the PRJNA485056 data set...
AGAAGCATGCGCTGAAGGGTGCTTCCGCAGTCATCGAGAAGGATGCCATCGCCGGCAAGCTTGCTTCCGATTTAAGCTGTGACGAGCTGATCATCCTGACCACAGTTCCCTATGTCTATAAGAATTTCGGTAAGGAGGATCAGGCAGCACTGGAGACTCTCACCGTAGCAGAAGCAAAGGATCTGATCACAGCAGGACAGTTTGAGGAAGGCACCATGCTTCCCAAGATCGAGGCAGCGATCTCTTACCTGGAGAAGGTTCCCGCCGGCAAAGTCCTGATCACTTCCATGGATCACGTCAAGGATGCCATCAGGGGCAAGGCCGGCACCGTGATCACCGCTTAATTTTATATCGTAAGCAGTTAAGGCAACACAAAAGGAGATATCCGCCACGGATACCTCCTTTTTACATGTCATGATTCTAATATCTCTGGGTTCTATATCTCTGATCTCTATGCCTCTTTTCCAGTCAGATGGTTCGACAGGATATTATACAATGTCTTCGGGTTGATGGGCTTGGACAGGTGATAGTTCATTCCGGCCTCCAGCGTCTTTTTCTTCTCCTCTTCAAAAGCATCCGCTGTCATGGCAATGATGGGTACCGTTTGCAATCTCCACCACACATCCGGCTTTTTTCAGGATCAGCTGGGCCACATAAATGTTGATCTCGTTATCTTCCACCAGTAAAATTCTGGCATCCATCAGATTCTCCGTGATGTTTTCCTCGGAACGCTCCTGGGAGAACGGATCGTACAGGTGCGGCAGGAACTCCGGACTCATTCCGATACCGTTATCCCTCACACGAAACCGGATTTCCACCTTGTCATCCTACTTCATTTCTACACCACAGATACAATACCAACATTTTCTTTTTCGTTCTGCATACCATGCCATACTTAACTTATACTCTCCCTCTAAATAATTGCTATCTCTGTATAGATGTACTTCTGTAATAAACATTCCTAGGCCAGCCATCTACAACAAACTGATCGGCAAATTTATAGCCTGTACTCTCTATGCTACATACAGACGGAGTACTATTAGGATGAGCACAACACCAAATAGTATCATAACCCATCTGTCTAGCTTCTCTTATAGTAGCATCCATGAATCTCTTCTGTATACCATTACCTCTATATTCCATATCAACCACAACGAATTCATGACACATAATTTTATTGCCAGGAATTTCCATCCAATCAGTAATAGGCTTAGAGAAGAACAAACCACCTTCAAATGCAAAGCTTGCTGCAATAAGCTTATCTTTACTATATACGCCTAATAAGATATAATCACCATCCAAACATTCCTGTATAGTTCTTTCATCTGTAGGATAATAATATTCATCATGCAACAAAGTCTTATTAACTTCATCCTGTAATTTAATAACAGGTTTCAAGTCTCTTTTTGGTTTCTTTATCTCAATCCTTCTTATTGATAAATCAAAATATTGACTCATATGAAACCTCCATTTACTCCGGCTTTTTTACTCGTATTTTTCCAGATAGAAGGAATACAGGATCCTCTCCTTCACGGGCAGCTGCATCAGCTTCGTCAGTGCCTCCTCATAGTATTGGATCTGGACGCTGTAGCGGTTCCAGAGGGCTTGCAGGGAATCGATCACATCGGTCTTGTAGTCCAGCAGGACGATCTCTCCGTTTTCTATAAAGAAGACATCGATGATACCCTGAATGAGAACCTTTTCCCCTTCAGGAAGGTCCTGATCCAGACGCTTCGCATCAATACCCAGCACGAAGGGCTGCTCTCTGTACAAAAGGCCCTGTTCGAAAGCTCTCCACATGCGGTAGGCCAGCTCCTGTTCCAGAAAATGCCGGATTTTGGGAAGGCTTACGGCCTGCGCATACTCCTCTGTCAGTCGTAGGGAAGCTGTCTCCCGCTGCAGGAATTCCTTCAGACGTACCTGTAACCGGTCCGTATCCAGGCCCTGACGGTATTCCTCATAAGTCCCAGGGCATCCGGCAAATAGTCCGGATTCCATAAACAGATAAGAAAAGTCCAACAGTTCCATGGTCCGGTGGAACGCGTTACCGCGGACGGCTCCGCTGACCTTTTCCTGTTCTCTGCGGAAAGCCGGGATATAAGGCACCACTTCTTTTTCTTCGAAGGTATGAAATGCCGCTTCATCCTTCTCCGCCATGGCCGCAATCTTCAGTTCCGATACCGTGGTCTTGGTATAGAGCTTCTGCAGGCCGGGATACGGATAGGCATAGGCAAATCGCTCCCGCAGTTTCGCAAGCTTTCGTTCGTTCTCCTCCGGGTCCCCAGGCAAAGGAGTCTCGCCGTCCGTCACACGCTGCAACAGTTCCCTGCGGTCTCCCATGCGCAGTTGTTCCCTGATCTCCTCTGCCACCAGGTCTTCTGTTCCCAGCGTTGTTACTGCAATTCCTGTCTTAGGCAGGATCGGCAGCAGAAAATCCATATAGCTCCCCGCCTCACAGAAATCCAGATAGGTCAGCTTCTCCTGTCCTGTCATCCGGGACAGCTCCCATTTTTCCTCCGCCTTATCCAACACCGCTGTCAGGATCAGTTTTTCTCTGGCACGGGTCAGTGCCACGTAAAGCACACGCAGTTCCTCCGCCAGATTGTCCTCCTTCATTTTCGCTGACAGAACGGCCCGGCGGAGGGTCTTATTTTTAATGCGGCGGCCGGAATCCACATCGTCCACCGCTACTCCCAGATCCATATCCACGATCAGAGACTGGTTCGCATCCTGCATGTTGAAACGCTTCGACAGCCCGGAGACAAATACCACGGGGAATTCCAGACCTTTACTCTTGTGGATGCTCATGATCCGCACCACATCGGCATTTTCGTCCAGGGTATCCGCCTCACCGTAATCCACATCGTATTTTTCCAACTGTTCCATATAACGGATGAAATGGAACAGTCCAAAATAACTGGTCTTCTCAAAAGCAGAAGCCTTCGTCAGCAGCATCTCCACGTTGGCCCGGCGCTTGCTGCCAGCAGGAAGTGCCGTCACATAGTTCAGATAATCGTAATCGTCCAGGATCCGCTGCAGCAGGTCGCGGATGGAGGTGAAGGGAGTCAGATCACGGTAATGATCAATACGTTGTAAGAAAGTATCTGCCTTTTGGGAAAGTTCTGTCTCCGGTTCCATGTCCTCCGGTACTGTTGCAGCTTCCAATGCGCGCTGCCAGTACTGTCCGGCCCCGGCGGTTTCTTCCCCGGCGCTTTCGCCCGCTGTTGCCTCTTCTCCCGCTTCCGCCATCCGTCCCCTCTGCGCCACTTCTTTCAATGCCTCATACAGTGTCATTCTCTTCCGGGAATGCCCTTTGCTTCCGCTGCGGATCCGGGCGATCTCTTCCTGGGTAAAGCCTCCGAAGATCGACTGCATCACGCTGAACAGCGGAATATCCTGTCTCGGGTTGTCCAGCACTCGTAAAAACTGCAGCAGTTCCTGTACTTCCAGGGCCCCGAAATATCCGGTCTTGGATGTAATGTAGACAGGGATTCCCTGCTGTTCCAGTACTTTCTTGAATTCCTCATCCCAGCCACTGGTGGTACGAAGCAAAATCACCATATCCGAGTACCGCACCGGGCGCAATTCTCCCGTAGCCTTCTCCATGACTTTCAAACTGCCCTTCAGCTGCTTGATACGTGCCGCAATAGCCAGTGCTTCCAGCTGTCTTACGTTGTCATAGTCCACGGGACCTCTTGCCCCGTCGGGGCGCTGTTCTCCGCTGCCGCCTTCCGCACCATCCCCCTTCTCCGGCTTACGGATCAGTAATAGTTCACTGCCGTATGCAGGATCCTCTGTGGCGGGATATGTGGCCCCGGGATACAATGCTGCCTTATCATCATAGGCAATGCCGCCGATCTCCCGGCTCATGATGCGGGAAAACACATCGTTTACCGCATCCACCACCTGCACACGGCTTCGGAAGTTCTTCGCCAGGTCGATCCGGCACAGATCCCCACTCTCCTGATAGGTGTCGTATTTTTCCAGGAAAAGTTCCGGTCTGGCCAGACGGAATTTATAAATACTCTGCTTCACATCACCTACCATGAAGCGGTTATAATGTCCCTCCGCTTCCCCGGAGATGGCACTTAACAGATATTCCTGTACCAGATTACTGTCCTGGTATTCGTCAATGAGGATCTCCTGAAAATACTGGCGATACTCCAATGCCACGTCACTTGGCACAATGTCATATTTCACACCGGTGCTATCCATTCCTGTATCACCGGTGCTGTCCGTCCCTGCATCGCCGGTCTCTTCCACTTTTTCCCGTTTTAGCAGAATCTGTAACGCATAGTGCTCCATATCGGAAAAGTCGATCAGATGTCGCTCCTGTTTGGCCGCAAGAAGCCTTCTGTCGAATTCCAGCACCAGGTTAAGCAGCATCCGGAGCGGCTCCCTGCAGGCTTTTCCCTGTTCCACCACCAACTCTAACGGTGTCTTGAAATATTGTTCCGTCAGATCCGCCAGCGTGTCTTTTACGCTATTACGGATGGATTTCGCCAGCTCCCGTTTGGCGGGATCCACGCTCTCATCCTTCTTGGAAGAAAGACGGCCGAAAGTCACTGCTGGAACCTTTGCTGCCTGTTCCTTCAAATCCTTGCAGGCCGCCAGGCGTTCCAGCTGTTCGCTCTCCGCTTCTGTCAGTTCTCCATACATATATGGACCGTCCGGCAGCTCACACAGCTTTTTCACTTCCACCAGTTTTTCCAGACACCCTTGCAGGACACGGCTCACACGCTCTGCCAGATATTGTCCGTAATCACTGTGCAGCAGGGCATCCAGATCTCCCGCCGCATAATCGTTTTTACGCTCTTCCAGCCATTCTGCAGGCCAGGGAAAACTTCCGGCATAGCGGGACAGGTTCAGGATATGCTGTTCCAGCACGCTCTCTCTGCCGCCGGGGCAGAAATATTCCACACAGGCGTGGAAACGTTCCCGTGCCTCCCGGGATGGGTCCTCCCTGTCACGGTTTTCCCGGGACATCGGAACATCAACCGGAACAAATTTCCCCGCATAGGCATCCTCCAGCAGCTGTCCCAGCACCTCCTGCTGCAACAGCTTGATCTCACCCTCGTCTGCCACACGGAAATCCGGATCCAGACCGATCTCATTAAAATGATCCCGGATCAGGAACAGGCTGAAGCTGTCGATCGTGGTGATCTGGGCATTGTGTAACAGGGCGGACTGCTTCTGGATATGGTCGTTCCCCGGATCCGCTTCCAGTCTGGCGGCGATCCCGGCTGCGATACGCTCCCGCATCTCCGCAGCCGCCGCATTGGTGAAAGTCACGATCAACAGGCGGTCAATGTCCGCCGGATGCTCCCCCTCACAGATCATACGGATGATACGCTCTACCAGTACCGCCGTCTTACCGCTTCCTGCGGCCGCCGATACCAGAATGTTGCTGTTATGCAGTTCGATTACCTTTTGCTGTTCCGGGGTAAAATTCATTCCCATACGCTACCTCTGTTCCTGTTTCTTTTCTCCTGTTGCCGTCCTGTTCCTCCGGGCAGCGGGCGCTTTCTCTTCGAGCTTCCTGTCAGGCACACACTCCCGCCGGGCACCCTTTGCCCTAAGCTTCCACGGTCTCCTGCATCCGCTGCATCAGCGCCTGCTTATCCAGATCTTCCAACTGTCTCTTCTCATAGCCCGGAATACTGCCATCGAAACCGCAGACCTTTTTATAGGCGCAATAAGTACAAGCCTCTTCATTGCCTTTCTCATAGGGATTGGCTGCTATTTTTCCGTCCAGGATCTCCCGCCCGATGCTGCGGATCTTGGCATCTACATAAGAAGATATCAGCTGCATCTCCTCCCGGCTTAAGACACCGGATCTGGCACTGAAGCTTCCATCCTTTTTCTTCTCCACCGGAATGACCACAGACTTATCCTGCATATAGCGGTCCAGCCGCTCCACGACCTCAGGATCACTGTTTACTACACCGTTCATACGAAGCTTTGCAAGGATCTGTTCATTGATCTGCTCATCCGTGAGTTCCACCGGTGTCTCTATGGTGGGATCATCGATGTGATAATACAGAAGTGCCGCCGGAACGATCTCCTTGTCCGGATGCTTTCGGCTCTCCATCTCCATGGCTGCATTCATATATACCACCAGCTGCAACTGCAGACCGTAATACAATGCCGCCAGATCAAATTTCCGGTTGCCGGACTTATAATCAATGACCTTGACGTAGACATGCTCTGCATCTTCCGACACATCGATACGATCGATCCGTCCCTGCAAATGCATCTTCTCGTCCTCAGACAGATCCACATGAATACTGTCCAGATCCTCCGCAAACCGGAAAGAAAGTTCATAATCATCTGGCTGGAAACTGCCCTGTTTCAAATGTTTCTGCAAGGTCAGCACTGTGCGGGTCAGGATCCTGCTCATGCGGGTAATGGCATATTCATTCCGCGCAGAGCTGTATAATACCGTCTCCCCGTAGGTTGCCGCATAGGCTTCCACGGATTCTTTGACGGCTTTGGCTGCAAAATCCTCCGTAAAATCCCACCATGTCAGGTTGGATTCTGCAAGTTTTCCTGCAAAGTTTTCCAGTACTGCATGATATACCGTACCCATATCGGAAGCCTCGAAGCCGAATTCTTCCCGTTCCTGCAGGGAAAGACCATATTGCAAAAAGTGTCTGCAGGCACAGGCAGCATAAGTTTCCAGACGGCTGACACTGTTTTCCAGCTGCTGTCCGTACAATGCTCTGGCCACGATCCGGGACAGACCGCTCTCCCTGTATCTGCGGAATGCCGCCCGGGTCAGCAGGTCTCTGCCCGCCGCATCAGCCTCGTAGGCACGGTACATGAGATAGAAGTCCTGCCTCTCTTCTTCCGGCAGGGTTCCTTCCACATATTCCCGCAGTTCCTCCGCCAGATATCTGGCACCTTCCTGTCTGCCCTCGATCTGTTCCAGACGGCTGCGGTTCTGGGGATACTCCACGCTCATTGCCGGGAACAGCTTCCGCACCGTATCGATCAGGTAGGACGGTCTTATGCCCTTTCCTTCACTGTTTACCTTGGCATAGGACAGATACAGCTGTTCTGAGGGCTTGGTCATATTCAGATACAGATATAATCTCTGGATATACATCTGCTGTCTCGGGCTGGGTGCCATCTCTGTCCCGGATTCAATCAGGAATTCCCGATCCATATCCGAAATGATCCCGCCCTTGGAAGCATTTTTCGGAATATTTCCGTCATTGACTCCCAGGAAAAACAATACCTTCACCTGTTTCAGACGGGTTCGCTCCATATCGCCCACCACGATACGATCCACGTTCTGAGGGATCGTACCGACAGTGATCTCGCCGAAACCGGCCTCTAAAATATCCGCAAATTCCTGTCTGGAGATTTCTTCCTCTCCCAACAGTTCATAGACCTGATCCAGCAGATCCATGACCAGCCGGTAAATCTGTGCATACTCTCTGGCTCTGGATAAGTCTCCCTCTTTTTCAAACTGCTGCTGATAGTTCAAAAGCTTTTGCTGCACCTGATTCTGTTCCAGGAAATCGTACAGATGGCTGACATAGTCTCCAGCCTTTTCCTGGCTTCCCATGTGCAGAATCTCCACCGCATCCATGAACTGTTGCCGGATACGGTTCAGACGCTCCATGGTCTTCTCTTCCGCCTGTTCGCTCCCCTCCGCATTTCCCTGCAGTTCTTCCGTTCTGCGGGTAAACAGACGGCTATAGGTCCGATAGCCTCTCGCCCCGGTGCGGATCACATAATTTTCCAGCTCATCAATCTCTTCTCTGGAAATATCCGCCATGCCGCTGCGCAGAAAATGAAACACCGTATCATAGGAAAAATCCTTAATATACAGCTGCAATGCGCTCTTGATATATTCGATCATGGGATTCAGCACGATCCCTCTGGTACGGTCCAGGAAACATGGGATCTCCAGCTGTCCGAATTCTGTTTCCACATAGGAAGCGTATCCTTCCAGATCTCCGATGACCACGGCAATGTCCCGGTAGGTCATCCCCTGCTCTCTGATCAGGTGCCGGATGTACAGCGCTGTCTGGTGGACTTCCTCTCTGGGGGAAAGGGCTTCAAACATATGGATCTCCTGCTGTTCTCCCGCATACGGTTCATACTGATACCGGAACAGATTCTGTTCCAGATAGTGTAATGCCGGTGCCTTGGCGAAGCGATTGGGCCCCCCCTTGACAAAGAGATCCTTTCCCCGCTCTACCTCTGCCTCTGCTGCCAGCTTTTCCAGATCCGCCACTGTCTTCTTGCTCAGATGGAACAGCTTCTGTTCACCATCCATTTTATACGGATCCTCTCCCACTCCAATGGTCACGGTAACGATGGTCTCTGCGCACACGTGCATCAGTTCCTGGATCAGCCGGTTCTGTATGGGAGTAAATCCCGTAAAGCCGTCAAACACCACTACACTGCCCTTTAAGATCTTTGATTTGGACAGGGATCTGCGCAGTACATCCAGTGTCTCCTCGGTGGTGATAAAATGATCCCTGATATAATCCTGAAAGCCCCGGTACAGAGTCTTTAAGTCTTTCAGTTTCATGGCCAGCGCGCCACGCTTCTGTGCACTGGTGATCAGCTTGTCCATATCCTGTGTGCTGATACCGTATTGCATGAACTCGGAGATCGCACTTTTCACCTCATGGATATAGCCCTGCTTGTGCAGGAGACTTCCCATGGCCGGAAGCTGTTCCTTCAGATCCGCCGCCACTTTTTGCAGCACCAGGCTTTTGCCGGTGTCATCCAGTACCGGCATCTCTTTGGTCCCCACTTCCTCCAGAATGCGGTGGCTGAGTCGGCCGAAGCTCAGGACATCGATATTCAGGATGCCATCCCGGTCACTGCGCATGACCAGATCCTTCTGGGTCTGCATGGTGAACTGATCCGGCACAATGATCAGGAAATTCCTGCCCGGTTCCTCTGCCGCCCGCTGCATGATCTCTTCATAGATTCTGTGGCTTTTGCCCGACCCGGAAGGGCCAAAACAGAAACGTAAGCTCATAAGTCTCCTCCGTTATGCTGTCCGTTTATTTCAGATCCAGTTCAATGGGACAATGATCCGATCCCAAAATTTCCGTGTGGATCTTCGCATCCGCCAGCCGGTCTTTCAGACACTCTGATACCACGAAATAATCAATTCTCCATCCGGCATTTTTTGCTCTCGCCTGGAACATATAAGACCACCAGGAATACACCCCGGTCAGGTCCGGATAAAAATAGCGGAACGTATCGATAAATCCGTTCTCCAGTACCTTCGAAAAGCAGGCTCTCTCTTCATCAGTGAAGCCCGCATTGCCACGGTTGGTCTTCGCATTTTTCAGGTCGATTTCCTGATGCGCCACGTTCAGGTCTCCCGCATAGATCACCGGCTTTTTCTCTTCCAGCTTCTTAAGATACGCCAGGAAATCCGCTTCCCACTGCATGCGGTATTCCAGTCTCGTCAGTTCTCTCTGGGCGTTCGGTACATAGACTGTCACAAAATAGAAACCCGAATACTCTGCAGTGATCACCCGGCCCTCATGGTCGTGTTCCTCCACGCCGATGCCGTAAGTCACCTGTATGGGCTCTTCCTTTGTAAAAATTGCAGTGCCGGAATAGCCCTTTTTCTCTGCGTAATTCCAATACTGATGATATCCGGGCAGATCCAGTGCGATCTGTCCCTCCTGCAATTTTGTCTCCTGTAAGCAGAAAATATCTGCATCCGTTTCCTGAAAGAAATCCAGAAATCCCTTCTGCATGCAGGCTCTCAGCCCGTTCACATTCCATGAGATCAGTTTCATATTTTCCCTACCTCTTTCCTGATTTGTCTTATGCCATCTTATCCCGGTCATAATTTTTATCCGCTTTTCTGTCATCTATTCGTTCTATCCGCCGTGCTTTTCCATCCATTCACATTCCTTCCGGGCAGCCTTCAGAGACGCTTCGTACCCTTTCAGGATCTCCATAAGTCTCTGTACATCGATGATGCCGCTGGCTTTATTTTCCGGGTGATCCATCCATGGATGCTGTTTTTCCGGCGGATAAATATTTTCTATGGTATTTTCCCCGATCCGATACCATTTCTTCTGATAGCAGATCGTGTTGTCCGCCGGGTTTAAAAAGGTTTCCAGTTCCGTCAGTGGATAGATCTCTGCCGGTGTCCGGGGATTACCTTCCAGACCTCTCACGGCAGTGACCTTCACAGTTCCACCCTCCGGTACTACACACAGCCACATGGGCTCTGCCGGTTTTTTCCATAATTTATCCAGTATAAAGTTCAACGGTCCCAGTAACAGGATCGTCATGAAAACCGCCAGCGCTCCCGTCAGTTCCGGAATCCAGTCACCCCACAGCAGCATCTGGAACAGCAGATGGTCACTCTCCCGCACACCCCAGACCTTCATCACTACCAGCACGGTTGCTACCATATAGATCAGTATAGTGATCAGGGCAAACGGCATCAGTACTTTTTCTTTTTTCATGCCCCATGCGGCATAAGCCTTGCATTCATCGTCCGTAAAAAGCACGGGCAGTTCATAGCTCTCTGTCATGCTCCGCTTCTCCCTCTTTTGCTATTCTCCGAGAATAATATGCAGGAACCGCTTGTCCAGCATCAACGTCCGGTTCCAGGGATTCAGGATCACACCCTCGATACCATCGGCAGTCAACGTCATGCGGAACAGCTGCTCCATATCCGTGAGAAAAGTGGACATTACGCTGCCGCTTCCCTTTAATTCTTCCTCAAATCCGGTGAAGGCCGACCACCATTTTTTCCCATCGGAGGTCTGCACCGCCTGCAGGCGCATGGCAGTTCCGGCGGCCTGTGTCACCGCTTCCTGCACATCTGCTGAGGGCGGTTCCACCGCCACGATAAGCTGTCCCTGCTCCCGCATACGTCTGCGCACCACCGTCAGAGCATGCGCCAGAAGTTCTTCTGTCGGCTCCTGCTGTAATGCCAGAATTGCCCCCTCTATTTTCTCATTTCCCTGTAAACCTTTATCTTTCTTTTCGTCCATAACCGTAATGTTGTCCTTTTAATTGTAGTCATTAAATTGCTTCATCCTGTTTCCCATGTTTCTTATGCAATCTTGTCTGCAAGTTGCCTTATTACATAAAGGACACGGGCTGCACAGCTCATGCCTATGGCTATGCCTATCATACCATAAATGCTTACGCAATTCCACTTACGTTTCTCTTCGCACATTTTCGCACATTTTCCTTCCGCGCATTTTCCCTCCGCGCGCTGTCTTTCCCTTGACAGTGACTACATTCATTGCTAACATGAGTCTGAGCATTTTCGCTTAGAAATGAGGACAATTATGAATACTTTTGACCCGAAGCATATTTACAGCGATGCCGCTAAACTGGCACGTCTGAAAGATAAAAAGCTTTTCCTGTTCGATATCGACGGCACCATTGCCGTAGGCGATACCTTGTATGAGGGAAGTGCGGATCTTCTCCGCTACATTCAGGCCATCGGCGGCAGGGCTTATTACATTACCAACAATTCCACGAAAAGCGGACTGGACTATGTGA
>ERZ1034882.979-NODE-979-length-11452-cov-4.266386_pt1 | contig 11452 bp, 9 predicted proteins | sample MGYA00520606_ERZ1034882 | MGnify/ENA primary metagenome ERZ1034882 (study PRJEB33766, sample SAMN09781726) | gut metagenome | biome: gut microbiome | host: Homo sapiens | place: Madagascar | study: EMG produced TPA metagenomics assembly of the PRJNA485056 data set...
GCATACTCAAGGGTCAGGTAATTGGACTTTACATTATATGTATGTCCATGGCAGATAAGAATCCTCTGCCCCTCTATCTCAAGAATTTTTTCTGTCTCCTCCATGGAAAAGTCACAGTTGCCGGGAACATGCGCCATGGGTATCTCGGGGAACTCCTCTGCCAGTCCCACAGCGTCTGACCAACAGTCTCCCAGATGAATTATCATATCCGGAGCAGTTTTCTTTACTGCAAATACCATATTATCTATATTTCCATGCGAATCACTGAGAACCAGTAATTTTTTCATATGCTCATCCCCGCTTTCTTTATTTCTTATACTATATCATCTGACTTTTTACATGTCACACATTTTTATAAATGACCTTAGAAAAACATAAAACCTGCCACCGGCAGCTTTTATTGCATACTTTGGTACGGCAAAAAGGCTCCTGCCCTGACACCATCGTCAGGCAAGAGCCTTTCCCTCTCCTAAAAATATACTATATATACGACTGGCGCCCCCTATGCCAGACGCTTCCATTGTTTACTGCATTTATAATAAGAATAGAACATACAGTGCTCTGCCTGCTCACATCTTGTAGGTGCACTCTCTATGTTGCACTGACAATTAACAATTGCATCCGCCTTTCCCTTACAGCTTCCTTTGATCATTACGTCGTCTAAAATCTCGTCTGACATATCCATCTCCCTTTTCATAACTAAGTTTAGTTCGTCAACAAGAGATATTATACAATATATAGTATTCGAAAACCATAAGGCAATTGTCACAAATCACACCTGTTCTTTTGTCAATTTTTCCACTTGACTTTTTAGCAGTTTTCACTTAAGGGTAAACTTCATCTGAATAGGATTATGGTCAGTGTTTTCAAACTTTGTGTCTATAGTACTAACTTCATCCACCTGTATATTATCCGACACAATAAATCCATCAATCATGTAATACTGGAAGTTATCCGGGTCTGCTCCTTCATATGGCTTATCCAGTGAACGACAGGTAGGTGTACTGTTATCTGTAACAAAGGTCAGATTATCAAACTCGTCCACGTCAATCTGCCCTGCCTGCCACATATCCTCTGACACCAACGGATATGCGGATGTATCTACATTTGAAAATGACTGGTTGAAATCTCCTCCTGCAATTACATAATTACCCGCTTCAGCCTCTGTCTCAAGTATTTCCTTGAGCATTGCTGTCTGGGCTATCTTGCCCTCACCGGAATCGTAGGCCTCCAGATGAAGATTTACAATAACCAGCTCCTTGTCGCTGCCCTCAAGTGGTATTCTGTCAACCATGATACATCTTTTCAGATTGCAGATTCTGATTGGGTAAGTAAACGGACATGGCAGGGACATCCTTGTAGACTCTGTCACATCAAATTTGCTCAGGGTATTTATTCCACAGTTTACTTTTCCTATTGTAGGCAGTGGATATGGCACATAAAGCACCTTGTAATTATACGCAAATGTGCTCTCATAGCCAGTGAGGGCTGACATCAGATAATCAGATTCATTGATATAATGAGACCTCTTTGAGTCTGTATCCACCTCCTGAAGCATAACAATATCAGGGTCTGTATCACTTATGAGCGAGCTGATTGCTGCCATATTATCCTCTGTCTGTCCCTTTGTGGCTGTACTCACATGCTCTCCGCCATCCATGAAAAAGTCTGCGTTTGCACCTAGAGCACCATAACCTATATTCCAGGTCAGAATGCTCAAGGAATCTCCCTCACTTACCGTCCCACTGCTCTCACCAGTCACTGCCACAGCCTCTGTATCATCCGGCTTGTACTCTGTGACTGTCAGAATACCTATACCAACTACCGCCACAATCACAATGACTGCAACAACTATTCCAATATACTTTAATATCTTCTTCATACTATATCTTTCCCCCACTATATAATCTAATCACACCTGCCTGTGCATACACAAAGCCTGCCACTGACAGTTTTCTCTGAATACTCAAGCATTAAAAAAAGTAAATACATCATCATAATACTTGTATCTCGTCTCGTCTCCGGCATTAAATATCTCATGCTTTGAGTCCTCGTATCTGATAAAGCTTGTATTAGCTGTATGTTTCACAAAATAATCCTGTGCCTCTGGCCTGACCAGCGAATCATTGCCCGCCTGCAATAAAAGAATCGGCGTCCTTATATCTCCTGCGTGTTTTTTGATATATGCAGACGCAGCCATGCCAGCCCTTCCCCAGCTATAAGAACCGCCGTAAGTCTGAAAATGCTTGTCATTTTGCCGCAATGCAAATGCATACTCATATCTGCTCCTTGATATGGCACTGCTGGTCTCATATACATTCACATTGTCAAAGCCATGCTGTCCTGGCATGTATTTTTTCTGCCAATGTAATACTACAGACAAAAGCATAAGTGTCCTGACTGCAATCATGGAATAGCTGCCGTAGCGCATCTCAATCATAGGCGATGACAGGACTGCCTTCTCAAATGTATCCGGAAACTGCTCCAGATACATGGCAGCAATAGCTCCCCCCATTGAGTGTGCAAAGAGATAGAGTTTTCCTGTCCTGCTCCGCTTTTTGGCAATATGCTCTATGAAATCTGCAAAATCATCCACATATTCCTGAAAGCTCTTTACATAGACCATATCAGGATCCACATCACATTTGTCAGAATAGCCATGTCCTCTGTGGTCAATAAAAAATACCGAATAACCACACTTATACATATAGTACATCATCTCGTGATATTTGCCTGCAAACTCACAGAAGCCATGGGATATGACAATCGCTGCCTTTTCATCCGGATTAATCATATACTCTGTATGTATTCTGCTCCCGTCCCTGCTGGTAAAATATTCCTCACGGATATCTGCCTTAAGCAGGGGCAGAACTGTCTCTTGCATTTTAGTCTCAAAGTCTTCCTCATTAATAAGGAAGGTTTTTTCTCTCCAGGTCTGACACATATTATTACACCAAATTACTTATATTTTTCTGCTATCTCCAGAGCTCTGTCCGGATAGTTTGTGATAATGGCATTTACCCTCATCTGGCTGGCAAGGGCGAGGTGCTCCGGCTCATTTACAGTCCAGACATTTACATCCAGCCCATTTGCAGCTGCATCCTGCATATAATCAGGAAACTGTAAGTTGTAAAGAGCAGGATGAAGAGCATCTGCTCCATGCTTTTTAGCGTATGATGCCATGTCGATTGGTCCATCTGCATACAAAAATCCTACATATGCCTCTGGATTAAGCTCATGGAGCTTCACACAGGTATAATGGTTAAAGGAAGAATAAAGCACCTTATCCTCCATGCCCATCTCTTTAGTCAGCTCTATGACTTTTCTCTCAAGCTCCTCATAGAATACAATTCCAGTCTTAAGCTCCACATTTATTGTAAGTCCTGTGGGCTTTAAAAGCTCATAGACTTCTCTTAGGGTTGGTATGTCTGCATGCTCATACTCAGGATGAGTCTTGTTGTAATTATATTTTCTAAGTTCCTCGAGAGTCATGTCCTTAACCCAGCCCCTGCCATCGCTGGTTCTATCGATTAATTCGTCATGGATAACAACCATCTGGTCATCCTTGGTGAGCTGTACATCCAATTCCACGCCGTCTGCTCCCATTTCCACAGCTTTTTTAAAGGCTTCCAGTGTATTTTCCGGTGCGTAGCCGCTTGCACCTCTGTGTGCCCATACCAGGCATCTGTCTTTTTTTCTGAAATTCTCAAAGCTCATATCATTAGTCCTCCACATCAAAGGCTTCAAGCCCCTTTTTTACTTCTATTTTATTATCGCCATGCTTTACAAAGCACATTGTGACAAATGATGCCACAACAAACGCTGCCGCATATGGAAACAGTGTTGTGTAGCTTACCTTTTTAAGTAATGTTCCTGCGACGATAGGTGTCACAATCTGGGCTGTCATGCTGAATGTATAGTAATATCCAGTGAATCTGCCTACTTCGCCGCCCTTACACATCTCAAGAACCATAGGCAGGCTGTTTACATTGATAGCTGCCCATGAGAGACCTACAAATAAAAATACCACATATAACACAGGGTTAAAGCTGCTGCTGACCACTGTCAATATAAATATGATAACAAATGTAGCTGCCAGCCCCACAATGCCTGCCATGATTGTCTTTCTCCTGCCTATTTTACTTGCCACCTGTCCAACCGGAATATAAGAGAGCACCGCACCTCCGGTTGCCACTGTAAGACACATGGCTGCCTGTCCAAGGCTCATGTCCCACATCTTGTTTGCATATGTAGTAAACCAGGTATCAACTGCATTGTAGCCCATAAACCACAGAGCTATCGAGCAGAGTAAAAAAGCAAGGCTCCGCTTTACCTCCTTCGGAAGCCTGGTTTCTCCATCCTCTGCCTTTTCCTCAAGGTTCTCTTCCGGATGCTCTGCCTCATACTCCTGCATCTCCCTGCCAAGCTTTACCTCGTCGACTGTGAACATTATTATAATAAGGGAAATAACCATAATTCCTGCTACCACCATAAAAAGCGGAAGGTAGTTGACATGCTCCAAATCCTTTGTCCTGTCAGCCGAGTACATAAGGGATGCAACGATTAGATAAACTATACCGCCCAATGCTCCCATCAGGTTGATGACCGCATTGCCCTTACTTCTAAGAGGCTTTGGTGTGACATCCGGCATAAGTGCCACAGCAGGACTCCTGTAGGTGCCCATGGCCACTAGGAGGCAGCCCAGCACGCATATGAAAATAACCTCTGTGGATGTCTTTGGATCTGCAAAGAAGCTGTTATCCAAAAATGGAATAAGCAGCATAAGAAATACTGCTGCAACAGTTCCACATAATATGTAGGGTCTTCTCTTGCCCAGCCTGCTGGTACACTTGTCCGACAGTCCGCCAAAGAGTGGTAAAAGGAAAAGTGCCAGCACATTATCAGCTGCCATGATAGCGCCTGTAATGGTTTCATTCATGTGAAAGGTGTTGGTCAGCATAAGTGGAATTACATTATTATACATCTGCCAGAAAGCGCAGATAGACAAAAATGCAAATCCGATTCGGATAGTTTGCGATGTTTTTAGTTTCATATTTACCTCCAATACATTATTTACTCTCCTCTGTCATTTTACCATTTTTATCTTCTCCTGTCACCTTTAAAGTCCTATATCATCTATAAGATTTAAATTGTATTTACTTACTATTTCCATAGCCTTTTCGAAGCTTTCCACATCCTTTACATTCTGCACGCTGTGGGCATCAAGTCCAAGTATCACCTTGTTGCCGACGTGTCCCGGTATCTCCCAGAATTTCTCTGCAGGATAGTGCTTGTTATTACTTATTCCAAGTATGTTTATCTCAACCGGTATATCCATCTCCTTAAGCGCCCTGCATAGTCTGGTCATCTCCCAGTCATAGACAGAGTCAAGCCCCGCAAAATTAATAAGGTCCGGATGAGCAAGATATTTAAAATATCCAGTCTCCATTCCTTCTATAACAATGTCCACATACTGGCGTATGCGGGATTCGTCCTCTGTGATGCTTCCCATATATGGTCCAGTCTTCTCTGATTCCAGAAAATGCTGCCCCATTATCATGTAGTCGCAGCCTAAATTGTCAAATATGTATTTCTGCTCTGGAAAAAACTCCGGTACATATTCTGCCTCAAAGCCCACAAACAACTGTATATCGTCCCTGTATTCCTCTCCCAGCCTTCTGATTGTGTCCACATATTCCGGCGCCTCATTCATGGTCATTCTGATTCCCGATACAAAACCGTCCTTAAATGGACATGGCACATGGTCTGAAAAGCCCAGCTTCTCAATCCCCATTTCTATAGCTGCCTCTATATATTCCCTCTCTGTGCCCTCTGCGTGATGGCATCTGAAGGTATGTGTGTGATAGTTTGCTTTTAAAAAGTCATGCATTTTAGGTAAATTTCCTTTCTGGTATATAATTTTAAGCCAATTTTCCAGACACTTCACTTGTTTTGTCTGTTGTTTTTAGTAAATAAACTGTTTATACTTACATTATAATATTTATTAAAATTTAATCAAATAGGAGGCAATACATATGTTATTCCAAATTGAAAGCATGTGGCAGATACTTGGTTGGGTCCTCGTATTCGCCGGACTTGTTATCATGAATGAAATTGGACGTCGTTCTAAGGCAGGCGGAATTCTTTTATTTGTTATTATTCCGGTAATCCTTACAGTTTATTTCATTCTCGCTCACGTTGGACTCTTCGGAGGAGCTGAAAACCCAACAGTAGCTTACATGGATGGATGGTTCCATTACTTCAAGCTCTATGCAGCAGACATCGGATGTGTCGGCTTCATGATGATTAAGTACAAATGGGGAATCGGAAAAGAAAAATGGTTCGCCTGGTTCCCATGGTTCATCGTTGCAGCTAACATCCTTATCGCAGTAGTTTCTGACTTAGAGTCAGCTTTTGCAGCTTACGGAATCACAGGAGACTTCTCAGGTGCCTGGTGGGCTTCAAACGAGGGTGTATTCATCTACGGTGGATGGTGGAACATCTTAAATGCAATCGCTGGTCTTATCAACATCTTCTGTATGACAGGTGTTGTTAACCTTTACACATCAAAGGATAAGAACAAGAGCGATATGCTTTGGCCAGACATGACAGTATGGTTTATTGTTGCTTACGATATCTGGAACTTCGAGTATACATACAACAACTTACCTACACATACATGGTACTGTGGTGTTGCTCTTCTCCTTGCTCCTACATTTGCAAACGCATTATGGAACAAGGGTGGATGGATTCAGAACCGTGCCAACACACTTGCACTCTGGTGTATGTTCGCTCAGGTAGTACCTACATTCCAGATTTCTAAGAAGTTCTCTGTTATGCCTTCAGTATATGGCGGAGCTTCAGCAAACGGAATCAAGGCTTGTGACCTTTATCAGGCAGCTGTTGATCTCTATCAGTCAGGTGCAGGAAAGACAGCTAAGGCTGGTGAGGTAATCTCTTCATACGGAATCACAGCTAACCCAACAGCGCAGGGTGTTGTAGCATTCCTTGCAGTTGTTGCAAACGTAATCTGTATCGCAGTTATCATCAAGCGTTCTATTGAGATGGGCAAGAACCCATATTCAAACGATGTCTGGGCTGGAACAAAGGATTACGAGGAAGCTATGCAGAGAGCTGAATAATTGTAATCTTGCAATTAAATATTTAAGCAAAAACTCTTAAGAAGCCTTCTGGGGACAAAGTCCCCGGAGGGCTTCTTTTTTTATAGTTACTGTGTTATAATCACACTTGGATTATACCTTTATCAGGTAATTATTCGGAGGATATTATGTTTACAAAAAAAGAATCATCACATTCCGGTTTAAAGATTATTATCGTAGGATGTGGTAAGGTCGGAAGAAATCTGGCCGAGCAGCTTAGCAACGAGGGGCATGATATTACCATAGTTGACAAAAAAGCTTCTATGATACAGCAGATGTGCAATATGTACGATGTCCTGGGAATTGAAGGCAATGGTGCAAGCTACACCATCCAGCGGGAAGCTGGAATAGCAAATGCAGATTTGCTAATCGCAGTAACTAACTCAGATGAGTTAAACCTGCTGTGCTGCACAATCGCTTCACAGATTGGTAACTGTGCTACTATAGCAAGAGTCCGTACTCCTGAATACAGTCAGGAAATCGGCTACCTAAGAGAAAAACTTGGACTTACAATGGTTATAAATCCTGAGCTTGAGTCAGCCAGAGAGATGGCAAAAATCCTGTACATGCCATCCACTCTTGAAGTAACATCCTTTGCTCATGGTCAGGCAGAGCTTATAAAATTTCAAATCCCAGAGGGAAATATGCTGGATAACCTGCCAATATCAGAGCTGGGCAAGAATCTTGCCAGCGATGTGCTGATAGGTGCGGTGGAGAGAGGCGATGAGGTCTTCATCCCTTCTGGTAATTTTGTATTAAAAAGTGGAGACAAGATGTCCTTTGTGGCATCCCGAAAGGCTGCAAGAACCTTTTTCTCAAGCCTGGGGCTTAAGACAAAGCATGTTTCAGACACTATGATTATCGGTGGAGGAAGAGCCGCATATTATCTGGCAGATCAGCTGATTCGTGCAGGAATAGAGGTTAAGATTATAGAAAATGACCTTGCCCGCTGCGAAGAGTTAAGCATACTTCTGCCAAAGGCAATCATTATCCATGGTGATGGAACAGACAAAGACCTCTTGAAGGAAGAGGGTCTGGAGGAAGCAGCTTCCTTTGTTCCACTCACAGGAATAGACGAGGAAAACATAATGCTCACCCTCTACTCAAAGGCTGTGAGCAATGCAAAAGCAATCACCAAGATAAACAGAATAAACTTCACAGAAGTAATTAATTCTCTCGATTTGGGAAGCGTGGTATATCCAAAACACATTGCCGCAGAATCCATAATCGCATATGTCCGTGCCAAAAACGCATCACGAGGCAGCAATATCGAGACACTTTACCACATGTATGACAACCGTGTGGAGGCTATAGAATTTGATATCAAGGAAGACTCAGCTGTAACCAATATCCTGCTTAAGGATATAAGGCTCAAGGATGAGCTTCTCATAGCCTTCATCTCACGAAACGGACAGATTATCATCCCTGGCGGACATGATTACATCCAAAAGGGCGATACAGTCATGATTATTACAAAGCATGTCGGATTTACAGACATCCAGGACATCTTAGCATAAGGGGAGGCAGCAATGAATACTACTATGATCAGATATATTCTGGGATATGTATTGAAGCTTGAAGCCCTGCTTCTCATGTTTCCTTGTATTGTCGCTGGAATATATGGGGAGAAAAGCGGTATGGCTATTTTATTCACCGCACTCCTTTGCTTGATAATAGGCTTTGCCTTTTCGGTAAAAAAGCCTACTAACACTACTATTTATTTAAAAGAGGGATGCATCACCACTGCATTGAGCTGGATAATTCTCTCAATATTCGGGGCTCTTCCATTTGTTTTCTCAGGGGAGATTCCTAGCTTTACCGATGCACTTTTTGAAGTTATATCCGGTTTTACAACAACGGGAGCAAGCATTTTAAGCGATGTCGAAAGCTTGTCCCACTGCATGCTCTTCTGGAGAAGCTTTACACACTGGATTGGCGGAATGGGTGTACTTGTATTCCTGCTTGCAGTTATCCCTATGAGCGGTGGCAGCCATGTCAATCTCATGCGTGCAGAAAGTCCTGGTCCATCTGTAGGCAAGCTTGTACCAAAGCTCAAATACACAGCCAGAATCCTGTATATCATATACTTTGGAATGACGATTCTGGAAATCGTGCTGCTTTTAGCCGGAAAAATGTCTCTATTTGATTCGATTACGACAGCATTCGGAACTGCGGGCACTGGTGGATTTGGTATTAAAAATGACAGTATAACCAGCTACAGCCCATATATTCAATGGGTGGTAACAATTTTTATGCTGCTGTTTGGTGTAAATTTTAATGCATACTATCTGCTGTTTTTCGGCAGCATTAAGCAGGCATTAAAGGTGGAAGAAGTAAAATATTATTTTATAATCGTCTTTGCATCTATTGCGATTATTTTTATAAACATACTCCAGACCTGTGCCAGTGCTTTTGATGCCTTGACGGCAGCCTCATTCCAGGTGGCTTCAATTATAACTACCACAGGATTTTCAACTGTAGATTTTAATACCTGGCCTGAGCTGTCAAAAAACATCCTGATTCTGCTCATGTTCTGTGGAGCCTGTGCCGGAAGCACTGGCGGCGGTATCAAGGTTTCACGTATTATAATTGTAATTAAAAATCTGAGAAAAGAGCTGCACTCTTACATTCATCCAAAGAGTGTCCGCAAGATAAAATTTGAAGGAAAGCCAGTTGACCATGATGTAGTCCGTTCCATAAATGTCTACTTCACCACCTTTATTGTAATCTTTGTAGTGTCTGTGATTTTGGTATCTCTCGAGGGCTATGATTTTACTACAAATTTCACGGCAGTACTTGCAACCTTTAACAATATAGGTCCTGGTCTGTCACTGGTAGGTCCAACCTGCAACTTCGGATTTTTTAATCCACTGACAAAATATATACTGATGTTTGATATGCTCGCCGGAAGACTTGAGCTCTTCCCGCTGCTTATATTGTTCCACCCATCAATATGGAAGGAGCTTTTTCACTCAGCAGATATGCATATGAAAAAAGGGAATAAATAGGAGGATTTGAAAATGATTGCATGCCAGAATTGCGGTGCCAATGTCAAATTTGATATTGCATCACAAAAAATGCGATGTGAGTACTGTGACAGCTATTTCGACCCCTACAGCTTTGACAAGAAGGAATCTGATGGCATCGAGTTAAAAGACTTTGATGCCACAGTCTTCATCTGTCCTCAGTGTGGTGGTGAAATCTTAAGCACAGATGATACTGCTGCTGGTTTCTGCAGCTTCTGTGGTGCTTCAACAATACTTCACAGCCGTATCCAGAAGGAGAACAGACCTAATTACATTATTCCATTCAGGAAAACAAAGGATGACTGTAAGCAGGCCTACTCAGACCTAATGAAAAAGGCTATTTTTGCACCGAAGGAGCTTAAAGACCCTAAGTACATTGATGGTTTCAGAGGCATTTATATGCCTTACTGGACCTACTACATCACCCAAAAGGGTCCATTTATCATGAATGGTAAAAAACAGCATCGTTCAGGAGATTACATAGTATCAGACCACTACGAGCTGACCGGTAATCTGGATGCATATTACAAGGGAATATCCTTTGATGCCTCTTCATCCTTTGCAGACAACATAAGCGAAGCTCTGGCTCCATATGATGTAAAAGGAATGAAGGCATTCACACCAGCATACCTAAGCGGCTTTTATGCTGATACCGCAGATGTATCGGCTGATACCTACAAGCCACAGGCTGTAGAAATTGCAGAGACTGCGACCCAGAACCAGATAACAGGAACTTCACAGTTTTCTGCTTTTACACTGGAGACAGATGTACTTGCCGCCACTGCAGACGCGCTTGACAAGACCTTAAACACCAGCAACGTGCCTAAGCGTCACAGCGGTGCCCATGGCTACACCACAAAGTTTGAGTCAATTGACTACTCAATGTTTCCGGTATGGTTTATGTCTTACCGCAACGGCGACCGTGTGGCATATGCAACTGTAAATGGTCAGACCGGCAAGGTCGTTGCAGACCTGCCTGTAGATGAAAAAAAATTTGTAGGAGGCTCCTTCATACTGGCTCTCCCGATTTTCCTTCTGCTGTGCCTGCTTTTTACACCTACACCCATGACTTCACTGGTAGTCACTGGAATAATATCCGTGATAACAGGCATTATCTACTTCTTGCAGCTTAGAAAAATCGAAGATAAAAAGAAGAAATATACCGGTCCTGTATTTCTCATTATCTCTCTTGTACTTTTTGTGGGAATCGCTTTGTTTAAGCCGGTTCGTGATGTATGGTATTATCTGGCCTGTATACTGCTTACC
>ERZ1034882.984-NODE-984-length-11409-cov-3.983354_pt1 | contig 11409 bp, 10 predicted proteins | sample MGYA00520606_ERZ1034882 | MGnify/ENA primary metagenome ERZ1034882 (study PRJEB33766, sample SAMN09781726) | gut metagenome | biome: gut microbiome | host: Homo sapiens | place: Madagascar | study: EMG produced TPA metagenomics assembly of the PRJNA485056 data set...
GACGCATAGCACAGATATCTGCATAGCAGGAAATAATACGAATGGTATCGGAAACGCTTTCACCTTTGGCTGCCGAACTGGAATCGGCACTGGCGAAACCTAAAACAGAACCGCCGAGATTTAACATGGCAGCTTCAAAACTTAATCTGGTACGGGTGCTTGGCTCATAAAAACAGGTTGCCAGCTTTTTCCCTTCGCATGCATGGGCATACTTCTGTGGGTACTTCTCGATATCGTTGGCAAGATCCAAAAGCTTGTCCAACTCATCGACGGAGAAGTCCAATGGGCTCATTAAATGACGCATAAAATCCTCCTTGTATTGACCGGAAACAGCAGAGTGAATCTGTCTGTCTCCAGGCATTTTTTCTATCATATAATAATCACTCTGCGAATTCAAGGGGAAAAATATTTACGCACGAATCGGGAAAAGACGGGCTGTTTGGCATGATATTTCAAAAGATTGGAGCCATTTTCTGATATTTGGTTGCGCGAAAAAGAAAAATGAAGTAAACTACAGGTACGCAGAAAAGAATGCAAAAAGTTCCGCCCAGGGCGGAACATACAAGGAAAGGAAGAACAGACATGGCAGAAGAGACAAATTTTAGTCAGGGAGAAGCGGAGGAGGTAAAGTATCAGGAGCGCAAGCGCATACTTTTCTTCGGACTTCCATGGACATTTACAAAATATACGATCAGTCAGGATATGATTACCGTCGATGAGGGATTGATCAAGGTGGAAGAGAATGACTGCTACATGTACAAAGTGCAGGATGTCAAGCTGACAGCCACACTGCCGGAGCGGATTTTCGGGCTGGGAACGATCATCTGCTACACCGGAGACGTGACAGACAAGGAACTTCGCCTGAGTCATATCAAGCATGCAAAGGAGATTAAGAATTATCTTCTGAAGGCATCCGAGGCGGCGCGCATCAAGAGACGCACATTAAACATGCAGGACATCGGTGCAGGCATTGCAGACGATGTGGATCTGTAGGAAAAGCCGCTGCTTTTACAGGGCGCAGGAGTGCGTGCCGGGAAAGAGCGCCATGCGCGGTCTGGCTATGTGAGCCGGTTTGCGTGCACGAGAATGCGCTCAAAGAGCAGACCCGCGCCAAGCCAAAACGGGGCATAATCCAGCCGGATCAGCCCGTTGACATTTGCCCTGGCGCTGCTGTAGTCCCAGGGGCAGAAATGATGCCGCCTTAAGAGAGACCCGCTTAAGTACTCGAATGAAAAAATACCCACTGTATAGATGCTGCCGCGCAGAAGTGCCGGCAGCTTTTTGATTTTTGCATAGACCGGACCGATACAGGCAGCCATACCGTAGATGGGGAACATCCACAGGGAGGTCTGACCGATCAGACGGCCGTCGTGTCTTGCGAGGGAGCCTGCGGAGGTGAACAGAATTTCCATGCACCAGCCGGTCAGTCCGCAGATGAGAAAATTACGTCCGCGCATATGAGAGATTCCTCCGGTTTTCGTTTGTGTTTCAGTATTTCCGGTTCCTGACAAAATATGTACATTTTCTGAAATTAAAATGAAATAAATCGGGATAACTTGTAAAACCATAAGATCTGGCATATAATGAAAAAAGCGAATTCGGCAGAGGATGACATGCGGCTGAATCAATTATTGAAACATCTTACATATGAACATGTGCAGGGAAGCCAGAGCCGTGAGATAACAGACATCTGTTACCATTCCGGGAATGTCAGGGAAGGCTCCCTATTTGTTTGCCTAAAAGGGCTGCATGCCGACGGGCATGACTATCTGCAGGGAGCGCTGGAGGCCGGGGCGGCAGCAGTTGTGGTTGCGGCAGAGAATGTGGTTTCGCTGGACAATGATGCGCTTTTGTACACGGAACAGTTTGGTGTGCGGATCTCGGAGGTCATAGACCGGTGGCAGGTCTCCGTTGTGATTGCGGCGGATACCAGACACGCGCTCGCAGAGCTTGCGGCAGCTTTTTTTGATTATCCGGCGGCAAAGCTTCGTATGGTTGGAATCACGGGAACGAAAGGGAAGACAACGACGGCGTATCTGCTTTCTGCGATTCTTCGAGAGAGCGGGCATAAGACCGGAATGATCGGAACGATCGCAATCGATACCGGAGACGGCGTTCTTCCGGCGGTACATACGACGCCGGAAGCCTACGAGATACAGAAGTATCTGGCGCAGATGGTGGACAACGGCTGTGATACCTGCGTGATGGAGGTCTCTTCCCAGGGGTTGAAGATGCAGCGGGTGGAGGGGATATTTTTTGACATCGGCATGTTCTTAAACATCGAGCCGGATCATATCGGGGAGGGCGAGCATGCTTCGTTTGCGGAATATCTGTTCTGCAAGAGCCGCCTGATGCGCCAGTGCCGGATCGGGATTGTCAATCGGGACGATCCGCACACGGAGCGCATACTACAGGGACATACCTGCAGCGTGGAGACGTTTTCCCTGCGGCATCCGGCGGATGTGACGGCGGAGAATATCCGCTTTTTTATGCAGTCGGGAGAACTTTGGGGAAGCTTTCTGGTGCGCGGGAAGACGGCGGTGTATCCGGTGAGAATGCAGCTCCCCGGAACGTTTAACGTCTACAATGCACTGGCGGCCATAAGGGCGGCAGGACACCTGGGAGCCGCGGAGAGCGATATCTGCCTTGCACTCCGCAGCGCAAAAGTCCCCGGAAGATGCGAGAATGTGAGGCGGTCCGAAGATTATGTCATTCTGATTGACTATGCACACAATGAGATGAGCTTAAAAAATCTTCTGGAAATGCTGCGCGGGTTTAAGCCGCGGCGTCTTATTGTACTGTTCGGGTGCGGCGGCAACCGGTCGAAGCTCAGGCGGTCGAAGATGGGAGAGACGGCGGGACATCTGGCGGATCTTACGATACTGACTTCCGACAACCCGCGCTGGGAAGATCCGGAGGAGATTCTGGACGACATTGAGGACGGGATCCGGGGAACCGGCGGACAGTATGTGCGCATTGCGGACCGGAGGGAAGCCGTGCGGTATGCCATGGCGCAAGCCATGGAGAATGACATGCTTGTGCTTGCGGGAAAAGGGCACGAGGCATATCAGGAGATTCGCGGCGTGCGCTATCCGATCAGTGAATACGAGCTGGTGGAGGAGGCGAGACGAAGCCCTGACATGGGGGAGAATACAGACAGAAACGAGGTGGACAGATGGCGGAATATGCGAAGGTGATTGTGGATATTTCACAGGAAAAACTGGATAAGACATTTGAGTACCGCATTCCGCCGTATCTCACACAGCGGATCGCAGTCGGAATGCAGGTCTATATTCCGTTTGGCAGACGCAGGATCACCGGCTATGTGGTCGAGCTTTCCGATGAGGCGGAGTATGACGAGGATAAGCTGAAAAATATTGCGGGGATCGTGACGGACAGTGTGCCGATCGAGTCCCATCTGATCGCGCTTGCGGGCTGGATGCGGGAACATTACGGCGGCACGATGAACCAGGCGCTAAAGATGGTACTTCCGATCAAGGAGAAGAAAAAAGCTGTGGAACATAAAAGGGTGCGGCTTGCGCTTCATCCGGTGGAGGCGAAGAACCAGCTGGGAGCGTATGAGAGACGCCACAGCACCGCCCGCGCCAAGCTGCTTCGTGCGCTGCTGGAAGAGGAGGAGCTGGACTGGGATCTTGTCACACACAAGCTTGGGGTGTCGGGAAGTGTGATCCGGGCGATGGAGGAATCCGGCGTCGTCAAAGTAATTCGGGAAACGCAGTACCGCAATCCGGTGTCCCACCTGACCAGCAGAGGATATGGGCTCACTTTAAACGATGAGCAGCAGGAAGCGGTGGATGCGGTCTGGTCGGATTACGAGAAGGGAATCCGGTCGACCTATCTGATAAAGGGTGTGACGGGCAGCGGCAAGACCGAAGTCTATATGGAACTGATCGCGAAGATGCAGAAGGCGGGGCGGCAGGCCATCGTCCTGATTCCGGAGATTGCGCTGACGTATCAGACGGTGCTGCGGTTCTATAACCGGTTTGGCGACCGGGTATCCATATTAAATTCCAGAATGTCACCGGGGGAGCGCTACGATCAGTTCCTTAGGACAAAAAACGGGGAGATCGACGTGATGATCGGTCCGAGGTCAGCACTGTTTACACCGTTTGCCAATCTGGGGCTTATCATCATTGACGAGGAGCATGAGACTTCCTATAAGAGTGAGACGGTTCCACGCTATCATGCCAGGGAGACCGCCATTGCGCGGGCAGCCATGCTGGACGCGAGCGTTGTGCTGGGATCGGCAACGCCGTCGGTGGACAGCTATTACCGGGCGAAGCGCGGAGAATACCGGCTGCTTACGCTCACAAAGCGCGTGAAGGAAAGACCGCTTCCGGCATGCGGGGTGGTGGATCTGCGGCAGGAATTAAGAGAGGGCAACCGCTCCATCCTAAGCCGCAGGTTAGACGGGCTGATGGAGCAGCGCCTGCGGGCGGGAGAACAGACCATGCTCTTTATCAACCGCAGGGGCGTGGCGGGCTTTGTCTCTTGCAGAGCCTGCGGACATGTGATAAAATGTCCGCATTGCGATGTATCGCTGAGCCAGCATGCGAACGGGCGGATGGTCTGCCATTACTGCGGGTATACGGAGCCGGTGCCGGTACAATGTCCGGCGTGCGGATCGAAGTACATCAGCGGGTTTAAGGCTGGAACTGAGAAGATCGAGATGGTTGTCAGAAAACGATTTCCGGAAGCGCGCGTGCTGCGTATGGATATGGATACCACGCGGGGCAAGGAAGACTACGAGCAGATTTTATCGGCATTTGCCAATCACGAGGCGGATATCCTGATCGGTACGCAGATGATCGTAAAGGGGCATGATTTCCCGGATGTGACGCTGGTTGGCGTTCTTGCAGCAGATCTCTCGCTGCATGTCGGGGACTACCGCGCGGCGGAGCGGACATTCCAGCTTCTGACACAGGCGGCAGGAAGAGCCGGCCGCGGGAATAAGCCGGGCGAGGTCGTCATCCAGACGTATGACCCGGAGCATTACAGCATAGAGACGGCGAAGGCGCAGGACTACGATGCGTTTTACGAGCAGGAGATTGCGTACCGCAAGATCATGCTTTACCCGCCGGTCTGGAACATGCTTGTGATCTTGTGCGCCTCTAAGAGCGAGGAGGCGGCGGATGCCATGGCGGCAGAGCTTGCGGCGGCAGCGGATGCGTATACAGGGAAGAATACGAAAGAGAAGGTCTATCTCGTGGGACCCGTCGACGCGGCGATCGCAAAAGTGAATGATATTTATAAAAAAATAATTTATCTCAAGGCAGAAAATTATGACACGCTGGTAAAGATAAAAAATAGGACAGAAGTGTATGCCAGAGAGAGCCGGTACTATAAGAATGTGACCGTGATGTTTGATTTCAATCCGGTGAACGGCTTTTAGGCAGAATGGAGGAAAGATGGCACTTAGGACAATCAGAATACAGGGAGATCCTGTATTGACCAAAAAATGCAGAGAGATTACAGAGATTACACCGAAGATCAGAGAACTGGCAGAGGATATGCTTGATACGATGTACGAGGCGAACGGCGTGGGACTTGCAGGTCCGCAGGTCGGCGTGTTAAAGCGCATCGTCGTCATCGACATCGGCGAGGGGCCGGTTGTGATGATCAATCCGGTGATCTTAGAGACTTCCGGCGAGCAGACCGGCGACGAGGGCTGTCTGAGCCTTCCGGGCAAGGCAGGTACCGTGACCAGACCGAACTACGTGAAAGCGCGGGCGTTTGATCTGGATATGGAAGAGTATGAGATTGAGGGGACAGAGCTGATGGCGCGTGCCATCTGTCATGAGCTGGATCATCTGGACGGACACATGTACACCGAGAAGGTGGAAGGTCCGCTTCACGAAGTCACCTATGAGAGTGATGAGGAAGAATAAAGCAGGGATGATCTGTGAAAATGGAGGTCAGTGATGAGAGTCATATTCATGGGAACACCGGATTTCGCGGTGGGAACGTTGGAAGAAATCATAAAAGCGGGACATGAGGTGGTGCTGGTTGTCTCCCAGCCGGATAAGGCAGTGGGAAGAAGCAAGGCGCTCCGCTATACACCGGTCAAGGCATGTGCGCTCGAGCACGGCATTGAAGTATATCAGCCGCAGAAAGTCAGAGACAGCGAGTGTATCGAGCGTCTGCGGACATATCATCCGGATATCATAATTGTGGAGGCTTTTGGGCAGATTATACCGAGAGCGATTCTGGATATGCCGCGCTACGGGTGTGTGAATGTGCACGCGTCGCTGCTTCCGAAGTACCGCGGTGCCGCACCGATTCAGTGGGCGGTCATAAACGGCGACGCCGTCACCGGAGTGACGACGATGCGCATGGACGAGGGACTTGATACCGGAGATATGATCTTAAAGGAAGAAGTGAAGATCCGTGCGGATGAGACGGGCGGCAGTCTGTTCGACCGGCTGTCCGAGGTCGGCGCGAAGCTGTGCGTGCGCACGATGGAGGCGATCGATGCGGGAACGGCAACCTACACGCCGCAGGACAACTCCCAGGCAACGCATACAGCCAAGATTTACAAAGAAATGGGAAGCATTGACTGGAAACAGGGCGCAAAAGAGATTGAGTGCCTGATCCGCGGACTGGATCCGTGGCCGAGTGCCTATACCAGACTGGGCGATAAGATGTTAAAGATCTGGAAGGCGCAGGTTGTTTCTGAGGAGTCCGGGGCGGAGCCGGGCTGCATTGTGAAAGTGAAAAAAGATCATATTCTGGTGCAGACCGGAAAGGGAATGCTTGCCATCAGTGAACTTCAGCTTGAGGGCAAGAAGCGTATGCCGGTGGAGGCATTTCTGAACGGATATGAGATCGAAGAGGGCACATATTTTAAGAAAGGGTGATTACTATGCCATATTCATACTATTACTGGGGATTTGATCCGACGTATATACTCGTGCTCATCGGAGCAGTCATCTGTCTGGTTGCATCTGCGAGGGTGAAGTCGACATACAACAAATATGCTTCCTACCGCAGCATGTCCGGCATGACCGGAGCACAGGCGGCGGAACGGATTCTGCACTCGGCAGGAATCTACGACGTGTCGGTGCAGCATGTATCGGGCAATCTGACCGATCACTACAATCCGTCGAACAAGACGCTGAATCTGTCGGATTCTGTGTATGGAAGCACGTCGGTGGCGGCTGTCGGTGTGGCGGCGCATGAGTGCGGACATGCCATTCAGCACCAGCAGGGATATGTGCCGCTCACGCTCCGCTCGGCGATCGTGCCGGTGGCAAATCTCGGTTCTACGCTGGCGTGGCCTTTAATTTTAATCGGATTATTTTTTACCAGCAATACAGGGACATTTTTAATCGACCTTGGAATTCTTTGTTTTTCGTTCGCTGTTCTGTTTCAGCTTGTGACGCTTCCGGTGGAGTTCAATGCATCGCACCGCGCGCTGCGCATTTTAGGAGAGCAGGGAATCTTAAGCGACAGTGAGCTGCCTTATACGCGAAAAGTGTTGAAGGCGGCGGCACTTACTTACGTGGCGAGTGCGGCGGCATCGATTCTGCAGCTGCTTCGTCTGGTGTTATTATTTGGAGGAAGAAGACGTGACGACTGATTCCGTGAATACGCGGGAACTGATTCTTGAGATCCTTTTAGAAGTGACGGAGAGGGGACAGTACAGCCATCTGGTGATCCGTTCGGTGCTGGAGAAGTATCAGTATCTGGACAAAAGAGAGCGTGCCTTTTTAACGAGAGTGGCGGAGGGCACCATTCAGCGCCAGATCGAACTGGACTATATTCTGGATCAGTTCTCAAAAGTAAAGGTCAGAAAAATGAAACCGGTGATCCGCGCCATTCTTAGGATGGGCGTATACCAGCTGAAATATATGGACAGTGTACCGGCATCCGCCGCCTGCAACGAGGCGGTAAAGCTTGCGAAGAAAAAGGGCTTCGGACAGCTGTCCGGTTTCGTGAACGGGGTACTGCGCGGTGTTTCGCGCGGTCTGGATCAGCTTACATATCCAAAGGAGAGCGTCGATGCCGTAAAAGCCTGGTCGGTGTGCTATTCGATGCCGGAATGGATCGTTGCGCAGTGGATCGGCGATTACGGAAAGGAACGCACAAAAGAGATTCTTGCAGCGTCCCTTTTGGAAGCGCCGATCACCGTCCGCACGAATCTGGAACGGATCACGCCGGAGGCGCTCGCAGAGCGTTTTAAGGAGGAGGGCGTTACCGCGGTTCCGCTGGATACGGAAAAATATCCCGGACTTTCGTATGCATATACGATCTTTGGGTTTGATCATTTAAACGGTCTTTCAAGCTTTAAGGAAGGACTGTTTTATGTGCAGGACATCAGCTCCATGATGGTGGCGGAATATGCGGCACCCAGGGAGGGCGACCACTGCATTGACGTCTGTGCGGCGCCGGGCGGCAAGAGCATCCATCTTGCGGAAAAGTTAAGAGGTACCGGTCATGTGGAGGCGCGGGACGTCAGCGAACAGAAAGTGGCGCTGATTGATGAGAATATAAAAAGATGCCGGCTTACGAATATTACGGCGAAGTGTCAGGATGCGACTGTTTTGGACGAGGCATCGGTTCGCACGGCGGATGTGCTGATTGCGGATCTTCCCTGCTCGGGACTCGGGGTGCTGCGCAGAAAGACCGATATCAAGTACCGCATGAACCCGGAAGGGGAGGAATCGCTTGTGGCGCTGCAGAGGCAGATACTGTCTGTGGTGTGTGAATATGTGAAGCCGGGCGGAACACTGATTTATTCCACCTGCACGATTCACACGGCGGAGAACGAGGGGAATGCCAGATGGTTTGAGCAGACGCACCCGGAGTTCGCCCTCGATACGATGCGGCAGATGTTCCCGGAAGAACATCTCGGGGATGGATTTTTTATAGCAAAATTTAAGCGAAAGCAGGACAACGGATAAGGAATGGAAAAGACAGACATTAAATCGTTGAATCTGGAAGAACTGACCGCATTTGTCGAGTCGCTCGGAGAAAAAAAGTTCCGGGCAAAACAGATTTACGAGTGGATGCACATGAAGCATGTGGCATCCTTTTCGGAGATGACCAATATTTCTGCGGCTCTCATTGAAAAATTGAATCAGAACTGTACGCTGACCAGCTTAAAAAAGGCGGATGTGCAGATCTCGAAGATTGACGGTACCAGAAAGTACCTGTTTCTTCTGGACGACGGCAATGTCATCGAGAGTGTCTTAATGCGTTATAAGCACGGGAACTCCGTCTGTATTTCCTCACAGGTCGGCTGCCGGATGGGCTGCCGTTTCTGCGCCTCCACGCTGGATGGTCTGGTGCGCGGTCTGCGGCCGTCCGAGATGCTCGATCAGATCTATCAGATCGGAACGGACATCGGCGAGCGGATCTCCAATGTTGTGGTGATGGGAACCGGCGAGCCTTTGGATAATTATGACAACCTGTTAAAATTCATCGAACTGCTGAGCGATGAAAACGGACTCAATATCAGCCAGCGGAACCTGACGGTCTCCACCTGCGGGATCGTTCCGCGCATGCGGGAGCTTGCGGACAAAAAGCTGCAGATCACGCTGGCGCTCTCACTTCATGCATCCAATCAGGAAAAGCGCCTGCAGCTGATGCCTGTGTCGAACAAGTATGACATTAAGGAAGCGGTGGATGCCTGCCGTTACTATTTTGAACAGACCGGCCGGCGCATCACGTTTGAGTACAGTCTGGTGGCGGGCGTAAACGATACGGCGGAGGATGCCGCAGAGCTGGCAGAGCTTGTGCGCGGGATCAACTGTCACATCAATCTGATTCCGGTCAATCCGATCAAGGAACGCAGCTATAGACAGCCGGATGACGGTGCAGTGCATGCATTCCAGAAAAAGCTGGAGAGAAACGGGCTCACCGTGACCGTGCGCCGGGAGATGGGCAGGGATATTGACGGTGCATGCGGGCAGCTGAGACGCAAGCATATGCACAAAGAGCAGGAAATGGAGCATACCGGGCAGGAGACGGGGGGTGTCGGGCAGGAGCAGTAAGTCTTGCCCTTTTTCGCGTTGTATGCTAACATTGGTAATTGGATAAATGGCAGGCAGGTACTGCTATTCTAATAATGGAGGAATAGAATGAAGACGTTTTCCATGACGCATGTGGGACAGCGGCGTGAGACGAACCAGGATTATATGTACACATCAGAGACCTCCGTGGGCAGGCTTCCGGATTTATTTCTGGTAGCAGACGGTATGGGAGGCCATGCGGCTGGAGATTATGCTTCGCGCTTCACAGTTGAAAAGATTGTGGAATACGTAACAGAATCCGAGGAGAGCGAGCCGGTGACCGTGCTCGGTGAGGCAGTCAGATATGCAAATGAACATTTGCTTGCGGAGGCGAACGCGGATGCGAGCAAAGCGGGCATGGGCACGACGATTGTTGCGGCAGTCGTGGTTGGCGATAAGCTCTACACGGCGAATGTCGGCGACAGCCGGTTGTATGTGATCAACCAGGAACGTATCACACAGATTACAAGAGATCACTCTCTGGTAGAAGAGATGGTTCGGCTGGGAGAGATGGACAAAGAGGATGCAAAAGTGCACCCGGATAAAAATATTATTACGAGAGCGATCGGCGTGCTTCCGGAGGTGTCGGCGGATTTCTTCGAGACGGTGCTTGTGCCGGGAGATACGGTTCTGTTGTGTTCGGACGGTCTGACCAATATGGTCGATGATACGGATATCAAGCGGATCGTGCTGGGACAGCGTGATATTGTGGAGAAAACACAACGACTGATCGACGCCGCGAACGAGAATGGCGGTAAGGATAATATAACGGTGGTTTTGATTGAGCCGTTTTCAGATGAGACTAGATAGAGAATGAAGTTCTTTGTAAATCAGGTTGGAGGTTTAATATGTTAACAGAGGGAATGTATATAGCGGACCGTTATGAAATCATAGGGAAAATTGGTGCCGGCGGAATGTCTGACGTATATAAGGCAAAAGATCTGACGCTTGGACGTTTTGTGGCAATCAAGGTTTTAAAGCCGGAGTTTTCGGAGGATCTGAATTTTGTGACAAAGTTCCGCACTGAGGCACAGTCTGCTGCGGGATTAGAGCATCCGAACATCGTAAATATCTACGATGTCGGAAGCGAAAAAGGAATGCATTATATCGTGATGGAGTATGTGGAAGGCATCACGTTAAAGACATATATTGAGAAAAAGGGTCAGCTTTCTTTTAAGGAGGCAGTCAGCATTGCCATTCAGGTGGGAAGAGGTATTGAGGCGGCGCATAGCAAGGGTATCATCCACCGGGACATTAAGCCACAGAATATTATTATTTCCACAGAAGGAAAAGTAAAAGTAACAGATTTCGGTATCGCGCGCGCAGCAAGCAGCAACACGATCAGTTCCGATGTGATGGGATCCGTGCACTATTC
>ERZ1034882.985-NODE-985-length-11385-cov-15.264784_pt1 | contig 11385 bp, 7 predicted proteins | sample MGYA00520606_ERZ1034882 | MGnify/ENA primary metagenome ERZ1034882 (study PRJEB33766, sample SAMN09781726) | gut metagenome | biome: gut microbiome | host: Homo sapiens | place: Madagascar | study: EMG produced TPA metagenomics assembly of the PRJNA485056 data set...
AAAGATACAATTATTTTTAGTTTCATGCAACATTTAGATGTTACAATATACTAGTAAAAAATAATTTCCCGATTGAGATATTTAAAGCAGGAGTGCCACCAAGACTGGTTTGAATGCGAGATATACACATAACCAAATGATAAATTATCCACAGATTATGAATCAGCATCCGTCGGTGGTTTTTCATGGGGGTAAAGCGGAAATGATGATGTCAACAACAGGATATTCTGTCGGTACGCAAGTAACAAATTACAATTTTATAATCTTTCATTATTATTTTTAATATTATGAAACCAAAAGGAAATAGCATTAAAGAAAACATTGATGCAATGTGCAAAAGTCTTGGGTTTAAAAAAGATAGAAAATCCGGACATTATATGAGAGAAGTAACTCCAGGATTGGAGGATTCCATCCATTTTTTCTTTAAACCTTATTCAGGCAAGGCTGTGTCTGTTAGCTTTATTGTGGGGATTTACTTGAAAGAACTTGTAGATTTGATTGATGAATTATATGAAAAGACTGATGGCTACAAGAGTCTGCTTTGGCTATGGTGTGGAAACCTTTTGCCTGAACCAAAAGTGATTCAATGGATGTATTATACTGAAAATGGAGATCCCAAACAATTGTGTGACGAGATAAGACAATTTATAGTTGACTATGCAGAGCCTTTCTTTGTGCGTAATCACGATTGGAAAGATATTTCGGATTCTATCCTTAAGAGAAAATATGCAAATGCGGAAGGGGCTCCTGTCGCAGTGGCTATGTATTACCGTGGCGAGCAGGAACGTGGTATAGACTATTGGGAAGGTATCCTAAAGGGTCGCGATCATAGGAACGAGAAGGACGAACTCTTTCTTAAAAAATATAGGTGCCTTCCTCCTTATGATGGTGACATATAGAGACGATATTCAGTAGAGGCTATTGAAGGTACTAGAAAGAGAAAAGAACAATAATTCGATTTTTGAAATGAAAATAATTCCCAATAAGTTGATAACTATCTTGCTGTCAATAATTGTATTGCTATTATCGGTGGCGATATTAAATTCGTGCGCAAGCACAAAAGGTTACTATGGTCGGGCAGAGATGACCGTGGCAGTGGTCAGTTCGCAGAAACACAACGTGACGGTCGGCAAGAAGAATAGTTGGGAGATAGCATATCTTTGTAAGGTGGATGACAAAGTGGTTGGAAACAACTTCAAGGGATTCCCGTCAAAGTGCAAGGTGCTTCCGGGGCGACGGACGATTGAGGTGGAGCATCACCAGCAGTGGAAGGACAATTCCTCCGGCCTTGTGGTTGCAGGTGCGATGTTCGGTGCGATAGGAGGCGCTGTTGCCGGTGCGGCAGCGGCTGCAAATAGTCTGTCCCTTCATTATGCGATCACATTCGATGTGGAGCAAGGCCGGTCGTACATCATCAATGTTGAGACCTCCTCGGAATCATCCGAACCAACCTTTTCGGTAATCGACTCGGTTTCCGGAGAGGTTGTACCTGTCGTTGCTGTCGCTCCATTGGTAAAATGAAGAACATTTCGATAATAGATATAGAAAGATGTTGAATATGTGGCTTATTATCCATCGCATTATTAGTTGTAGAAAAGTATAAGAAGACCGATTGCAAAACGCCTTCACGTTACTGTGCCACAGAAGTGGGTGAGTGCCCGCCACGGCTGAAAAAGTCTAAGATTAGAGCAATAGTTTTTCAGCCGATGTGCTGCTGGAGTGGGCTTCAGTGGCACATCGGCTGAAGGTGTTTTGTAAGAAAGAGGGTGCCCGCCGTGATTGTCGGTTGAAATCCAATCATAAAAAGAGGTTATGTACAATTCTGAAAAAGAACACACTGCGGGCCTATATTTAATTTGGAACGGTCTTTGATGAGGCGATGCCTCAATACACGGGATCAGGGCAGCCTGGTTCGCAAAAAAGATCGCTATGAGCAAGCTTAACAAAAGAGCCATTATTGGCGCGGTCGCTGTGGCTGTTGTCGCCACGGCTGTTGTCATCATTGTTCTCCGGCCAAAGCATCATTTGGAGGATCTTCCTGTTGTCAGCGTTGACACGGTCAGGACAAGGAATGTGGAGATCTACGGGGAGTTTCCGGGAAGGATCCGCGCCCAGCAGTTCGTGGAGGTGCGGGCGAGGGTCGAAGGCTATCTTGAGAAGATGATGTTTGAGGAAGGAACATACGTTAAGAAAGACCAGATACTTTTCATCATTGATCCGAAACAGTACAAAGCCCAGGTGGACAGGGCAGAGGCACTGGTGACTAAAAACAAGGCGATGGCCCTTAAGGCAGAGAGGGATCTGGCGAGGATCAGGCCTTTGTTCGAGCAGAAGGCCTCCAGCCAGCTTGATCTGGACAACGCTGTCGCCGCCTATGAGAGCGCCAAGGCAGACGTGCAGCTAAGCGAGGCCAGGACGAAGGAGAATTTCTCCGTGGTCAATCTGTACAAGGCTCTCGGCGGCGGCTGGAAGGACTTTTGATTCAAATTATTAAATCTATAAAGAAGTAACAACGTGACCTTCCGGCCGCATCAACGGCTGGAAGGTTAAATAGTTCACACCTATTCTTGAATATTTTGATTATTTCGTTAACCTTTATAAATTTACGGTGAATATTAGTAGGCCTCTAAAAGTCCGTAACTTGTAACTATTGACAGATGAACAGATTCGTAATTATATTCCTCTTGATGTCATTTTTATTAGTCTCCTGCGACAACAGGCAGACCAAGTCTTTGCTTCAGGATGTCGAGACCTACATTCAGGAATGGCCGGACAGTGCCCTGCGGGTTCTGAGGAAAGTTGATTCACTGACACTGAACACCAAGTCGCTTCGTGCCCGCTATTCCCTGCTGTTTGCGATGGCGTTGGACAAGAACTACATTGACACGACGGCCTTGTCTATTTTGGAACCGACAGTTGCATATTACGAGAGATTAGGTTCGCCGCAGGACAAGATGCTGTCCTGCTATTATCTGGGACGAATTTATGCCAACAGAAAGGATTACCCGAATGCTGTCATTTTCTATTCACAGGCTTTGCGGGAATCGAGTGAATATGACTATTACCACAGAGGATTGATTTATGCTGCCTCCGCTGATGCTTACAACGCATCTTTCAATGATGAGGAAGAGTTGAGAAACACTATATTGGCCTATGAGTGCTTTGAGAAAATAGGTGACAAGGATCTTGATCTATCGCTGTACAAAGTGGCCCAGGCTTATCATAACAATGAACGGTTCGATGTGGCCGACAGCCTTTACTCGCTTGTCTATTCCGGGAAGGACTCGACATCACGGCTTGCCCTCTATGCTATGGAGGATCTGGTCAGCAATGACTTGTATCAAGAGAAACAAGATGTTGAGAGGGACCTTGAATTGCTTGAATATGTCGCCGAACATCGCGGTAATTTTAGTTTGGAGTCGTATTATGAATATGCGTATCTTCTCCTTTTGGCAGGGAAGGAATCAGAGGCGGAGAATATTCTTTCACAGTTGTCCAATCGTGAAGCGAATGGAAAAACGATGGAGATTAGATACCGGATAGCGGAGTGTAAAGGACAAAATGAAGAAGCCCTGGCTTTGTTGAAAAGTATGTTGTCTCATCAGAATGACGTAGTTAAGAAGAAATTGGCTCAATCTGTTTTCAAGGCTCAAAGTGACTACTATCGTCTTACTGCTGAGGTCTCTGAACAAAAATCTACAATATCCAATCAAAGAAGCATCATAATTCTCATTACAGGTTTAATGATAATTGCTTTGCTCTATGTCATCTTTATGAAAAGGAAAAGCACCTTGATCCGTGAAAAAGACAGACTGACACAAGCCGTGGAAGAATCCGAGAGACTTTTAGAAACGGTGAGGAACAGGGCTAATGAGGAGAAGAGCGAAAGGGAAAAGGACATTTTGGATTTGAAATCACGCAATGAACGTGAGCAGGATAAGATCAAGGATTTGCGTGAGATGTACGTTGCCCTTTATCAAAAGCGGTTCAGCGAAATCGGAAAGTACTATGACGCCGCATCATCGCATCGACTTGAGTCAATAAAGGAGAAAGCCTACCACGATGTCATATCCTCAACCCAAGCCTTGTTTGAGGAGATCGCCAGCGGATCGGAAGGCCAGAAAAAGTTTGAGGCAAGGATAAACGCTGATCTTGATGACATCGTCTCCAAGATCAGATCCGACTTTCCAAAGTTGAAAGATGATGACATCCGCTTTATCTGTTACCTGATAGTAGGCTTTGACACCTCTACAATTTCATTCCTGATGGACATTTCCAAGGAGAATGTCAGAGTGAAGAAGCATCGCCTTCGTGAAAAATTGAACGGCTATTCCGGCCCAAACGAGACTCTGTATCGATTGTTCACATAATTTCGTTACAGTTTGAATAATTTTAGGGGGCATTGATAATCAGTGACTTATAGATGGGACGTTTTTGACGATTGCTTCCATCTATTTGTAAAACGTTGAAAAATAGAGTTCTCGATACCCCGAATCTGCGGAAATCTGTAACGCCCAAAATGCCCTCTTTTGAGTTTTTAGAGGATCTTTTATATACATTTGCCCAAACGAATTTATCAAGGTTTATGAAAAAAAATTATCTTCTTGTTCTCTTGTTGATTGGCATTGTTGCATCTTTCATTGTTGATATGCAAGCGACATCTATTGCTTGTGAGGGTGTGCTCACGAAAGTTGATATGCATAGGGAGGTTCTAGATTCTTCCCTTATTAAAAGAGTTCCTGAACGTGATCCTTTGGAGTTGTCCTGCTATGTGATTGATGACATCAACACAATCTTTCTTTCTGCCAACAAAACAGTTCTTGCTGAGATCGAAATTGAGAACTTCACAACCGGCGACTACGCCTCATACTATGATCAAATCTCCACAGCCTCTCTCTCGCTGCCTGTTTACGGAAGCGGGCGCTATCTAATCTTGGTTACTCTTTCCAATGGCGTGAATTATTTCGGAGAATTTGAATTATAGTAAAATGTAAAAAATAACCTGCATCACTTTAAATTTGCAATACATTGATGTTCAAGGGTGATTCTATGTATTCAATTTTACCGATTGATGCAACTTATTTTTTCAACATTACATAATGACGATGAGATTTTACAGAATCATATCAGCATTCGCATTATTCTTGATTTTGGGCTACGAAGAGTCAAGAGGTCAAGAATTGGCTACTAACCAACCATTGTGTGACAGCCTTGTTGTCGAAGACCCTGATGGAAGCCGAACGGTAACATATACCTTTCAGGCAAGACCGGCGGAAATCTCAGCACCCCAAACTTCTTCGTTGACAAAAAGGCAATACCTTACATCAGAAGCGGATGTGGAACAAAAACTATTGAGCCTTGCTTCCAGACGAATGGCTCCGGCACGGGTGGTTTCAGGTCAGGATCTTTCCGGTTATTCAGTTGGTTCTATTCCGATTCAGGCTTCGGTCAGTTCCACGGGGGCGCGCCTTTATAGTATTCCAATCTCTGTTGTTTCTGGATGGAAATTAGTACCGGAATTATCACTTGTTTATAACAGCCAATCAGGCAACAACATCGCTGGTTTTGGCTGGGGGCTTTCCGGTCTTTCTTCCATTGAGGTCAGAAATAAGAATTATTATTACGATGGGTGTTATAGGGGAGGCGTATATGATTCCTCCGATGCCGAATATTCATTGGATGGAGTGCCTATTGTGAGATCTGCATTAGGACTATCCGGATATTCTTATGCGACAAAAAATGGAAATATTCAGGTGCAGAAACACCTTGTCTCATCAGGCACTGTGGCTTACTTTACTGTTTTGTATCCGAATGGAATGACGGGAACATTCGGGTATTCGGATAATACTAAGGCAAAGAACACGTATCCTCTTACGGAACTTACGGATATCGAGGGAAACACAATCACTTTCTCTTATAGTTATATAGCCGGTTCCTATTACATAAACGAGATTGATTATGGCAAAAATGCATCAATAATTTTCTCTTGGGAATTCCGGCCAGATGGGACACCATATCTGTATTCATCCTCTGGTCTTTCAGTGTCTTTCCCATATAAAATTCTCAAGACTATCACTTGCAATGATGGAGAGAATGAAGTTTATAAATATAATCTTACGCACGAGGTCAAAGATGATGTGTCACTATTGAAGAAAGTTGAATGCTCGACATCTTCTAACAATCTTCCTCCTCTTTCTTTCTCCTATGGGATCGATTCTGAAGAAGATACTGAGGTTACTCACACTTTCCACAAAGTTGATGAGAGTATCTTTGTCAAATATTTTACAAAATCGGATGACTGTTCACTTATTTATAAAAGGGGAAAACTGATTCCTGGAAGCCAGAATGATGGAGTTGTCATTCTTCCATCTTTTGATACGTATGCACAAATTGGCTATACGAAGAAGTGGTATGAATTGCATCGATCTTACAAGTACGGAAGCAAGTATTCCAAAGAACAAGAGATTCTTTGTAATATAAGTGGTTATTACTCTTCTGCTCAGAAAGTTATTCTGGCGGAAGAAGGTTTCCAGTTGATTGAAGCTGTTGATGTGAATGGTGATGGTACAGATGAGTTGGTAAAGATTAATAGCGGTTGTACGACAAAGGGTATCACTGATTTCAAGATAACCACATATTCTTTTGATAGGAATGGTGCGATGTCAAGTCAGAACTTCACCATTTCAATTAATGATGGAACATCCAATACTTATTATAATAATCCGGCTAAGTGTTTCTATCGGTTTGGAAATTTTCGTGGTGACGGTAAGTCGATGCTCCTGATTATATCAAGAGATGCTTCCAGGTTTGCTTTGGTGGATCTGAATACGAAGAGAAAGGTCAGCGAGAGTACTCTTTTCTCGATGAGTGATGAGGAGATTAATCTCGTGCTTGCCGCTGATTTCGAGAATGACGGACAGACGGATTTATGTCATATTACTGACGAGGGTATGGATGTGTACAGCCTGTCGGCGATGACCGGGAACACATTTTCTTTGCGCACCTCATATTCAGGCATCTCAAAATATGCTCTTTATATGGAGCCGATTTATAATGATAACGGAGCTCCGGCATCCATTCCGGCAAACTTGTATCTACTTGACACAAATGATGATGGCTATCTGGATATCGCTGCTGCTCCGGCATTTAAAGTCAAGGGTGAGAGCTTTGACATTAATTCAAATACTTGGAATATCGCAAGGTTCGATGGTGATGGATTCTACACACAGACAATATCCCTTTTTGACAGGGAAGAAGATGACACCATCATTTTTCTTGATGCGGATAAGGATGGACTTCCTGATATGCTTCATCTGCGCAGAGACTCGGTTCTTTTTCTCGTCCCTAACATAAACGGTACTTATAAAAGACAGGTTTCTTATTCCGGAATTACCTTGGATGAGACATCAGATCTTATTCCTGGCGATATCTCCATATTTGGGACACACGGTGACGTGATTGTCGCATCCGGAGCTTATATCAGCCTCTATAACTTTGATGTGAATCATTCCGATAATAGGAAATTGGTTCAAATGACCGATAGTTTCGGGCATATCAGCACGAATACTTATGGGAAGATAACGGATAGCGACGGTTCCTATTTGGCAGACCTTAACCGTTCGTATTCAACGGCAGATGGGTTTATGAGATGCCACGTCCCTCTTACGGTTTTGGTCGAAGGCCGGACTTATTTCAATAATAAGTTATTGGAGAATAATTATTATACCTATTGGGACGTTGTTTCTCATAACAAAGGACTTGGGTTCTGCGGCTTCGGAAAGATTCGCACAATAGATTATGTCTCGGGGACATATACAACAAAAGTTCTTGATCCTGAGAAGTTAGGCGTTGTGTCAGAAATATCAATTGCCAGAAGCTACAATGGTGCACCTTATTCAACTGTGGCAAATACCTATGACAACAATAGTTCGACATACGGAAAGTTGAATCCTCGTTTGGTAAAGAGTGTTGAGAGTAACTCGCTGACGGGAATCGAGGTAACTACTACCTACACCTATGGCGACTATGATCTGCCAACGACAATCCTAACTAGTCGCCGCATAGGTAACGGAACCGCTCAGACCGAAAAACTGCTTCGAACATACGAGAACAGCATTTCCGCATCCAAGTATGTACTTGGTGTTGTGACGGAGGAATCAATCATTAAGGGTTGCAGTGGAAGTGATGAACTCTCTTGGAAAGAGAAATCGGTCAATACGTATGACGACCATTATCGTAATCTCACCCAAAAGCATTATGTTGGTTATTATGGGGTACCGCGTTTCTCTAAGAATGAAGCTGTTGAGGAATCTGCTGATGTTTATTCAGATTATTTAGACTCTTCATTGGGCGATGTTATCCGCATTTCTTACGATGCGACGAATCTGGTTTTGGAAAAACGATGGCGCTATGATGATAGAGGGAATGTTGTCTCAGAAGAAACGGCTCCCTATGGTGCCACGGAATTTACAGGTAACGCTTACACCTACGATAGTGACGGGCGTTACTTGTTGACAAAGACAGACGCTTTGGGGCACACTACAACATTCAGCGGTTACAACAAGTTTGGCAAACCGGCGGCCTCTAAGGATTATCGTCACAGGGAAACAACATATTCTTATGATTCTTGGGGGGATCTGATTTCCACGTTTTATCCGGATGGCTCTAATGAACAGACAACAGTTTCTTGGGGTGGTGTCGGCTTGTACACAGTGACAAGCATATCCACAGGAAAACCGAGGACAATCACTCATTGTGATGATCTTGGCCGTGAGATCAAAAGTGGTGTCGAGCGTTTTGACGGTCAATGGCAGTGGGTTGACAAAGAGTACGACAGCCGAGGGCGTTTGTCAAGAGTGTCACTTCCTTATAGGGAAGAGGCGGCATCTTATTGGAACACTTATTCGTACGATGACTATAATCGCCAGACATCCATAACCGAAGCTTCTGGGAAGGTGTCTTCCTGGTCTTATGATGGCACGAGTGTGACTTCTGTGAAAGATGGTATAACCTCGACAAGCACCACTGATGCCAATGGAAATGTAATAAGTGTCACTGATGCGGGAGGTACGATCACTTATGCTTTCCGCAATGATGGGCAGCCGTCAGTTGTCACGGCTCCGGGAAATGTGAAGACCACGTTCACTTATGATGATTATGGTCGTCGCGTCAAGATAGAGGATCCGAGTGCTGGAATCCAGATCGATTCTTGTGTGTGGAATAGTGATGGATCTTCTGTACAGACCCATACGAATCCAAACGGCTCGATTATCACCTACAAAGACAAGTATGGCAGAACCACATCTGTTGAGCGTCCCGGTGAGTACAACACGACTTATGTTTACGATACTTTTGGACGCTTGAGTTCCGAGCAATCGACCAATGGCACAGGCGTGGAATATACCTATGACGCTTTTGACCGTGTGTTATCATCTCGTGAGACCGTACCTGACGGAAAGTGGCTCAGGAAGAATTTTAGCTATGGTGACCAAGGGGCGCTGTTGAGTGTGCAGTATGAGTCGCAGGACGGGGTGATCACGACTGAAAACTATACCTATGATAATGGTTATAATACAAATATCACGCTCCTTGATGATACCATAGTGCGCAGTCTCGTGTCGGAAAATGACTTTGGAATGGCCACGGAGATTCATACAGGAAGTATTAACCGAGAGTATGGTTTTACAGTTTTCGGTTTTCCGACATATAGGGATATGGAGTGTAGTACACTTCAGAATTTCATATACCAGTTCGATCCTTTGACAGGCAATTTGTTGGTTCGCCAAGATGTTTTGAACAAAAATACTGAAAGATTCGGCTATGACAATCTGAATCGACTGACTTCGATAGGAGATTTGAGTGTTGTGTATGCGGATAATGGCAACATCACTTCGATGGACGGTGTTGGGATGATGGAGTATGGAACGACATCGAGACCATACCAGATCACAGCGCTTTATCCGGAGTCTGAAAATGTTGTTCCGTCACGTGTCCAGAATGTGTCTTACACCTGTTACAGTCGTCCGTCCATCCTGACAGAAGGTGGAAGGAGTGCGGCCTTCACCTATGATGGGGAGGGAAACCGTGTGAAGATGTATGTGTCGGATAGTTCCACCCCATTGCTGACGCGGTATTATGTTGGAGACCGTTATGAGTATGACCAGACTTCTGGTGGTACGAAAGAGCGTTTATACCTTGGTGGTGACGCCTATTCAGCCACGATGGTGCTTCAGCGTGAGAATGGAGGGGACTGGGTTGCTTACAACATAGGTCGAGACTATCTTGGTAGTATAACTCACATCGTAACATTGGACGGCACCCTTGTGGCGGAGTATAGTTACGATCCGTGGGGGCGGCTTCGTGATCCAGAGACTCTTGAGATTTATGCCACTGGAGAGGAACCGGAACTGTTCCTTGGCCGTGGCTTCACCGGTCACGAACACCTGATGTGGTTCGGATTGATCAATATGAACGCCCGCCTTTATGATCCTCTCCTCGGTCGTTTCCTCAGTCCTGACCCTTACGTTCAGGCACCGGATTTCACCCAAAACTTCAACCGCTACTCCTATGCGCTGAATAATCCGCTTAAGTATACGGATATAAGCGGTGAAATCTTTGGTATTGATGATGCAGTCATTATCAGTGCTCTCATTATTGCCGGAACGTGTATGGCTATAGATTATGGAATTCAAGTATTAGCCAACTATAGTGAATCTAAAGATAATCCTAAAATGACTAAAAAGGATATCTTTTTCAATAAAATTGACTGGTTTGATATAGGAATATCAGGCTTGATAGGAGGAATCACAGGAGGATATGGTGTTGCAGCTGAATCCGGTCAAGTACTGAGCAAGTTAGGCTGTTTCGTGCTAAACAACACAAAATACATCAAAGCGGGAGAAGTTCTTCTGACATCTGCTATTGATATAACAGGAGAAGGATGGCAAGATGTCTCTTTTAAAAAATTTTCTGATCGCTTTGTTACTGGTATTATGACAATGGCAGTGACAGATTGGCTTTCTAAATCAAATATTGATGGCAAGATAAGTATTAACGAAAAGCATAATCTGCCAAAACAAACGCATCATTTCGCAACGAATAAGAACAAAATATATACTCCCCAAATTGAAGAAATCGTTAATAAGTACGGACTTGATTTGAATGGGGATTGGAATAAATCAGTTATGAAACATTTAGGAAGACACCCTAATGAATATCATGAGTTTATTCTACAGACCTTGCGTCAGATTGACTTTGAAGCAGCAGGGGATAAACAACGTTTTTTGGAACTTTTTAATGTATATATAAAACAAGTAGTATTAGATAATCCTGAACTTCTAAGAAAATCAGGATGGAGGTATTAGTTATGAACTATTATTGGATATC
>ERZ1034882.986-NODE-986-length-11382-cov-3.715547_pt1 | contig 11382 bp, 9 predicted proteins | sample MGYA00520606_ERZ1034882 | MGnify/ENA primary metagenome ERZ1034882 (study PRJEB33766, sample SAMN09781726) | gut metagenome | biome: gut microbiome | host: Homo sapiens | place: Madagascar | study: EMG produced TPA metagenomics assembly of the PRJNA485056 data set...
TGAAAATAAGGCAGATGCCGACTCAGACATCGGCTTCGCGCGGTTATGTTTTGTTTAGAGGTGCCATAAGGGACACACACAAAAGTCCTACAAATTGTCTTCCGGGATGCGGACATGACCCGCGGAGTGCTCCAAACTTGGAAAGACACGGATCATCGAAGATGCAAACATCCGGTTGGTTAGAAATGCCACATTTTTTGAACCGAATTTCCACCTGCATTTCCATCTGAAATCCCACGGTGTGGTCTTCTGATAATATTACTTATCACCCAAAGCGGTCTATGCTTGTTGCGGCAATTCCTTATTATCCGTCTCTCACAGATTCGCACCAGGATTTCTTTTATGTTCTATATATCAAGCTTCATATGCATCTCGGCTTCCGCCTCCTGCTTAAATTCCTCCACCTGCACCGGATTTAATACCGGGAGTTCGTCGATTGACTGTACCCCAAAGCTTCGCAGGAACTCTTCCGTCGTTCCGAAGAGCAGCGGGCGCCCCGGTGCATCCAGTCTGCCAAGCTCGCATACCAGATTTTATCCCGCCAGCTTGTTCACCGCGTGATCGCAGCAAACACCGCGGATCTTCTCGATCTCCACCTTGGTGATCGGCTGCTTATAGGCGATGATGGACAGCGTCTCCAGAAGAACATCCGTCAGGACATGGCGCTTTGGCTGTCTCGCAATCTTGATCAGATATTCGTACATCTCGCTTTTGGTGCACATCTGATACGCATCGTCCAGCTCAATGATCTTCACACCGATGGACGGATTCTCGTAGTGCTTCATCATCTTCTCAATGATCGCTTTTGTCTCTTTTTTATCCAGTTCTATGGCTGCGGCGATCTTGTCCAGCTCTACCGATTCTCCCATCGTAAAGAGGATCGCCTCGATGATCGCCTCGTAATTCTTTTCATTCATCCCGAAAACTCCAACTCTATGCCACAATCTTTGACTGAATCAGAATATCATCAAAGGTGTGTTCCTGTGATATAAATATCTTGCCTGTCTTCATCAGTTCCAGAATGGCGAGAAACGTGACAATGATCTCCATCTTGCCCGCCTGTGCCTCAAGGAGACTGCGGAAACTGAACCGGCTGTGCGTCAGGCAGTAATTCTCCAGATATGCCATCTTGTCCGAAAGCGATACCTCTTCCTTCTCAATCTTGCCGAACTTGGAACGGATCGGATCAATCTTGTCCACCTGCTTTTTCATGATGGACTTAAAAATCTCATTCAATCTGGCAAGCGTTACATCCGAGACGAGCTCCTCCATGTTGACCGGCTCCTCATACTCTGCCACCTCCGGCGGAATGGTCGGCTCCTTAAAAAGGACACGCTCCGCATCCATCTGGCGGTCACGCAGCTCGTATGCCATACATTTGTACATCTTGTACTCCAAAAGCTGCTGTACCAGTTCCGCACGCGGATCCTCTTCTTCCTCGTCCTCCGTCTCCGGAGCCGGAAGAAGCATGCGGGATTTGATGTCAATGAGTGTCGCCGCCATGACAAGAAATTCGCTTACCACATTCAGATCCTGACGCTTCATCTCTGCGATGTATTCCATATACTGATTCGTGATCTCCACAATCGGAATATCATAGATATTTACTTTATTCTTCTCGAGCAAGTGCAAAAGCAGATCTAAAGGTCCCTCAAATACCTGCAGTTTTACGGTCATTTCCATCTGATTCTCTTATCCTCTCCGGCGGCAGAACCTCTCTGCCACATCTTCAACGTATCAATTTTACATTGTTTCCCCGAAAAATTCAAGGTTTTTTCCTATATTTAGTATTTTCGCACAATCTTTTCTACTATAATTAGTGTTTCAAATGAGAGTTTCCCGCGGGATGCCAATTTCTTTTTGTGCACGCTGCATAATGTACAGGTTCTTCCTCTACAATAGTAACAAAAAGAATCCTGGAGAATACCTTGAAGCAGTTTCTTTCTTTTCTGTTATGCTGCACCCTCACTCTCTCTTCTCCCGTTCTTGCGGCGGAAAACAGCGAAGCCGACCTTTCCGTCTCGGCGCCAAGCGTTCTTCTGATGGAGGCGTCCACCGGAACTGTGGTCTACGAAAAAAACGCACATGAAATCCGGCATCCCGCAAGTATCACAAAAATCATGACCCTGATTCTCATTTTCGATGCCATAGAGCGCGGACAGATCTCCCTGACCGACACGGTGACCGTGTCGGAATACGCTGCAAGCATGGGCGGCTCACAGGTGTTCTTAGAGCCTGGGGAGACCCAGACCGTAGAGACCATGATCAAATGTATCAGCGTTGCGAGCGCCAACGATGCCTGCGTCGCCATGGCGGAATATCTCTGCGGTTCCGAATCCGAATTCGTCCGTCAGATGAACGAGCGTGCCAGAGGGCTCGGCATGAAAGACACCACCTTTGTCAACTGCTGTGGTCTTGATACGGAAGGGCACATGACAAGCGCCTACGACGTCGCCCTTATGTCCCGCGAACTCACCGTAAACCATCCCGAAATCCACAACTACTGCACCATCTGGATGGAAAACATCACCCATGTCACGGCAAAGGGAAGTTCGGAATTCGGTCTGACCAACACCAACAAACTCATCCGGCAGTATGAGTATGCCACCGGATTAAAGACCGGTTCCACCAGTCTCGCCAAATACTGCGTGTCTGCCACCGCAGAAAAAGACGGTCTGGAACTGATCGCCGTCGTCATGGCAGCGCCCGATTACAAAGTGCGCTTTGCAGATGCCACCACGCTTTTAAATTACGGATTCGGAAAATGCCGCCTGTACACGGATGAAAACACGGACGCTCTGCCCGATCTTCCTGTGACAAAGGGCACCGAAACCGCCGTCGGTCTCGCCTACGACTCTCCCTTCTCCTACCTGTCTGTAAAAGGCGAGGACCTCTCTGATGTAAAAAAAGAGCAGATTCTCCCCGAGACGGTCACAGCACCTGTCAGAAAGGGTGACGTGGCCGGCAGGGTTGTCTACTCCGCAGGCGGCAGGGAACTCGGCTCCGTGAATATCCGTTACACTGCGGATGTTCACGCCGCCTCATACCGCGATTATTTCAAGATGGCGCTTTTCTATCTTCTGACCTGACTTTTTTCTATTATAATAGCGGTGCCAGCAGGCGCAGCACACTCTGCAGAAGCCGTACCGGTACCGGCCGGTTTCTGCAGAACTCTGCCGTCATCTGCTCTGAGCACGCAAACGTATTCAGGCAGTCTTCCTTTACCTGTGCCACAACCGCGGAGCGGTAGAAGAAAACGCCGCACTCGAAATGCAGATACAGGCTGCGGAAGTCAAGATTCACGCTGCCCACCGTTGCGATCTCATCGTCACAGACAAAACATTTTGCGTGAATAAATCCCGGCGTGTACTGATAAATTTTTACCCCGCTTTGTATGAGCGGTGCATAGTAGGACTGCGTGAGCAGGAAAATCATCTTCTTGTCCGGAATCCCCGGCGTCACAATCCGCACGTCCACACCGTCCTTCGCCGCGTTGCAGAGCGCCGTCAGCATCTCATGGTCAATGATCAGATACGGTGTGAAGATATAGACGTAATTCTTTGCCCTGTTTATGATATTCAGGTAAATATTTTCGCCCACATTCTCATGATCCAGAGGGCTGTCACCGTACGGCTGCACGAACCCGTCATTCTCAAAGGGTGCTTTCTGATGCTGTGCCGGCATAAACCGGCTGTAATCTTCCGTGGAATGGACGATGTAATTCCACATGGACAAAAACATGCTGGTCAGACTCCAGACCGCCTCGCCCTCGATGCGCACGCCGGTGTCCTTCCAGTAGCCGAACCGTTTTACCTCATTGATATATTCATCTGCCAGATTGATCCCGCCCGTAAAACCGACCGCGCCGTCCACCACAAAAATCTTCCGGTGATCCCGGTTGTTCATGATTACCGAGAGCAACGGCCGGAACGGATTAAAGGCAGCGCACTTGATGCCCTTTTTCTGAAGCTGCTTATAATATCGCGGCGGCAGTGTGCCGATGCAACCGACATCATCGTAGATCAGGCGTACCTCCACGCCCTCTTTGACCTTTTTCTCCAGGATATCCTCGATCTGGTGGAACATATGTCCCTCCTCGATGATGAAATACTCCAGAAAAATAAAGTGTTCCGCGCTCTCCAACGCTGCAAGCATATCCGGGAACATCGCCTCCCCGCTCTCATAATACTTTGTGGCGGTATTCCGGTAGACCGGAAAATGTCCCCAGTCCGCAATATATTTTGACTGTCGTAAGACCGATGAATCCGCCTCCTGCAGCAGCCTGACCGCCTCCTCGTCTACCGGCATGCAGGCATCCACTTCCCGGTTCACGGCATCCATCTGTTCTCTGGTGTGCTTCGTCAGACCGGAGCGTCCAAACAGGAAATACAGCATGATTCCAAGGATCGGCGACAACAGAATCAGAAACGTCCAGGAAAGTTTATTCGCCGGATTCTCCCACTTGTTCGCAATCACAAGCACCAGAACAATCGCCGCAGCGCGGATTATCAGGTTCGCATAGGTGAACTGATAGCTGAATTTCCACAGCACCAGAAACAGCCAGCAGATCTGCAGCAATATCGAAACCCCGACAATGGTCAATCTTCCCATCAGAAGGTGTGCAATCTTCTTCATAAGTCTCCTCCCTTTCAAAACCGTATCCTTTATCTTACGTTTTTTCATATAAAATGTCAACCGCCGGTCACGTCACCTCCCCTTCCTTTCCGTCTTGCAGCATTCTATTTTCTTCAGCCTCCCGCTCCTCTTCAGCCTCTCACCAGATGGTCGACATGAATCATTCCCCAGCATTTTCTGCCAAGCTGCTCTCCCCGCGGATACGCTCTCTCGTACAGGCGCAGCTTCATCTCCGCCGGCGACAGATACGGATACTTCTGAAATGCAAGCGCCAGTGCACCCGTGACAACCGGCGCCGCCATGGAAGTCCCGCTCTTTACCTGGTATCCGTTTTTTTCCCTGCCGCAGCTTTTAATCGCCGTGCCCGGAGCCAGGATTTCCGGCTTTACAATACAGCATGCCGTCGGACCGTTGCTGCTGTACCCCGTCTTAAGCCCCCGCTTCCCCGGCTCGCTCTTTCCGTCGTCACTGCTTCCGATCGTTACAATCTTTCTTGAGATTCCGGGAATGGTCACCGAATTATCCTTAGGGCCGTTATTTCCGGCTGCCGCGACAACCATGATCCCCCTGTCCCAGAGATCGTCCACCGCGCTAAGAAGTTCCTGCTGTTCCCGCTCTCCCGCGCTTGGAAGCATTCCAACGGAAATATTCAACAGGCGGATCTGATATTCCTGCTGGTTCTTTGCAATCCACTCCATTCCCGCCAGAACATCTCTGGTATTTCCGTTCCCCTTGGCGTCTAGCACCTTTAACATCACGATATCCGCCTGCGGTGCAATGCCGTGGCAAACCGGCATCCCGTATTCTTTTCTCGATGCCTCGCCACTGCCCGCCACGATTCCGGACACATGTGTGCCATGGCCGTTGTCGTCGTACAGTCCCGTCTTTCCTTCACAGAAATCTCCAAAATAGCGGATCCTGTTCCCGAAATCCACATGCGGAACAATTCCGGTATCCATAATCGCCACGGTTACATTTTTCCCGCTCAAACCTGTTTTATATGCATAATCCGTATGGATGATTTTTCTGACCCGATTCATAAAAAAATGCCTTTTCTTATAGCTTATGCAAAGCCATAGAAAAGGCACTTCATTTCTGTTATGCAATTACCGGTGCATGACTGCTTTATGCTTCCGCCGGAACATCTTTGATGGAGAAGCTGATTCTTCCCATCTTATCCTTGCCAAGGCATACCACCTTCACCTTATCGCCAAGGGTCAGTACATCCTCCACATGGTTGATGCGCTCCTTTGCGATCTTGCTGATGTGAACCATGCCTTCTTTGCCCGGTGCAAACTCTAAGAATGCGCCGAACTCCTTGATGATCACTACCGTTCCGGTAAGGATCTGTCCCTCCTTGAAATCGGTCGTGATAATCCGGATCATCTCGATGGCCTTATCCATCATCTCCGCTTCCGTGCCGCATACGGATACGGAACCGTCATCTGTGATGTCGATCTTCACGCCGGTGCGGGCAATGATCTCATTGATCGTCTTGCCTCTCTGTCCAACCACATCGCCGATCTTCTCCGGATCAATCTGGATCTGGACAATCTTCGGTGCATACTCGCTCACCTGCTTGCGCGGCTCTGCGATTGCCTTGGACATTACCTCATCCATAATGTAGATTCTCGCCTCTCTTGTTCTTGCGATGGCTTCCTCTACGATCGGTCTGGTCAGACCATGAATCTTGATATCCATCTGGATGGCGGTGATACCCTTGTGCGTACCGGTTACCTTGAAGTCCATATCTCCGAAGAAGTCCTCGAGACCCTGGATATCTGTCAGAACAATGTAATCGTCATCGGTATCTCCGGTCACAAGACCGCAGGAAATACCTGCCACCATAGCCTTGAGCGGTACTCCGGCAGCCATTAAGGACATGCAGGACGCACAGGTCGACGCCATGGAAGTAGATCCGTTCGACTCGAATGTCTCGGACACTGCACGGATGGCATACGGGAATTCCTCCTCGGAAGGAAGCACTGCCATAAGTGCCTTCTCAGCGAGCGCACCGTGACCGATCTCACGGCGTCCCGGTCCGCGGGATACCTTGGTCTCGCCTACCGAATATGCCGGGAAATTGTACTGATGGATGTATCTCTTCGTCGTAATATTCTCATCCAGTCCGTCGATCTTCTGAACCTCGGAGAGCGGTGCAAGTGTCACCACATCGCAGATCTGTGTCTGTCCACGTGTAAACATCGCAGAGCCGTGTACTCTCGGGATCAGATCCACCTCTGCTGCCAGCGGACGGATCTGGTTGATGGCACGTCCATCCGGACGCTTGTGATCCTTTAAGATCATCTTGCGGACAGTCTTCTTCTGATACTGGTAAACTGCCTCGCCCAGAACAGCAAGCCACTCCTCATTGTCTGCGAAAGCCTCTGCCAGCTTGTCCGTAATCTCGCGGATATTCTCCTCACGCTGCTGCTTCTCGTCTGTGAATACAGCCTCCTCCATCTGTGCCGGAGGAACCAGTTCCTTGATTGCCGCAAACATCTCATCCGGAATTGCGCAGCTTGTATACTCATGCTTCGGCTTGCCAACCTCTTCCACAATCTTGTTGACAAACGCAATGATCGTCTGGTTTACATCATGGCACTTGTAGATCGCCTCGATCATCTTGTCCTCCGGGATCTCATTGGCGCCTGCCTCGATCATGATCACCTTCTCTGCTGTGGAAGCCACGGTCAGCTGCAGATCACCCTTGTCCCACTCCTTCTGGGAAGGATTCACGATGAACTCTCCGTCCACCATACCCATCTGCGTCGTTGCACACGGACCTGCAAACGGGATATCGGAAATTGTGGTAACCAGTGCGGAACCGATCATGGCAACGATCTCCGGACGGCATGCCGGATCTACGGACATTACCATGTTGTTGATCGTCACGTCGTTGCGGTAATCCTTCGGGAATAACGGACGCATCGGGCGGTCGATCACGCGGGAGGTTAAGATTGCATTCTCGGATGCCTTACCCTCTCTCTTGTTGAATCCTCCCGGGATCTTGCCAACCGAATACATCTTCTCCTCGTATTCTACGGAAAGCGGGAAGAAATCAATGCCGTCACGCGGCTTGTCCGATGCCGTCACGGTAGAAAGCACGGTCGTCTCTCCATATTTTAATAAAGCTGCTCCATTTGCCTGTGCGCAGACTCTTCCGATATCAACGGTAAGTGTTCTGCCTGCAAGTTCCATCGAAAAACTTTTGTACATGCGAATTCTCCTTTTCTGATTCTCTTTCATTCTCTTCTTCGGTTCTGCCGGAAGGATCCCGCAAAACCACTCTGCAGAAGCACCGAAACTACTGAAATACATACACTGCACGTATCTATATTTCAGTGGTCTCGGGGATACGCTTCTGTCAGATTGCCATGCTGCACGGAAGTGCCTCCATACAGTAAAAATAGAGCGGGGAAGCTCTCCGCTCTATTGATAAGCGGGCATGTCTGCCCGCTTTGGACATCTTATTTTCTGAGACCTAAACGCTCGATTAAAGCACGATATCTCTCGATATCTACTTTCTTTAAGTAAGCAAGTAAACCACGTCTCTGACCAACCATCTTTAAAAGACCTCTTCTGGAGTGATGATCGTTCGGGTTCTCCTTTAAGTGAGCGGTAAGCTCCTCGATACGTGCTGTCAAAAGAGCAACCTGTACCTCCGGTGAACCTGTGTCATTCGGTGTTCTTCCATACTCTGCGATAATGTTCTGCTTCTTGTCCTTTGCGATCATGTTCTGATCCTCCTTATAATATTCTGTTTGGATGGCTTCTGCCATACCGGGCCCTTTTGGCCCATCGCCCGACTGTGTATGATACTCAGTAAAAGGTTGGAGTGTCCATTTACCGAATATGGGCTGAACTCATACTCTCGCATTATAGCATAGCTGCATACGCTTGTAAACAACTTTTTAATTATTGATCACACGCACAACTTTGACCGGCGTACGGTAATAGGCACCGGAAATCTTGATGCCGGACTTCGGTGAACTTGCATGTACCACCTGTCCGTTGCCGATGTAGATTGCCACGTGGTTGATGCGGCTTCCGTTTCCGTAGAAGAACAGATCTCCCGGCTGTGCCTCAGAGGCCGAAATCTTCGTTCCACAATTCGACTGCGCGCCGGAAGAATGCGGAAGGGAAATGCCGTAGTTGGCAAATACGCTCATGACAAAACCGGAGCAGTCCGCACCTCTGGTCAGACTTGTGCCGCCCCATACATACGGATTGCCGACAAACTGTGTCGCATACTGCACCAGCGATACACGCACATCCGAAACACCCTGTCCATACCGGATCTCAGTCATGGTCATCGCCTTTAAAAGCTCTGTCGAGATCTCTACATAATCGGAAGAGACATATCCCTCATCACTGTCGACGTTGATCTTCACCCATCCGTCAAGCACCTCGAGCACCTCGAGTTCCTCGCCCTGCGGCATCATTGTGACAATCGCGCAGTCGGTGTTCGGCTGCTCTCTGACGTAAAGGGTTGTCGTCGTCACGGTGGCAAGCGTCTGCTTTACCTCATCCGCTCTGGCAAGCGCCGCATCTCCGGTCAGAAGATACTCCGACTTTACATAACCTTCCACGGAACCGGACTTAATCTGTGTCCATTCGCCTTCCACGCCGAGGATCTCACATCCTGCGTTGTTCGGCATCTTGCCCACGACATCTGCATCAGTGCCTGCCGCTGCACGGACATTAAGATTGCCCTCAACATTCGCCACACCGAGATTGGTATATCCGTAAGCGCTCGCCGCCTGCTGTGCGGCATCCTGCTCTGTACTCTCTGTCTGCTCCTCTGTGCTCTCCGTCTCTGTAAGTTCGTCCTGCGCCTGTGAGGCCACAGTTGCTGCGTCTGCAAGCTCTGCCGATACTCCGGCAGCGGCAGAAGACGTCGATGCATCCACACCCGCCTCTGCTGATTCGGTGCCCTCTTCAACCGCTTCCTGTCCCTGTGCCGTTCTTGCAACGTCCATTCCGGAAACACCGGCCACACCCATCGTCGCATCACTGAGGCTTCCGGACAGTGCGCTGGTAACACCGGACGCCACGGTTGCACTGATATCCGCATCTGTATTCTTTGACTTCTGATCTATTGCCGCTGTGGAAACCACCAGAGTTCCCGCCAGGACCAAACCTGCGATTCTCGCTAATCGTGCTTTCATATGACTCTCCATTCTTGCGCCGTCTCCTGCGCAATTCTAGTTTGTGCTCATTTTTAAATCTAACGTCCAGTATAGCAACGATTTTTTACGATGTCAACATATTTTTGTAACATTTATGTAATAATTATTACGAGGTGTGTTTTTCAAAATAGGCACGGCCATAGGCAACATCGTTCTGCATCTGCTCTTTGAGCGCCTCAATCGATGCAAATTTCCGCTCGCTGCGGACTCTGCTTAAGAACTCCACCGTCACCATCTTATCGTAGACATCTTCCGCGAAATCCAGCAGATGTGTCTCCACCCCGACAGGATACTCTCCCTCAATCGTAGGCTTGCACCCCACGTTGCTGATGCCGCGGTACCACCGGTCTCCGATGTATGCCTCCGTCACGTAGACACCGTTCGGCGGCAGCAGCTTCTCCTTCGGCGGCAGCTGGTTGATGGTCGGAATCCCGATCGTTCTTCCGATCTGGTTGCCGTGCAGGACTCTGCTGGTCACAAAGTAACGGTATCCCAAAAGATGATTTGCCTTCTCGATATTCCCGGCTGCGATCTCTTCCCTCACGAACGTGCTGCTGATGTCCCGGCTGTCTTCTTTTATTTTCTCCACAACGATCACTTCGTATCCGTATTTTCCGGCATACTGCCGCAGCATATGGTAATCGCCCCTGCGGTTATGTCCGAAATGAAAGTCTTCCCCCACAACCATGCACTTTACATGAAGCTGCCGCACAATCTTAGCGATGAAATCCTCCGGCTCCATGCACATGATCTCCTGCGTAAACGGGCACTCTACCACATAATCAATCCCCAGGTGCTCAAACATGTGCCTTTTTTCCTCGTTCGTGGTCAGCACCTTCGCCTCCACATTCTGCACATTTCTGCGAGGTGGAATGTCGAAGGTAAAAATCGCTCCCGCGAGACCTTCGTCCTTTTTCTTTGCAAAATACTGCAGCAGCTGCTCATGTCCCCTGTGAATCCCGTCAAACTTGCCGAGAGAAAGCACCGTATTCTCTTCTATATAAAAATCCGTTGTGTTCCTGATATATTTCATGATCTACTTAAACACCTTTAATGGTTTATAGTCTTCCTTTTCCGCCTGATATTCATAAATGCCGAAAAATGCGCCTTCATCGTCGTAGACGCGGACCGGCGCCATTCTCATGCTCTCATGTTCCTCCAAAAACATCTCCGGGCGCAGCCGGTTTCCGTTATATAAATATTTGCGGAACTGTCCGTCCACCGTCGCGCTCTCATATCTTAGAAAGACGGTATCCACCGCCTGAAGGAACGGAAGCTGCATCTCTTCTGTCTCCGCCGCATCCGACCTGTGTGCAATCACGTACGCCTCCACCTCGGACAGCTTTATGGCGTCCGTGAGCGCGAACTCTCCGACTCTCGTGCGGAGCAACGATTCCATGCACGCACCGCAGCCGAGCACCTCCCCCACATCCTGGCAGAGCGTGCGGATATACGTTCCCTTGGAACAGCAGACACGCATCCTGACACGCGGCAGTTCGATCGAAAGGATCTCGATGGAAAAAATATGAACCGGACGCGCCGCACGTTCCACGGT
>ERZ1034882.994-NODE-994-length-11257-cov-10.486520_pt1 | contig 11257 bp, 10 predicted proteins | sample MGYA00520606_ERZ1034882 | MGnify/ENA primary metagenome ERZ1034882 (study PRJEB33766, sample SAMN09781726) | gut metagenome | biome: gut microbiome | host: Homo sapiens | place: Madagascar | study: EMG produced TPA metagenomics assembly of the PRJNA485056 data...
GCGCTTCTTCGCCTTCCATCTCCTGCTCCTGCGTGTCCATCTCCGCCTGCGCAAACGCACCGATCGAATCGCCGTCTTCTACCGGCTTGTCTTCATCCGCGCTGGATAACAAATCCCCCAGTTCCGAGAGATCATCGGAATCGGAAAGCATATCCATCAAATCTGCATCACCCATTCCGGAGAGATCCAGTTCCTCCCCTTCTGCTGACTGCTTATTTTTCGATTCCGCAGCAAATGGTGGCAGCTCATCCGGCATAGAAGCAAGACTATCATCAAACGCACCAACAGCGGCATCCATAGATTGCGACAAATCCGCTTCTTCTGCATCTTCCGGTGAAATATTCTCTTCCTTCCGGTCGTCAGAATCCGATTTATTTAAGAACATATCATGCATGGCATCAATATCTTCTGCCATCTTCTTCTCCGATACATTCTCCTCCGGCACATCTTCTCCCGGAAGCGTTCCTTCAAATTCCGCATCCTCATCTACAACAGGTTCACTTGTTTCCTCCCCCTTCGATTCTGCCGACATATGGCCAATCATATCATTGATTGCCTCATCCACATCCTTGTCGTTCTCACTTTCCAGATCCGGGAAAGGTGTCATCATATCATCTTTTAGAAGTTCCGCCTCAAATTCCCGCAGGAAATCTTCCTCGTTCTTCGCCGTAATCTCCTCATCGCTCTCCGGCTCCCCGAACAATTCTCTCTCCCATTGGTCCTTGCTGCTAGGAGGCTTCTGTTCCGCTGTATCCTCTATATCGTTGTGTTCTCCATTTACAGAGTTTAATAATTGATCCAGATAATTCTCCGATGAGTGATCTTTCATAAAACAGTCTCCAGTAAAATATATTAACCAATTAAGGGATGTGATGAAAACACCACATCCCCCTACTCTCACAAAAAATTATTGTTTTTTCTTTGCAATCAGTTCATCAATGGCTTCAACAAGACTTCCAATCTCAGGCTTTGTCAACTGTGCATCTGCACCGAGACTTTCGCCCTTGCGACGCATTTCTTCATTCACAAGAGATGAGAAAATAACAACCGGAATGTTCTTAAGCTTATCATCACTCTTGACCAGTTTCGTGAGACGATGTCCATCCATCTGCGGCATCTCAATATCCGTAATGATACACTGAACCTTTTCGGCAGGGTCTCCCTCTTTCTTGAATTTTACAAGCTGATCCCATGCCTCCTGACCGTTGGTTGTCACGATCAGATTTCCGTATCCCGCTTTCTTCAGACAATCTGTGATCAGACTGCTCAGCAATGCAGAATCCTCTGCGATCAGAATATTTGCATCACTTCTAGAACGTCCCTTGAACTCTTCCACATCATGTACACGAAGACCGGTTTCCGGACTAATGCTTGAAACAATCGACTCAAAATCAAGAATAACAACCAGCTTATCATCCATCTTGATAACACCAGTGGAAACGCTTCCGTCCTGGCCATTAATGGTAGAATCCGGCTTGATAATCTCATTCCAGGAAACACGATGGATACCGATTACCTGATCCACATGGAATGCAATATTAAGCTTATTAAAATTGGTTATAATAAACAAGCCCTTCTGTCCGTCATCTTCGATTCCCAGACAATTCTTAAGATTGATGACCGTAATCATCGTATCTCTCGGCATAAAAATACCTTCTACACTCGGATGTGCATTCGGCACCGGTGTAACCTTCTGATATGACAGGATTTCCTTAATCTTTGCCACATTAATACCGTAATGATTGTCCGCCAGAGTAAACTCCAGAATCTCCAGCTCGTTTGTTCCTGACTCTAACAGAATATTCGTATCCATATGTATCCTCCCGAATTCTTATATTGTTTTTATTATAACATAAAATAAATGCATTTTACATTTTTACACGATAAGTTGTTCCGTCGATCTCCACCAGGAGTGTCTCGTTCGTAATCGACGACGCAGTATCCTTTGCTATCTCAAAAAGCATGACTGCCGATGTCTTCTTCCCGGCTTTCAGTTTCACCGTAGAGGAAGAAAGTTCCTTATTGCTGAACGTCATCTTCTCTCCGATTCGATTGCTTCCATCAAATATACCATAAAATGTATTCTTTAAAGAAGATGTATCGTATTTTACCGTTTTCTTACCGGAATTGGTAATTACAAAGTTCATAACCAAAAGCGTATTTCCTTCTCCCGCATTCACGGAAAAATAGTTGCCTTCCTTGTATGCATCGGAAACTTTATATCCCTTATAGGTAATCTTAAGAGATGTATCACATCCAAGCGCATCCGCAAGAGAAACTTCCGGATAATTCGATAAATCCTCTCCACTTCCCTGTTCTCCACCGGATTCTGAAGCTGCCTGCGTATCCTGCTGCCCCTTCGAATCTTCCTGCGGCTTTTGTTCTTTCTTTGTGGTATCCTCTTCCTGCGGCTTATCACTTGTCATACCATCCTTCTGACGGATGTTATGCTTACCGATCGCATATGCGGCGTACTGCGTGATCAGAGTTTCCTCATCCTCCGTCAGTTCATACATTTGCGTCCCACAGCCGCTGACCAGAAGAACCGTTGCCGACAACACCGCCAGCAGACGCATTCCTTTCTTCATATCGTCCTCTAAACCTCTTGTCACTTTTGCCCTATAAAACAGTTTTATAGTACCATAATTTGTAAAACAATACAACAATTTTCGAACAATTTAGCCCTGACTCTCCAATTCCATCCAAAATTCCACACCATCCTCATGATTGATGACGCCGCATTTCTGATGAAAAGAGTCCATAATCGCCTTCACAATGGATAAACCAATGCCGCTGCCGCCATATTCTCTCGTTCTTGCTTTGTCTACCTTGTAGAATTTTACCCAGATTTTCTCAAGATCCTCCTTTGGAATCGGCTCACCGGTGTTAAACACACTTGTACGCACCAGATTGTCATGATGCGAAAAGCGGATTTCAATCCGGCGTTCCCCATCCGCATGGTTCATCGCATTCGTCAGATAGTTGGTAATCACTTCCTCCACCTTGAACTCGTCGCCCCACACATAGACCGGTCCATCATGATAAAACGAGATATTTACCTGTTTCTTCGCCGCCATAATCGAAGAAGACTGCAGGACACCATCGATCAGTTCCGTAATATCAAAGCGCGCCATCTCAACTGTATCATTGCCAAATTCCAACTGATTCAAAGTCAGGAGTTTCTTTACCATCTTGTTCATTTTGTCTGCTTCGTCCATAATGACATCGCAATAGAAATCACGGCTCTGTGCATCATCATTGATGCACTCCTTTAAACCTTCCGAATATCCCTGAATCAAAGCAAGCGGTGTCTTAAGTTCGTGCGATACATTCGATAAGAACTCTTTTCTCATCTCATCGATCTGTTCCTTCTTTGCAATGTCCTGCTGCAGGCTGACATTCGCGGTCTTCAGTTCACTGATCGTCTCTTCCAAAGCCTCCGACATCTCATTGACCGACTCGCCAAGCTCATCAATCTCTCTGCTGACATGTGCAGACGAAACATATTTTGCATCAAAATCCAGTTCCGACATCTTGCGGGATATCTCAGATAGTGAGCGAATCGGACTTGAAATACTGCGCGACAGGAAAATGATTGCGATCACGCTGAGCACAATCGCCCCTACACTGACTGCTGCAAAGAATTTATTTGTAATCTGCGCACTCTCACGGATACTTTCGAGTGCCGCTCTCATATACACATAGCCGCCGCTTGCGCGTTCTCCCATAAGTACAAGGTACTCCGTCTTAAGTCTTTCATCCGTCTGTCGAACCAGTGTATAATTTGATCCTGTTTGCAAAATCTGTATTTTACTTCTGTCAGATCCGTAGATCCAATCATCCATCTGCATCTGGAAACGCTGCGCGTTACTATAGGAAGTCCACACAAGTTCCCGATTCATATTCGTGATCAGCATATTAATATTGTTATCCGAACAAAGCCTCTCAAATGCAATATCATACTCGCTTGCATCATCGCCTGCACGTTCCAGTTCCTGCGTAACCTTATCAAAGCAGGTAAGCAAGCCTTTTTCTTTATTGTATATATAATATTTTTCCAGAAATGTGTTGTTTAGAAACCAGCACACAATTACCGTTCCAAGCACAATCCCGACCATCACAATGATCAGTTGATGGGACAGTGTTGCTTTTCTTTTCTCCATAGATCAGACCTCGAATTTATATCCCATTCCCCAGACGGTCTTAATATAATCGCCATGTTCTCCAAGCTTGCTTCTAAGCTTCTTTACGTGCGTATCAATGGTTCTCGCATCGCCAAAATAATCGTAATTCCAGACACTGTTAAGAATTCGCTCTCTTGAGAGTGCAATTCCCTGATTATCCAGAAAATAGTCAAGCAGTTCAAATTCCTTGAAACTTAAATCAATCGTTTTTCCGTCCAGTTTCACTTCATGTGCCGTCTTGTCCAGCACGATTGCTCCTGCTTTCTTCACCTCGGAAGCATCTCCTAATTTGTTGGTTCTTCTAAGGATTGCCTCCACACGTGCAACAAGAATCTTCGGCGAAAAAGGCTTCGCAATATATTCATCCACGCCGAGATCAAAGCCCATGAGTTCATCACTCTCCTCACTTTTTGCAGTAAGCATAATGATTGGGACTTTGGAAGTCTCACGCACCTCCCGGCACACTTCCCATCCGTTCATCTTCGGCATCATCACATCAAGAATAATGAGTGCGATCGACTTATCCTTATAAAACAGATCAAGTGCCTCTTCACCGTCTCCTGCCTCAATCACGTCAAAATCCTGTCTCACAAGGAAATCGCGCACAAGTTTTCGCATTCTGCTCTCATCATCCACTACCAGTATCTTTAATTTATCCATCTTATTTTACCTCCTGCAGCTGCTCTTCCCGCTCCATAAGCTCCGACTCCCGCTCATCCAGCTGCTGTTCCCGCTCGTCCAGTGACTTCTGCCATTCCTCGTATTTATCAATGATCGTATTCTCATAATTTAAAATCGTCACATTGTCATCACTGAAATATGTGATCGCAAACATTCCGATTATGATCATCGCAAACACAACCGCAAAAAACGTACTTACCACATATGCCCCATGGTAATCCCGGTTCTTCCGCTTCTGTTGTGCCTTCAGTTCTCTCTGTTTCTTTTGGCGGCGCTTCGCAGCCTTTGCTCTCAGTTCACGTTCCTCTTCGGGGTCCTCCTCCTCGATCAGTTCCGGTCGGTATACCGGTATCGGGAGAATGTCCTCGTTCTTGATATATGGAATCGTGTTTAAATATTCCTGCAGTTGCCGCAGGAAATCAAAGCCTACCGGCGTCACAAAAACTTCTTTTAATATCAGGCTATTGTACAATTGCAGCACGACATCCGGATCATCCATATCGGTCTGGCTCCTGATATAACGGATTCCTTCCAGTTCCTTTTGTGCCGTGTCCGCCTGCGTCTTTGTCTCAAACTCGTAGTTTCCTACTTTATACATAATAACTTTCCTTTTTTGAACATCCGCCCATAATAGTTCGCTGCACGACTGTGGTACATCTCTGATGTATCGCCCGGCCGGACGCTACATGATCATTTCGTAGAAATGATCACAGTTAATGATGTTCATCCCGTTCTGCAATCTCACCGGACTGGTATGCACGGATCAGTTCCTTCAACTCGTCAATGCGGATCATCATACGCTTACCATAATCCGTATCCCCCACAAGAATTCGCTTATCCATATATTCTACAGCTTCCTGATGCGATACAATATCAAGCTCATCTCTTACCGCCGAATCTGAGAAATCAAACGGTTCGTGAGCTGAAAGTGTCAGTCCGTACGAATTGTACGTCAGAGTGTATCCTGCAATACCGGTCTTACGGCGGTATGTCTTTGAAAATCCACCGTCGATCAAGATTAATTTACCGTTACATTTTACCGGACTTTCGCCTGCCATACGTTCCACCGGTACATGTCCATTAATAATATGCACTCTTCCATCCTTGAGTCCGAATTCATGCAGGATCTTATCTGCGGTCTCCGTCTTGTCAAGTAAGTGATAATACGCATTCTTGCTCTCATGATGCATCTTCTTATCATCCAGAAAATAGCGTTCAAATGTAGCCATCTTACTGCGTCCGTAGAGTGGTGAATTCGGCGCCGTCCAGATATACCACATCATATCCTGTCCCTTCTCACGCTCCTCCTTGTCAAGCGAGAAGAAAGCTTTACGGACATAAGACTCAAGCACATCATATAAAGCCTTGCCGCTGTACTCCTTGCCAAACACATTCACCTTGGCAAATGAACCATCCTCATTCATCGGTACACATCCGTGATACAGAAGATTTCCGTTGTAAATCTTATACATGCTACCGCGTTTTAACATAAGACGCACATGGCGCTGCAGTTTCTCGCAATGAATAAACGAAGCGCGCAGACGTTTCATAACATCCGCTTCCTCCGGTGTCAGTTCATATGGATTCTCCGGATCGATCGTAGGGAAATTCGTGTCCAGCATCGGATACTTCACGCCATCAATCTCAACCGTCTTATTTTCATAATCGATGCGATGTAACAGACAACGGTTCTCCATACCAAACTGCGGCCATTTCTGAATCAGCTGCCCCTCCAGCTTAAATCGGATGATTGCGATTGCTTTATGCATTTTGCGATTCATCAAAGTCTCTTTCTGGCTGCGTTCCTCTTCGGTCGAATTTTTCAGGACAAAACGCTCACAAGGATCATCTTTATACGCATCCATCGCAAAGGTTGCAAGCGGCACCATATTGATTCCGTATCCGTCCTCGATCAGATCCAGATTACCATACCGTATACTGGTCCGGATCACCGATGCGATACATGCAAGCTGTCCGGTTGCAGCCCCCATCCAGACCATATCGTGATTTCCCCACTGAATGTCAAACGAATGGTACTTCTCCAAACGATCCATGATCAGATCCGGTGACGGTCCACGGTCATACACATCACCCAAAATATGCAGATGATCGATAACCAGTCTCTGGATCAGTTCCGCCAATGCGACAATAAAATTATCCGTCTGTCCCAGTTCAACAATCGTATTGACAATCGCTTCGTAATAAGCTTCTTTATTAAGCACTTCCTGCTTCTCCGTGATCAGTTCCTCAATTACATACGCATAATCCTCCGGCAACGCTTTACGCACCTTCGATCTTGTATATTTTGAAGAAACCGTTTTGCACACCTCAATCAGACGGTACAACGTAATCTTGTACCAGTTCTCCATGTCCTCTTCCTGTTGCTTCACAAGTTCGATCTTCTTCTGTGGATAATAGATCAGTGTCGCAAGTGACATCTTGTCCGCTGTGCTGAGCGTATGCCCGAACACATCATCAATCTTCTTTCTTACCGCTCCCGATCCGTTGCGGAGCACATGGGAGAAAGCCCTGTACTCGCCATGGATGTCCGACAGGAAATGTTCGGTTCCTTTCGGCAGGTAGAGAATGGACTGTAAATTTATAATTTCCGTCGATGCACGTCCGATCGTCGGATATAATTCTGCAAGCTGCTCTAAATAATGTAAACGTTCGCTTTCCATGATCAGCACCTCTTTGTTTTCGATATCGCAATTTATCATAACGGTTCAAATCCAACCTTCAAAATATCTGTCTTAGAATAGTTCCATTTTATCATACATTGTTATTTTTGGAAGTAAAACATCTATAAAAAAAGCGAGAAAAAAGAAAAAACCGGAGTTCAAAGCCTCCGATCTTTTCCTGACTGAATTTGACTATTATTTTTTACTTTTTCAGTATAATTGTTCTTCCTCTTCCAAATCGAGTCCATTTTGTATGTAAATTTTTCGTATACTTTGTCGTTTGTGGCTCATTTGTGAACCATTTTTTCAAAAAAATATTGTCTATCCCGCTAATGTCCTCTAAAATATCCGTAAGGGGAAATTTTTAAAGGAGTTTTTATGACAAGAGAACAGTTAATCGAAAACTTTGCGAACAGTGTGGAACAGGAACGCATCGCTTTGGGTTATTCTCAGGCACAGATGGCGCAGGCACTTGATATGTCCCTCTCAACTTACAAACGAATCATAAACGGAGAAATCTCCAAGTTGGATTTCTTCATCTTCTATCAACTATACCAATTAACAGGTAAATTTGCTTTCGAGCTTTGTAAATACGGGGATCCGCTTTCCGACACTGTGGCATCGATGCATCGACTGAGTCAGCCACAGCTTCGCTCGATCCGGGGATTTGTTGACTTTGAGGATCACTTTGCGCGATCCTTAAACGCCGATCAGAATTCCACCGACTACACAACACTGATCATTCCAAGTGGCTGTATGCATGACGGTATGATCTACGATTCCTGCTCACTCGGCAAAATCAATATTGCATCTTACCGCAGACGTTTTCATGATAAAATTGATTGTGCGATTCTGATCACAACCAATCATCTCAACCCGACTTACAATGTAAATGATATTCTTCTGATTGACCGAAGTCCGATCCAGGATGGAGATACCGGCATCTTCCTTCATAAGGAGAGTGGGCTCGCCTATATCCGCCGCTTCCACCGGGGGCATCCATGCCGTCTTGAACCGATTGGTTCATACGGACGCACGATCTATGTCGACGGAAGCAAGGCGTCAGAAACATCCAAATGGATCAAATTCGGGCGTGTTCTGAGCAAGATTCGATCTGATACCATCTATGGCTAACCTGCATATTAACATTCCATCTGTTTCCGATTTTCATGATATGAAAAAACAGCAATTTAATAGGCGCCATCTGAAGTATGAATCTTCCGATGACGCCTAAATCTGTTCAGTTTCCAATGGACTGATCCTTTCTTTTGTAATTCTCTTCTTTGTCTTCTGTACGTTTACCTCGAATGACTTTTTGGATTGATTCCGTATCCGATGAATATTCCATCCGAAATTCTTATCCGTTTTCTTTTATCTTGTCACTGGTTTCATGAATTCAAATCCGATACTATGGTTGCTTCTTACCTTTGCTTATGTTCCCTTTGGACTGTACCTCCTTTTTTAAATTTCACCCTGCGACTCTTGTCGTTCTTCTTGGTGATCTTGTTTTGTTCTCTCTTCTTTTGTTGTATTTAATATATCATGCAATTTTGTATATGTCAACATATTTTTTAACTTTTTTCTCTTTTTATTTTTTCTATCTATAAATTGGTTGTTTTTTGTATATTTTTCTGACAATTTGTGCATTATCTGCATTATCCCAATGCCACATCAAGAATCATCATCAACGTAAATCCAAAGGCAAAGCATATGGTTCCGATATCGGAATGCTCTCCCTGCGACATCTCCGGAATCAGTTCCTCCACAACCACATAGAGCATCGCGCCTGCTGCAAAGCTCAAAAGATACGGCAGCACCGGCACAAGAAGCCCCGCAGCAAGAATTGTAAGCACCGCCCCGATCGGTTCCACGATACCGGAAAGGAAGCCTCCCATAAACGCTTTGGATTTCTTTGCACCTTCTGCCCGGAGCGGCAGTGAAATGATTGCTCCCTCTGGAAAATTCTGGATGGCGATACCAAGAGATAATGCAAGTGCTCCCATCGCTGTAATCTTTGATTCCCCGGACAAATATCCGGCATAGACCACACCGACCGCCATCCCTTCTGGAATATTATGTAAAGTAACGGCAAGTACCATCATCGTCGTTCTCTCAAGATGGCTTTTCGGTCCTTCTGCCTTCTCACTGTGCTGGTGCAGATGCGGGATTACGTGGTCAAGCAGTAACAGAAACAGAATGCCGATCCAGAATCCCACGGTTGCCGGCACAAACGACCATTTTCCCATGCTATCAGACTGATCGATTGCCGGAATCAAAAGGCTCCATATCGATGCCGCCACCATCACGCCTGCCGCAAATCCGGTCAAGGCGCGCTGCACCTGATCACCTAACATACTTTTCATAAAAAAGACGCATGCTGCGCCGAGAGTCGTTCCTATGAAGGGAATTAAAATTCCCCAGAACAGATTCATACTCATAAGCTGCTCCTTTCCGCTGCAGATATTGCATTTGTATATTGCTTTACAGTTAGTATACGCAAACTGTCATCAAAACGCTACACCACATTTTCCTATCATTTAAAAATCCGCTTAAGCGAACTTTGTTTTTCTGTCAAAGCTGCTGAAGCGGACTTCTATTTACCTATGATCAATTGATTAAACTTCGATTGCTTTCTTGATGGCAGCAAGTAACTCATCGTAAGTCTCGTACGCCGGGATATCCGGATACTCAGCCTTGATCGCATCGGTACTCTTGAAGAGGAATCCTGCCTTGCTTGCCTGGATCATACCAAGGTCATTGTGGCTGTCTCCGCTTGCAATCGTATCATATCCGATGGACTGCAAAGCCTTCACGGTTGTGTACTTAGACTTCTCGCAACGCATCTTAAAACCTGTAATCTCTCCGTTGTCCGCAACTTCAAGTGTGTTACAGAAGATAGTCGGATAACCAAGCTTCTTCATCAGAGGCCCTGCGAACTGTGAAAACGTATCACTGATAATGATCACCTGTGTCATCGCACGAAGTTCATCTAAGAACTCCTTCGCACCTGGAATCGGGTCGATCTTTGCGATCGTATCCTGGATCTCTTTAAGCCCAAGTCCGTGTTCCTTTAAGATACCGATACGGTACTTCATCAGCTTATCATAATCCGGCTCATCTCTTGTTGTTCTCTTAAGTTCCGGAATTCCTGTCTCCTCTGCGAATGCGATCCAAATCTCAGGTACTAATACACCTTCCAAATCTAAACAAACGATTTCCATATTATCCTCCGTTCTTCCTGCTGCATGCTTCTGTTTTCATGCAGTCAGCCTGTATTTTTATTCATCAGAAATTATTATAAACATAATATTCTTATATTGCAATTTCTTTTTCTGTTACCATTTTTACCTGTGCACACCAAGTTTCATCATAAGCGCCTCCTGAAGCACTCCTGAGACATTGATATGTGCTTTTTCTGCTTCCTGATTCAACCAATTGGGAAGTGTTACATTTCTTCGAACCGTTTTATTGTCCATTCTCCGTCGATATTCTGCGAAATCAACATCGACCATAGATACCAGACTTTCCCCCTCCTGCGCGAAATTTCCCTGCGACGCATCAATTGCTTTGGAGGCTCTTGGATTCGGAATTTTCTCTTTTTGATCTTCCATTGTAATAACCTTCTCCTCTCTATTATACACATTAAATATGTATAATCGATCATTTGTAAACTACTTTTCGATAAATTTAAAAAGATGTTTGTCTTTAAAT
>ERZ1034882.995-NODE-995-length-11242-cov-7.615536_pt1 | contig 11242 bp, 8 predicted proteins | sample MGYA00520606_ERZ1034882 | MGnify/ENA primary metagenome ERZ1034882 (study PRJEB33766, sample SAMN09781726) | gut metagenome | biome: gut microbiome | host: Homo sapiens | place: Madagascar | study: EMG produced TPA metagenomics assembly of the PRJNA485056 data set...
GCATGCTCCGGGAGTTCGTGGATTTTGCCAATGTATTTAACTAACTTTCCATTTATTTCAGCTTCCAGATATCTCTGTTGTACTCTGCAATAGTTCTGTCGGAGGAGAAGAATCCGGCCTTGGCGATGTTCACTAACATCATCTTCTTCCACTTCTGCTGATCCTCGTAATCAGCGAATGCCTGATCCTTTACCTTGATGTAGTCCTCTAAGTCAAGCAGGGTCATGAACCAGTCTTTGTTCAGCAGCTCGTTGTACAGGCGCTCCAGGTTCTCCTTTTTGCCGACCTTGAGTACTTCTTTGCTGACGATGAAGTCCACTGCTTCCTTGATCACAGGGCTCTTCTTGTAGTAGTCCTTAGAGACATAATCCGCCTTCTCGTAATGCTTGATAACAGTGTCACTGTCCTTACCGAAGATGTAGATATTGTCATCACCTACCAGCTCATGGATCTCTACGTTTGCACCGTCACTTGTACCAAGTGTTACTGCACCGTTTAACATGAACTTCATGTTACCGGTTCCGGATGCTTCCTTGGATGCCAGAGAGATCTGCTCGGAGATATCGCAGGCAGGGATCAGCTTCTCGGCATAGCTTACGTTGTAGTTCTCTACCATAACAAGCTTCATGTAAGGGCTGACTTCAGGATCATTATTGATAATGTCGGACATTACCAGCAGGAGATGAATGATATCCTGAGCGATCACATACGCAGGTGCAGCCTTTGCACCGAAGATGAAGGTCAGCGGTGTAGAAGGCTTCTTGCCGCCCTTAATCTCCAGATATTTGTGAATGATATACAGTGCGTTCATCTGCTGACGCTTGTACTCATGCAGACGCTTTACCTGAATATCGAAGATGGAATCGGGATTCAGCTCCACGCCCTCCTTCTCCTTGATATAGGATACCAGTTCTGCCTTCTTGGTCTTCTTGATGTCGTAGATGGCATCCAGTACGGCCTGATCGTCCTTATGCTCTAACAGCTTCTGTAATTCATCCGCATCCTTCTTGTAGCCGTCACCAATGGTCTGGGTCAGGAAGGCAGCCAGCTCATGGTTGCAGGACAGCAACCATCTGCGGAAGGTAATACCGTTGGTCTTGTTGTTGAACTTCTCGGGATAGATCTTGTAAAAATGATTGAGTTCGCTCTGCTCCAGGATCTCAGTATGGATCGCTGCCACGCCGTTGACACTATAGCCATAGTGGATGTCGATATGTGCCATGTGCACTCTCTTGTCCTTGTCAATGATCTGAACTTTTTCGTCCTTATATTTCTTTGCCACACGGTCACTCAGCTCCTTGATGATGGGAACCAGCTGAGGCACTACTTCCTCGATATAAGCCAGAGGCCATTTCTCCAGAGCTTCTGCCAGAATGGTGTGGTTCGTATAAGCACAGGTGTGGCTTACTACGTCGATAGCTTCATCCATAGTGAAACCTTCCTCTGTGGTGAGAATGCGGATCAGCTCGGGGATAACCATGGTAGGATGGGTATCGTTGATCTGGATCGCTACATGCTCGGGCAGAGTATGCAGATCATAACCCTTTTCCTTTACTTCCTTCAGGATCAGCTGGGCACCGTTGCATACCATGAAGTATTCCTGATAGATACGCAGCAGATTACCTGCCTCATCGGAATCATCGGGATACAGGAACAGGGTCAGGTTCTTCTCAATGGCTTCCTTATCAAAAGTGATGCCCTTCTTTACCAGACTCTCGTCTACGGTCTCGACATCAAATAAATGCAGCTTGTTCAGTCCATTCTCATAACCTACGACATCAATATCATAAAGTACGGAAGTCACCTTGCGGTCACCGAAAGATACTTCGAATTTTGTGCCGGTATTGTTCAGCCAGGAATCCTTCTGGATCCAGTCATTCTTCTCGGCATTCTGCAGGTGATCCTTGAATACCTGCTTGAACAATCCGAAGTGGTAATTCAGACCGATACCGTCCCCGGGAAGTCCCAGGGTAGCGATGGAATCCAGGAAGCAGGCTGCCAGTCTGCCTAAGCCTCCGTTACCCAGAGAAGGTTCGGGTTCTGCCTCTTCGATGTCTGCCAGATTCTTGCCGTTCTTCTTCAGGATATCGCTCAGCTCCTCATAGATGCCTAAATTGATCAGATTGTTGGATAACAGCTTACCGATCAGGAACTCCATGGAAATATAATATACCTTCTTGTCTCCTGTAATGGCGGGAGTCTCTGCCATCTTCTCTTTGGTCAGCTGCAATACTCCGGTGTACAGCTGTGCATCGGTGCAGGCACCGATATTCTTGCCATATAATTTGCCGGTGATCTCATTTAAAGTCTGCTCTAAATTCATTTCAAACTCCATTCTGCACGATAGTTTTATTTTTGCCAAAATGAATGTACCGTGCCACACTCATTTTTTCATATTCTTTTTCTTTGTCTGGGTACTATACTTATTTTTGGTATCCCATCCCCTTGTCTCAGCTGTGCCTTGGGTATTTTCTATCCTTTTCGGCCTCCATACCCTTCCTGCCGCTGCGCCCTGGGTATTTTCTGCACTTTTCGGCCTCTATACCCTTTTTCCCGCTGCGCCCGGGTATTTTCTGCACTTTTCGGCCTCTATACCCTTTTTCCCGCTGCGCCCGGGTATTTTCTGCACTTTTCGGCCTCTATACCCTTTTTCCCGCTGCGCCCTGGGTATTTCCTGCACTTTTCGGCCTCCATACCCTTCCTGCCGCTGCGCCTTGGGTATTTCTTGCACTTTCCGGCTTTTCATACCCTCGCAATACTGAGATTTTGTGTATGTCGTTCTCTTACAATACACAGGATAGCATAGGAAAACGTTTTCCGCAACCTTTTCTTTAATTTTCCTGATTTTTTGTGCAAAATAGCTTAACAGATAATGTCCTTATAGTACATTTTCACGATACTGTGGGGCATGATTACCTGATGCCCTTCCCCGCCGTTCATCAGCTGGTGTACCTCTTCCACGGCTCTGCTGGAGATGCTGTAGAAGTCCTGCCTTATGGTATTCATCTGCTTGCCGACATATCCCATCAGGGTGATACCATCGAAGCCGCACACCGGACGGAAAATATCCATATCGATCAATGCATTCATGGCACCTATGGCCATCAGATCGGAAGCGCAGACCACCACATCCTTATTCTTCGCATATTTCAATGCCACGTTTCTTGCCGTCAGCTCACTGAAGTCTCCCTGTCTGACCATCATGGTCAGATCCAGATCCTTCACCAGACGCTTCATCCCCTTCAATCTCTGATCCGTGACATAACCGTCTCTTCTGCCCGCAATGTAGAGCACTCGTTTACAGTTGTCATCCAGCACGGTCTTCTTCGCCACATCATACTGGGCCTGTTCCTGATCAATGCTGATGGATGTAGTCCTGGAATTGACAATCGGCGCATCCACTACCACACAGGCAAACTGTTTCTCCCGGATCAGCTTCTGCAGCACCTTGTCCTCCTTAGACATGCCATAGATCACCACGCCGGAAATACTCTGGGACAGAAAAGATCTTGTGATCTCTTCCGCCGTCATCCCCGCGATCATGGACGGAAAGATCGTCACGACCTCCACGTTCAGTTCCTTGGCCTTATCCAGTGCCCCTACCAGGTACTGCATGAAGATCTGGTCAATGGCCTGGGTCTGTCTATTGGGATCCAGCACCAGCGCGATTCTTCCAAACTGCTTGGAGGAAAGCGCCGCAGCAATGGAATTCGGAATATAATTCAACTCCTTGATGGCGTCCTGTACCTTTTTCTTCGTCTCTTCACTGACATTAGGATAGCCATTTAAGACCTTGGATACTGTGGAAATAGCCACTCCGGCATGTTTTGCAACTTCTTTGATTGATACCATAAATCCCCCGTTCCGTCCGCAGCTCCCTGCGGTCGTCATTCTCGGTTACCATACAATTACGGTTTGTTTCATTTGACGTTTACCTATATATTCTCTATACTATAATTTAACGACAAATTCGTCAATGTACAGCATTTACGAAATATAGTGTGATTTTTTGGAAAAGGTTTTCCAAAGCATAATACCTCGGACAACGCAAGCATCAGAAAGGCTACAGATACCATGGCAGTAATCAAAAGTGTGGAAGAAAAATATATGAAGGAAGCTCTGAAGCAGGCGAAAAAAGCCTATGCCCTGGGGGAAGTCCCCATCGGCTGTGTCATTGTACATGAAGGTAAGATCATCGGTCGTGGTTACAACCGGAGAAATACAGACAAAAATACATTGGCGCACGCAGAGATCACAGCGATCAACAAAGCCAGCAAAGTGATCGGCGACTGGCGTCTGGAAGAATGCACGCTCTATGTGACCCTGGAACCCTGCCAGATGTGCGCCGGTGCCATTGTGCAGGCCCGTATCCCTGAAGTAGTGATGGGCTGCATGAATCCCAAGGCGGGATGTGCAGGTTCGATCCTGAATATACTGGAAATGCCCCAGTTTAACCATCAGGTGAAGGTTACCCGGGGCATTCTGGAAACGGAATGCAGCCAGATGCTGAAGACTTTTTTTGAAGAGCTCCGCATCCGGAACAAACAGGAGAAAGCTGCCAGAAAGGCATCAGGCGATCTCTCGTAAGCTTTCTTCCTGTGTCTGGTTCTGTTCGGTTGTTTTTCTTCTATGCTTCGGTAATCGGGAAATCGCTCTTCCCGTTTCATAAAGTCCCATCGGCACAAAGAGGATCAAAAATACATAGTACGGAAATACATATCTGCTCTGCGCTTCCCAGATGATACTGAACAGGAAGCCACCTACTATGCCAATCAACGGCAGCCACAATGCTGTCGGAATTTCTTTTTTTTGCCACCATCTTCCGCACAAAGCAATTCCAAGTACAAATCCTGCCAAGTATACGATACTCTGGTAATAATTGGCCAGCTTCCATACGTTTTCATGTATGTTCCCATAGTACAGACTGGTAATCCCGGAGGACAGCGGTTCTCCATCCGTATCAAACGACTCTGTTGCCTTGAGGCTGGAAAACAGCGGTTCGATCCATTGATCTTCCAGTTTTCTCTTAAAGAAATCTCTGGCCATAGCCGGATTCTCCCGGAACTCCCGCAATCGTTCGCGAATATATTCCTTTCCTTCCTGTGCGGCAGGCTCCTGTTGAAAATCATGTTCTGCAAACGTGGTTTGCTGATAGCGATTGTACACCCCGGCCATGCCATCCGTCTCCTGTAATCCCATCGCAATCCAGAGAATGCTCGGAATGCCAATGTCACTGGGATATCCGGAACGGTATTCATACATTACATCTACCGCTTTCACCGTCAGTGCTGCCGTCAGAAGAATTGCAAACCCTGCCAGCAGATATTGTCCCTTCTTTTTCTTCAGGCAGACCAGAACTGCATAAATTCCCACTCCAATGAGTATGATCCATGTATTTTTCCGGGCAAGCACAGCAATCCCTGCCACACATGCCGCCAACGCAATATACCTCTTCTTCTCATAATGTTCATAAGCAGACACCGCCCAGAACATTACCATTCCAAAGCTGATACTGAGCACGTCCCCGTAAATATACGGTAAATACAGCAAAAAAGGAATACAGCCCAACATCATAATACAATATACGATTCTAAATATGGCTCTGTCTGTATTCAGTTTCAGGAAACCGTATCCTGCCAGAATCGCCAGTACCCACCATATTACATGCAGGATTTTTGCCGGAGTATAATTGAAATTTCCAAACAGGGCAAACAATATCTCATACAATATTCCCAGCCCTTTTTGCTGTTGATACATCCCGACATAGCCTCCGGAGCACAACATAATGAAGTTGCCATCCCGGCAATATGCTGCAAATGCCGTGGCGCTGATCTGATCTCCTACCGGATAATAGGGATTGTTGAGAACGTAGATACTTCCCAGCAGAAACGCAGTAACACTGGTTGCCAACAATGTATAGATGCAGATTTTTTCCTGTTTTTCCTGATTTTGAGCATTCAGCCATTTATCTCCCTCATAGACAAGGACAGATGTCAGCAGGAAAATAACAAAATGTTTCCAGGTACTGTCTTTTATCAGGAGATTTCTGATGCTGTAATCCACCGTTCCGTAATAAGAATACCGACAGGACCAGTAACTCAGGACCAAAAGAATGGGAATCAGACAGACAAGAAATATTCCCAACAGAATACGGTATATTTTTTCCATTAATGTTCCCTCATTTTTATCTTATAGTTCCACATAATTTCTGTCACCGACATATACTGCCAGCTTTTCATTCTCATATTCCAGTATCGGTGCTTCCCCTTCCGGAAATTGCTGTTCAAAGGCTTCACGCATTTCTGTCCGTACGACGTAAGCGGTCCGCATTTCCGTGGGCAACGTCGGGGGATACCATTTCGTACTGGTGAGCCACCAGTATCCGGAAAGACTGGCCATGGTATAGGAATGTCCCATCGTCACCCGGCCGTCCGTGATCAGACAGATCCGTTCGGCATCCCAGAATTCTGCATATCCGTAGTCGATTCCCGCTTCTGTCAGATAATCCGCCACTTCCTGATATTCCTTCAGGTTATCCTGTGTGGTGGCCGCTTCACAGTAGGTGTATTTCAGATTCAGCACCGCGAACAGCGCTACGGCCGTTAAGATCAGACCAGCGAACACCGGCTGTCCTTCCGACATATGATCCACCATCACCGCTACCAGAACAGCTGCTGCGAACCATGCCATGAAAAAGTAATAATGGGCCGCCTCCGCGCTGGTGATCCCGATGATAAATGCTGTGACTCCCACAGAAGCAAGGAGAATTGTCAGTGCATCTTTTTGTCTGTCTGTGCTCTCTGTATTTTTCCGGAACACATACCAGAGTCCATACCCCAACAGGATCAGGAACACCCAGACAAGAAGCTGCATCAGAGAAGCAAAGCTCCCTACCTTTGCATTTCCTGCCAGTCCGAAGTTCTCCAACAGGGCTGCCGGAACCCCAAGAAGCAGTTTCTCTACTGCCTCTCCCGGCTGCAGCAGATAGACTGCATAATCTCCTCTGCCGCCGTACAGACAGGATACCAGAAAAGCAAGTGCAAGACTTCCCACATAGGCTGTGGCAAGATAACGTCCACCGGGCAGCTTCTGCCGGAGATGTCCGGATTCCATGAATAAAGCGATCACTTCCACTACAAGCAGTGGCAGGATGATGACCTGCAGACATCTCTGTCCTCCACAGTTCAGCAAAACTGCGGCAACAAACAATACCAGCCACTCCAGAAAGGTCTTCCGGGTCATCTGCCGGTTTTCTTTTAATTTCAGGTAAAACAGGATATTGAAAAACAGAAAAATGCCATGAAACACATAATACTCTGCAAATAGGAATAAAAGCAGCGTTACAAAAGGAACCATCTGCCCCTCATTGCGAAAACCGTTGATTGGCAGCGCACACAATACCAGCAATGCCGTAATTGATGCCGGTCTGCTCAAAGATAATTTTCTCAGAAAAAAATAAAATGTCCCCAGCAAAATCGCACCCAATAGAACACAGGTAATCCCCGCCGCCGTCTGCATGCTGCCGGTGATACCGTAAAATACGGCTGCAACCGTAGGCATTCCAATGATCCGTCTCTCCGTGCTGGAGATCCAGTCGTTGGGTGTAATATCCTTCTCCACCCAGATCTCCCGGGCCAGCAAAGCCTCTGCGGCAATATCCGAATCCACATGTTGTGCATATTTACACAGATTCAGGTAGCAAAATACTCCCAGATATATCAGTAAAAGTGCACCTATTATCCATCCCAGCAGGGATATACTTTTTCGCTTGTTTCTCATGGATCCTTCTCCGTAGGCAACTATCTTTCGACAAAATTACATATTATTTTGATTATAACACTCTTCCCTGTTTCCTTCAAGGCAAAGAGGCTTGACAAAAACCGGGGAACAGGATACACTTAAAAGGCCGTACATGTCCGGTATCATGGGAATAGTGATGAAACTCGGTCTTACGCAATGGGAATCTACGAACCGTGTCAGGTTGGGAACAAAGCAGCACTAAGTAGAACCTTCCATGTGCCGTGAGGAAACTGGGTGGAGCTGTTATCCTGGTCCGGCATGTGCGGTTTTGATATTTAAAGTGTTCTGTGAATTCATGGATAAGTCAGTTAAGAGGTTATAGATTGTGTCAGGCGATATGTCATCCCCTTTTTCGGTTTCCAACAGCATAGCATCCGTTTCCGGCGATCTGGCTCCCCAAGATGCCGCATGGTTCCGGAAAATCATGTCCGACTGCATCCTGTGTCCCAGGGCCTGTCATGCCGATCGCCTGGATGGTGGCGTGGGATATTGTGGCCAGACGGCAGATATTATGGCTGCCAGAGCCTCTCTGCATTATTGGGAGGAGCCCTGTATCTCCGGCACTTCCGGTTCCGGTACCGTCTTTTTCTCCGGATGCAACCTGCGCTGTGTCTTCTGCCAGAACCATAACATCGCTCTGGGGAAAGCCGGACGAGTCATCACTCCCGAACATCTGGTGAAAATCTTTCTACAATTACAGGAACAGGGAGCTAACAATATCAATCTTGTTACCCCCACACATTTTCTTCCCCAGATCGTCATTGCCTTACAGCAGGCCAAAAATCAGGGACTGTCCATCCCCATTGTATACAATACCGGCAGTTACGAATCTCCGGAGGCTTTACGCCATCTGGATGGTCTGGTGGATATCTATCTGCCGGATCTGAAATATTTTTCTCCGGAGCTTTCCGCTGCGTATTCGCATGCCCCGGACTATTTTGAGATTGCCTGCGCTGCCATTGCGGAAATGTACCGGCAGGTCTTAGATCCGGTCATGGATCCCGACACCGGGCTGATGCAGCGGGGGATGATCGTACGCCATCTGCTCCTGCCGGGACAAGCGAAAGACTCCAAGAAGATCCTGCGGTATCTCCATGAGACCTACGGGGATCATATCTATATTAGCATTATGAATCAATATACACCTCTTCCGCAGGTGGCAGATATTGAAGCACTCAATCGCACAGTGACACCGGAGGAATATGACCGGGTCCTGCGCTTTGCGGAGCGAATCGGCATTGAACAGGGCTTCCGGCAAGAGGGAAGTGCCGCCTGTGAAAGCTTTATTCCGGAATTTGACGAGCGGGGACTGTGATTCTCTCACAGTTCCACTGCGATCAGATAATATCCGAAATCCCCTTCCCATGCCGGTTCTCTGGTTCCTTCAAAACTTTCAAAGCCAAACATTCTGGCTACCTGTTTTTCTCTTTCATAAAAATTACCCGGGACTCCTATGTAATATTTCACTTCCCCAGAGACTTCCTGACGCATTAATAATAAATGTCTGTAATTATAATAGCCATGCAACAAAAAACTGTTGTGGGTCATCTGATAGCAACGCTCCCGCAACACAACGAAATCCTCCGGACCCACGGAAAGAAATTCTCTGGCATCCCGGAAGGGATGGATGTGGGGGTAGATACTGCTTAATTGCTCCCATTTGGTGTCTTTCATGTGGAGAGTGTGTTCCGTGGCAGTTTTTTTCGAGCTCCGGGCTTCCGATCCACTGACCATTTTTTCGTTTGCGACTACGGTTTCTGCCACTTTTTCGGTCTGTTCACGGGCTTGCCTGCCTTGCTCCTGCACCCGCTCCCGCTGCATCTCCCTATTTTGGGCTTCCTGCTGTTCTGTCTGTATCGGCCGCTTTGCCTGCTCCGGCTGGTTTCCACCTTGCCCCTGTCCTTCGATTTCCCCCACCGTAACCGGTGCAATCGCAGTCACAGGCGCAGGTACTTTCTTCGCACCAGCCGCTCCTGCAAACCGCCCTATGATCTCAAAATTACGTTCCAGGGGAATGCGTATCCCCAGTGTCGGCTCCCAATCCGCTTTTCTGGAAATTCTTTTTTCACAGGAAATGGTCCCCCGTTCTGCCGTCATTTCACATAACAGTTCTTCTCCGCTTTCCCGCTGCAGATACAGCAGCATCATCTCCTTGCCAGACACGATCCCCTGTCCTCTCAGCTGCACCATCAGAATCTCTTCCTTTTCCCAGCTTTCCAGCTTTGCATACCCGGCTCCCCGGATCCGTTGCCCGTTTTCCTGTAATTCCAAATAGCTGATCTGTTTCCGATATGACATAAAATCCCCCCGTATAAAGTTTCTATCTAACTTTATGCGAGGGGTTGTCCTTAATATTCCTGGCTGTCCAGATATTTCATATAATTTACGACCATCAATGCGATCTTGAAAGTCAGTGCATCATCAAAGCTCCGCAGATCCAGGCCGGTGCTCTTCTGAATCTTCTCAATACGATATACCAGCGTATTACGATGCACGAACAACTGTCTGGAAGTCTCCGACACATTCAGATTGTTTTCGAAGAACTTGTTCAGGGTGTTCAGGGTCTCTTCATCCAGATCCATGGGTACATTGTCACCGAAGATCTCCTCAATAAAGATCTTGCACAGATTCACCGGCAGCTGATAGATCAGACGTCCGATTCCCAACGTGCTGTAGGCGATCACCTTTTTCTCTACGTAGAAGATCTTGCCTACATCCAGTGCCATCTTGGCTTCCTTGTAGGACTTGGATACGTCCTTCAATTCCTGTACCACGGTGCCATATGCCACCTTCACATCCAGAAGAGCCTCCGCATTCATCATGGCTACAATAGTCTCGGCCAGTTCATGCAGTGTCTCAGGTGTGGTGGTGCTCTCAACAGATTTGATCAGGATCAGGCTGGACTCATCCACCGCTGTTACATAATCTCCCGCCTGCGGGGAAAACATGCCCTTCAGCACTTCAGATACAATGCCATCTTTCTCATCCTTGGTCTCAATGAGATATACGGCTCTGGGACAGCTGACTTCCACATGAAGTTTCTTCGCCCGATTGTAAATATCTACCAACAACAGATTATCCAACAACAGGTTCTGAAAGAAATTATTCCGGTCAAACCGTTCCTTGTAGGCAATGACAAGATTCTGGATCTGACTGACAGCAATCTTACCCACCATATATACGTCATCCGTCATTCCCCGTGCCACCAGTACATATAAAAGATCCCCTTCGTCACGGATCTTCAGAAGGTGATGTACTCCGATCACCTGGCTATCCGCCGGAGAAGCCGCAAAGCCTGTGATCAGATCTGTGGTTATGTCATCCTTTTCCATGGTAGATGCCACTTCGGATCCGTTCAAATCATAGACTCCGAGGTCTACCTTAGTGATTGCTTTTAATTCATCAATGCTTGTCTGTATAATCTGGCCTGTAATCATATTGT
>ERZ1034882.996-NODE-996-length-11241-cov-4.249866_pt1 | contig 11241 bp, 10 predicted proteins | sample MGYA00520606_ERZ1034882 | MGnify/ENA primary metagenome ERZ1034882 (study PRJEB33766, sample SAMN09781726) | gut metagenome | biome: gut microbiome | host: Homo sapiens | place: Madagascar | study: EMG produced TPA metagenomics assembly of the PRJNA485056 data set...
CGTAAGCCTCGAGTGCCCATACCTCCATCTCTCCGAAACGCTGTCCACCGAACTGTGCCTTACCACCTAACGGCTGCTGCGTTACTAAGGAGTAAGGACCGGTAGAACGCGCATGGATCTTATCGTCTACCAGGTGATGCAGCTTCAGGTAATGCATGTGTCCGATTGTAACCGGTGAATCAAACGGCTCTCCGGTACGTCCGTCACGAAGCTGTACCTTTCCGTCACGGGAAATCGGCACGCCCTTCCACAGTGCCCTGTGTGCGCGGTTGTCATACAGGTACTTCATGACTTCCTCATTCAGTGTGTCTTTATATTTTGCTTCAAAGTCTTCCCACTCGAAGTTGACGTAATCATTTGCAAGCTCCAGCGTATCCTGGATATCAATCTCCTTCGCACCGTCGAATACCGGTGTCTCGATGTTGAAGCCCAGTGCCTTCGCAGCAAGGCTTAAGTGAATCTCGAGGACCTGACCGATGTTCATACGGGACGGCACACCCAACGGGTTCAGCACGATGTCAAGCGGGCGGCCATTCGGAAGGAACGGCATATCCTCTACCGGAAGTACACGGGAAACGACACCCTTGTTACCGTGACGACCTGCCATCTTATCACCGACGGAGATCTTTCTCTTCTGTGCAATGTAAATGCGGACTGCCTGGTTCACGCCCGGAGACAGCTCGTCGCCGTTCTCTCTTGTGAATACCTTTGCATCCACGATGATACCGTACTCGCCGTGCGGCACCTTCAAGGAAGTGTCACGCACTTCTCTTGCCTTCTCGCCGAAGATTGCGCGGAGCAGTCTCTCCTCGGCTGTCAGCTCGGTCTCTCCCTTCGGAGTTACCTTTCCGACTAAGATATCACCGGCGCGAACCTCCGCACCGATACGGATAATACCTCTCTCATCGAGATCCTTCAACGCGTCGTCGCCGACACCCGGAACATCTCTTGTGATCTCTTCCGGTCCGAGCTTCGTGTCACGCGCTTCTGCTTCATACTCCTCAATATGGATAGATGTATAAACATCATCCTGTACCAGACGCTCGCTCAAAAGAACGGCATCCTCGTAGTTGTAACCTTCCCAGGTCATGAATCCGATCAGCGGGTTCTTACCGAGTGCCAGCTCACCGTTCGCGGTGGAAGGACCGTCTGCGATCACTTCGCCAACCTCCACGCGGTCGCCCTTAAACACGATCGGCTTCTGGTTGTAGCAGTTGGACTGGTTACTTCTGGAGAACTTCGTCAGCTTGTATACATCTCTGCCGCCCTCGTCATTCTTGATGATGATCTGGTTGGACTCAGAGCTCTCAACAACACCGGCTTTTTTCGCCACAACACACACACCGGAGTCTACCGCTGCCTTCGTCTCCATACCGGTACCGACTACCGGCGCCTCTGTGGTCAGAAGCGGCACTGCCTGACGCTGCATGTTGGATCCCATGAGTGCACGGTTTGCATCGTCGTTCTGCAGGAACGGAATGGATGCGGTAGCGACGGAGAACACCATCTTCGGGGAGACGTCCATGTAATCAAACATGGTCTTCTCATATTCCTGTGTCTCATCCAGATAACGGCCGGATACGGAGTTACGGACGAAATGTCCTTCCTCATCCAGTGCCTCATTCGCCTGTGCTACATGGTAGTTATCCTCTTCGTCTGCGGTCATGTAGACAACTTCATCTGTGACACGCGGATTCTTAGGATCGGATTTATCGATCTTACGGTACGGAGCCTCAATAAATCCGTACTCATTGATTCTTGCATAGCTTGCCAGAGAGTTGATCAGACCGATGTTCGGTCCCTCAGGCGTCTCGATCGGGCACATTCTTCCGTAGTGGGAGTAATGTACATCTCGCACCTCGAATCCTGCACGGTCTCTGGACAGACCACCCGGTCCCAATGCGGAAAGACGTCTCTTGTGTGTCAGCTCTGACAGCGGGTTGTTCTGATCCATAAACTGGGACAGCTGGGAAGATCCGAAGAACTCTTTTACAGCTGCGGTTACCGGCTTAATGTTGATCAGGCTCTGCGGGGAAATACCGTCCAGATCCAGGGTGGTCATTCTCTCACGAACCACTCTCTCCAGTCTGGAAAGACCGATACGGTACTGGTTCTGTAACAGTTCTCCGACCGCACGGATACGTCTGTTACCCAGATGATCGATATCGTCATCATGACCGATGCCGTACTCCAGATGCATGTTATAGTTGATGGATGCAAAAATATCATCCTTGGTAATATGCTTCGGAATCAGGTCATGCACATTCTTGTGAATGGCCTCTTTTAAATCCTCCACGTCCGGATATTCATCCATGAGCTGCTTTAATACCGGATAGTACACGAGCTCTGTGATGCCGAGATCCTTCGGGTTGCAGTCCACATAATGTCTCAGATCTACCATCATGGAAGACAGCACCTTGATATTTCTGGTCTCGCCCTGAATCCATACATACGGAACAGCCGCGTTCTGAATATCATCCGCCAGGGATCTTGTCACTTCGGTTCCTGCCTCGGCGATGATCTCGCCTGTGGACACATCGACAACATCCTCTGCCAGAACATGTCCGTTGATACGGTTGCGCAGCATTAACTTCTTATTAAACTTATAGCGTCCGACCTTTGCAAGATCATATCTTCTCGGGTCAAAAAACATAGCAGAAATAAGGCTCTCCGCACTCTCAACTGTCAGCGGCTCGCCTGGTCTGATTTTCTTATATAATTCCAGAAGTCCCTCTTCGTAGTTGGTTGCCACGTCCTTGCCGAAACTTGCAAGAATCTTCGGCTCCTCACCAAACAGGTCTACGATCTCCTGGTTGCTTCCGACGCCAAGTGCACGGATCAATACCGTGATCGGCACCTTTCTGGTTCTATCTACACGGACATAAAATACGTCATTGGAGTCTGTCTCATACTCTAACCACGCACCACGGTTAGGGATGACAGTACAGGAATACAGCTTTTTACCCACTTTATCGTGAGCGATTCCATAGTAGATACCCGGGGAACGCACCAGCTGGCTGACGATGACACGCTCTGCGCCGTTGATCACGAAAGTACCGGTCTCTGTCATCAAAGGAAGGTCGCCCATGAAAATCTCATGCTCATTGATCTCGTCAGTCTCCTTGTTGTGAAGTCTGACCTTGACCTTCAAAGGTGCCGCATAAGTTGCATCTCTTTCTTTGCACTCCGGAATTGTGTACTTTACATCGTCCTCACACAATGTAAAATCTACAAACTCCAGGCTCAGATGACCGCTGTAATCAGCGATTGGAGAGATATCATCGAAAACTTCTTTCAGGCCCTCGCTTAAGAACCACTGATAGGAGTCTTTCTGGACTTCTATCAGATTCGGCATTTCCAATACCTCTTTCTGTCTCGAGTAACTCATACGTATGCCCTTTCCAGCTTTCACTGGACGTATTCTGTTTTTCTCCATTGACGTTTCACCTCTCGTTTTTATTTACACTAAGCTGCCCCAAAAGTGGCAGCAACTGTCTCAATCCACCGTAACCACAAGATACGGTATAGGCACATCCGGCGGCATACAACGCGAAAAGCGCGCAATAAGCCCAATGCACCACAATAGTGCAACGTATATGATAGCACAATAGCAAGTGCCGCGTCAAGGATTTTTTAAAATATTTATTTCTTCTCCGTGAGTACGCAAAAAACGACGAAGGAAAGCTCTAAAGCCTTCGCTCCGCCGTTCGCCACCGCTTATGAGACAAGAAAATTTGCCGCCGCGCGGGTTCTCTGTTCCATCTGTTTTTTCTGCATAAAAAATGCATATTGCTGCAGGGTCTGCTTCTTTTTCTGTTCGGATACCGCCTGTCCGTAATCCAGATCCTCGAGCCGGCTTTTTCCTGCCGTTACATTCAGCCTGGTGTTGGTACTGTAGCGGTACGCATACTCCAGTGCATTGCTCTGTGCGCCCATACCGCTGCGCCCTGCACTCACTCTGGTAAGCGCATCATCCACCTGCGTCAGATCAAAATCTTTCGTCACATCAAAATCCGCAATCCCAAGTGCCTGTAATGTGGCATCCGCAGTCGTAATCTTCATTCCGTTGCCGGTGGCATCCGTCATGATATTGTACTTCTGCGACGTGCCATCCAGAAGCGGCTTCGTGTTAAAGCTTGTCTGTTTTGCAATATCTGAAATGCCCTGCTTATACTGCTCGATCTGCGCCTGAATACTTGTCCGCTCCGCATCTGTGATCGTCGCCGTATTGGACGCCCGAACACCAAGTTCACGGATCTTCTGAAGATAATCCGTAATCCCGCTCATTGCGCCATCCGCCACATTCAGCATATCTTTTGCCGCGCCAATGTTGTTCTCCCCGGCCTTATAGCTTCTGGTCTGCGTCTCCTGCTTCTGGATGATCGCAAGCTCCGCCGCACCGTCTGCCGCCCGGTTCACCTTTTTGCCGTTTGCGAATTTCCCGTAATCTGCATAAGATGTGCTGCTTCGCTGCATCGAAGTAATACCGTTCATAAAAGCCTCCTTTCTGTTCTTAAGTTCCGCCGCTCTCTCTGCCCGTCTTTTCTATTTTCTTTATAACACACAATACCGCTACTCTTCAAGTATCTCCTGAATATAATACCGGCTTTGTTTTGCGAGATCGACAAAAGTGTCCCCCACCTGCACAAGCGGACATGACAGCTTATATTTGTTAATCATGACCACTCTTCCCATCCTGCCATCATTCAGGATTACATTGCGCTGGATCATCGTCTCGGCAATCCGCTTCAGAAATGTCATCAGATAGTTGGCGTCCAGACGGTTATACCCCTCATCCTCCATCTTCTTGATCGCTTCAAATGCCGAGATGCCCGCTTTATCTCCCTGGCGCATCGTAAGGGCATCGTAAGTATCTACCACCGCAAGAATTCTGGCAATCCAGTTGATGTTATCCCCCATTACCTGCAGCGGGAACCCGCTTCCATTCACGCGCTCGTGGTGCGTCAGAACCGCCTGTTTAATCCGCTGGTCTATGTTCATCTTCTTAATAAGGTTGTATCCGCTCACGACATGTTTCTCATATCGTTCCGTCTCGTATTCCTGCAGAAATTCCGCCTGTTCCTGCCCGTCCTTCCAGAGTTCAAGAAATCCAATGTCATGAAGCAGCCCCGCCGCCATGACCTCCTCCATCTCCGCCTCGGTGCATCCGCTCCACCGTGCAAGAAGCTGTCCAAAAAGCGCCACGTTAATGGTATGTGCGTACAGACCTGACTGCTGTTTTTTCATATGAAGCAGCATGTCCGCAAGATCTGTATCATCATCTGCTTTTTTCAGCAGTCCGTTCAGCGGCTCCAGCAGCATGGAAATGTTCACATCCTTACTCCGGTATACAATATCTTTCAGTTCTTCCGAAAGTGACTGTTCGGCAACCGAGAACTCCGACCTGAATTCTTCCAGATGCTGTTCCTTCGCCGGCGCACTCTGTTCCTGCTGTTCCGGGCGTTCTTTCCTGCCCGTCGGATATTCCACCATCACACTGTCCACAAAATGTCTGGTCAGCAGCGCGACGACGTCCTTCGTGACGACCGCTCCGTCCGGCACAATCACCGCCCCTGTCTTTGAAAATACATCCTCTTTTATCATCATTCCCTCCCGCAGGCGGTTGACCGACATCCTCAAACACGGCATGGTATCTTCTCCTCTTTCCCGTACTTTCATCCTCTGGAAAAGTACTATTTTCCTATAAAGTCTGTTAGTACTATCATATACCAAGTATTTTCTTTTGGGAAGTAGGGAATTTATTTTCCCGTAGCGGCTGTCGCCGCGCATAAGCAAAAACGGAGCCATGGCAGGAAATAAATTTCCACCATGGCTCCGTTTCCGCTTATATGCTTCTCGTAGCTTACGCGATTATTTTAAAGTAACCTTTGCGCCCTCAGCCTCAAGTTTAGCCTTGATGTCGTCAGCGGTTGCCTTGTCAGCAGCCTCTTTGAGAACCTTAGGAGCTCCATCAACGAGATCCTTAGCTTCCTTTAAGCCTAAGCCAGTTGCCTCACGAACAACCTTGATAACCTTAACCTTGTTCGGACCAACCTCTGTTAACTCAACGTCGAACTCAGTCTTCTCTTCTGCTGCTGCGCCGTCACCAGCACCTGCTGCTGCAACTACAACGCCTGCTGCTGCAGATACGCCGAACTCTTCCTCGCAAGCCTTTACTAAGTCGTTTAACTCTAATACGCTTAACTCTTTGATAGCATCAATAAATTCTGCTGTTGTCATCTTTGCCATGATTATTTTCCTCCATTTAATATTGAGATTGTATCACGATGATACGTTTTCTGCCTGCAGATCCCTGCGGCTTTTTTCACTACATTCGATCCGGATTATTCTGCCGGAGTCTCTGCTGCCTCTGCTGCAGGAGCTTCCTCTGCCGGAGCAGCCTCTACTGCCGCGTCAGCTGCGCCGCCCTTTTCTGCGATCTGATTAAGAACGCGGGCAAGATTGGTAATCGGAGACTGTAAGCTTCCAAGTAACTTGGAAAGAAGAACTTCTCTTGACGGAATCGAAGAGATTGCCTTCATGCCTGCCTCGTCATAGAAGTTACCCTCAACTACGCCAGCTTTTACTTCAAGAGCCGAAGCTTTCTTAGCGAAATCTGCTAATACTCTTGCCGGAGCTGTTGCGTCTGTCGTAGAAATTGCGAATGCATTCGGTCCCTCAAGAACGTCTCTTAAGCTCTCGAACTGTGTTCCCTCTACGGCACGGCTTACTAATGTGTTCTTATATACTTTATAAGTAACACCAGCTTCTCTTAATGCTTTACGTAACTGAGTATCCTCTGCAACGGTAAGTCCACGGTAATCAACGACTACAACAGACTGCGCATCTTTGATGTTTTCAGAAATTTCCTGTACGATAGGCTGTTTTAATTCTACCTTTGCCACGAATCGTGCACCTCCTTTTTAGATTTTACGCATATAACAAATCCGAAAGGATATAAAAATCCCTCTCTGCCTGGACAGAGAGGGATCAGAATCTCATTCTCAATGATTGCTCATGAAAGTCCCTCGGCAGGCTCTGCGATTACGCCTTGCGGCACCTGCTGTCTTCGGCCATTATATGCAATCCACATACGTGGATCCGCCACTGCTGTGGCATCTGTCTCCTAAGAGACGACTGCATCCATACGGACGCACCGCGTTACAACGCTTCTGCATTATAACACTGTATATTGCGGCTGTCAACACTTTTCGCCAACAACACAAACTAGTTTGTGATCTTGGTTACGTTTAACTTAACGCCAGGTCCCATGGTAGATGTAAGAGTTGCGCTCTTTACATACTGACCTTTTAAGCTGGACGGTTTCGCTTTGTTGATAGCACCCATAAGGGTCTGGAAGTTGTCGCTTAACTGCTCCTCAGTGAAAGAAGCTTTTCCTACTGGCACGTGGATAATGTTGGTCTTGTCCAATCTGTACTCAATCTTACCAGCTTTGATGTCGTTGATAGCCTTGGTAACATCCATTGTAACAGTTCCAGCCTTCGGGTTTGGCATTAAGCCCTTCGGTCCAAGTACACGACCGAGACGTCCAACAACGCCCATCATGTCAGGTGTAGCAACGATCACATCAAAGTCTAACCAACCCTCGTTCTGGATCTTCGGAACTAACTCCTCGCCTCCAACGTAGTCAGCGCCTGCTGCCTGTGCCTCATCTAACTTTACGCCCTTTGCGAATACTAAAACTTTTACAGTCTTACCTGTTCCGTGCGGCAGTACAACTGCACCACGGATCTGCTGCTCTGCATGACGTCCATCACAACCGGTCTTGATATGAAGCTCGATTGTCTCATCAAACTTCGCTGTAGCGTTCTTTTTTACTAAGCTGATTGCCTCAGCAACATCGTACTGATTCGCCTTGTCAAAAGACTTTACAGCGTCCTGATATTTCTTTCCTCTTTTCATGAATATAAACCTCCTGGTGGTAGTATCGGGAGAGGACCCTCCCACTATATCGTTCCATAAGAACACCGCCGGTGCTCTCTGATGCATTACACTCTCGTGTCTTACTGCTCTACGTTAACGCCCATACTTCTTGCAGTTCCTGCGATCATGCTCATAGCTGCCTCTAAGGATGCTGCGTTTAAGTCTGGCATCTTTAACTCTGCGATCTCCTGTAATTTTGCCTTGGAGAGAGTTGCAACCTTATCCTTGTTCGGTGTGGAAGAACCGGACTTGATGTTGCAAGCCTTCTTGATCAGTACCGGAGCAGGCGGAGTCTTTGTAACGAAGCTGAAGCTTCTGTCTGCGTATACAGTGATTACTACAGGGATGATTAAATCGCCCTGATCCGCTGTTCTGGCGTTGAACTGCTTTGTAAACTCAACAATGTTCACACCGTGCTGTCCAAGTGCAGGTCCGACTGGAGGAGCTGGTGTAGCCTTGCCAGCAGGAATCTGCAATTTGATATATCCTTCTACTTTCTTTGCCATTGGAATTGCCTCCTTAATTCATTCTTTCCTGATTAGGATTGCTCGCTTAATTTGCAAGCTTTACATCTGCGAAACTTATTTCTACCGGCGTTTCGCGGCCGAAAAGCTCAACATTGATGGTCACGCTCTGCTTGCCAGGATTCATCGCCTGAATCACGCCGATGGTATCTTTCCAGACTCCTCCGGTGACAACTACGGTGTCTCCCTCAGCAAAATCAACCTCAATGTTCTCTGTCTTGATCCCAAGCGGTCTCATTTCCATATCGGTAAGCGGTACCGGCTTCGATCCCGGACCAACAAATCCGGTAACACCACGGGTATTTCTGACAACGTACCAAGTGTCATCATTCATAACCATATTGATAAGCACGTATCCCGGAAACATCTTCTTTGATACGGATTTCTTTGCGCCGTTCTTCAGCTCAACGACCTCCTGCATCGGTACGCGGACCTCTAAGATCTGGTCTTCCAGATGCCGGTTCTCAATTGTCTTGTCAATGTTCGCTTTTACCTTATTCTCATATCCTGAGTAGGTATGAACTACATACCAGTGTGCCTCTGCCATAAATCACCTATGCCTCCATTAAAAACTTAAACCAACAAGGAAATCAACGCCATACTGAATCACAAAATCCAGAAGCGCGATCACAAGTCCCATTACTACGGAAACAGCAACAACGGCTGCTGTCTGTCTTGCAAGTGATTTGTTGTCCGGCCAAATGATCTTTTTGAATTCAGCCGACAGGCCGCTAAAAAAGCTCTCTTTCTGAGCAGCTTTGTTCTCGGTTTCTCCCATTTTCTCACTCCTTTGCCCAAAAGCCTATTTGGTTTCCTTGTGTAATGTATGAGTCTTGCAGAATCTACAATACTTCTTGGTTTCCATTCTGTCCGGATGAGCTTTCTTGTCCTTTGTCGTGTTGTAATTACGATTCTTACACTCAGTACATGCCAATGTTATTTTCGTGCGCACAACTTCCACCTCCATTAAAATTCTTTGTGCTTTTCTTATGTCTTTTGTTCCCTGCGACCGGGCTTAGGTTCCCCTCAGGAAAGGAGTCCTAAAAAAAGGCATAAAAAAAAGACCTACTTCCATCGCTAGTCTAATATATCACAATCAATATGGAGCGTCAACCACTTTTTTAAACTCGTGCAACGAAGTTATTTTAGCACTACATATAGTGTGCCGCAAGCCTTTTTTCTGATTTTACAAATCTATCGCGTAATTTTTATTTTTACTGTAAATATTTTATATCTATTTACCGATAAAAATTATTAGAAGTATATCTATTGTACATTCAAAAATACAGTTTCATTATATATAAGCAGGAAGCAATATAAACGGATTTATATCCCTGCATATGCGAAGGCATATGATTTCATGGAAGAAAGGAGGGATTCCAATGGCAGTCATCGACAGTGCCTATCAGTATTACCTGAGCACTTATGCCGGTTCCGGCATGTCTCGCTACGACACGCACAAAAAAAGCCAACTGCGCGCCGTATACAATAATATTGTCAAAGTTAATAAAGATTCCCCCCTTTACAAAATCAATTTCACCAGGGATACCGGCCGTTTTGCCATCGACATCAAGGAGCAGGCCCGCTCGATCGAGAATTTTATCGCAGCGCTTTCAAACAATGCTCCGGACGACAATGCGGAACACGCTTTTTCCCGGAAGATAGCACAGTCTTCCGATGAGGACGCTGTGAGTGTGCAGTACATCGGCTCGAACATGGACGCGGACAACTCCAAGCAGTTCGATATAACGGTAGAACGTCTCGCCACACCGCAGGTCAACCGCGGCGTGTATCTTGCCCCGGGCGCAAGTGACTTTGTGCCAGGCAATTACAGCTTCGACCTGAACACCAACTTAAGCTCTTATGAATTCCAGTACACGATCAGCGGCAGGGACACCAACGAGACCGTGCAGCGCAAGATCATGCGGCTGATCAATAATGCCAATATCGGCTTAAACGCCACACTGGTCTCCAACGACCGCGGACAGAATGCCCTTTCTATCACGTCGCAGCAGACCGGTCTCGGCGATAACGAGCAGTACCTGTTTGAGATTATGCCGGCGCCGGACAGCGGTTCCATACGTGCCATGCGCACGCTCGGCATCAACGATGTCACGGAAATGCCGGTCAATTCGCTCTTTTTGTTAAACGGTACCGAACATTCGTCGCTGTCCAATACATTTACCGTCAACAACGCTTTTGAACTGACGCTGAAAGCCCCCAGTGTCGACGGGGAATCCGCAACGATCGGCTTCAAAGCGGATACGGATGCGGTCGCAGACAATGTGCAGTCGCTGGTCAATGTCTACAACAACATGATCCAGCTCAGTCACAATTACCACGGCAGTCAGGAGTCCGGCAAGCTTCTCCACGATATGGAGAGCGTTGCAAAGTCCTATTTCAACGAGTTGGAATCCATCGGGCTGAATCTGCAGCAGGACGGATCGATCCAGATTGACAAGAACCTGTTGACCGACGCCGTTTCCGCACCGGACGCACGCGAAAGTTTTCGTACCCTGAACAATTTCAAAAACGGTCTTCAACGCAAAGCCACCCAGGCTTCCATCGACCCGATCAGCTATGTCAGCAAAGTTCTGATTGCCTACAAGAATCCGGGGCACAATTTTGCGGCGGCTTATCACTCTTCGGTGTATTCCGGCCTGATGCTTGATACCTATTGTTAAAAGGAATTGCCGCAATAAGCGTAATCCTCTTTGGGGTGATAAGTAATATTACAGGAATACCAGAGAACAAAAAAGTTCCAGAATAAACA
>ERZ1034882.1005-NODE-1005-length-11145-cov-4.476736_pt1 | contig 11145 bp, 11 predicted proteins | sample MGYA00520606_ERZ1034882 | MGnify/ENA primary metagenome ERZ1034882 (study PRJEB33766, sample SAMN09781726) | gut metagenome | biome: gut microbiome | host: Homo sapiens | place: Madagascar | study: EMG produced TPA metagenomics assembly of the PRJNA485056 data...
TGCCCATGTACACCACCGGGTGGGGCAGCCAGGCCGGGTCGCCAAAGAGGCAGTCCAGCACAAAACCGCCGAGTACTGCGTATTCGATCATCGGGCATCCTCCTTTGTGTACTGCACAGTTTTCAGCAGGTGCAGCACCCGCTGCTCCGCCCAATCTCCTGCATCCAGAACGTAACCGCCCGCATTGGGGGCGCACCAGTGGTAATAATCCGCATGGGGCAGGGCGTAGCGTTCCATGGCAGCCATCTGGGTGCCGCCGTGGGCCAGAATGACCAGTGTCTCTTCCCCATCGGCAAGGGCCCTGTCTACCAGTGCGGCAAAGGCCCTGCACACCCGCTCCGAAAAGACAGCCTTGGTCTCGCCGTCCGGGCAGGGGCTTTCGCAGTTGGCGTTCACCCAGGCCAGATAATCCGGGTCGTGCTCCATCTCAATGAAATTGCGGCCCTCAAAGCTGCCGAAGCACATCTCCTGCAGGTCTTTCACCTCCACGAGCCTTGCACCCGGGAAGAGCACCTCAGCGGTCTGCCGGGTGCGGCAGAGCGGGGTGATATAGACCGTTTCCGGCCGGAGATCCGCCTGCCGCAGCTGGGCGCGGCCCGCAGGGCACAGGGGGATATCCCGCTGGCCCTGATAGCGCTTTTCGGCGTTGTAGGCCGTCAGGCCATGGCGCAGAAGATAGATCAGCATGGGGGCAGTTCTCCTTTCAATACTGTGGGGATGCCGCAGAACATCTGCACCACGCACTCGGCCCGGGCCGCCAGCAGGCAGGCCAGCCGCCCGGCGGCTTCCCGTGCGGCCCGCTCCCCTGCGTCCATGGGCACCACGCCGCCGCCCACCTCGGTGGCCATCACGATATCATAAGCGGAGAGCTCCTCCGCAAGCTTTTCCAGATCCTCAGCCTCTGCGGCCAGGGCCTGCACCTCCGCAATGCGGGTGCCGGGCAGGCGCTGCGCAAAGGTGCGCTTGCCGCTGTACAGCGGCCCGGTGATAAAGATCATAACAATCCTCCCCACTGGCAGGCACACAGCGCCGCCAGCATCCACAGCTCGGCTTTCTGCAAAAACCACCCGGCCAGATCGCCGGTGATGCCGCCAAACTGCTTGTTTGAAACAACATGATAGCGTGCAAACACAAGAAACGCCGCCAGCACCAGCGCCCAGCCGCCCAGTGCCAGCAGGGCGGCGCTGAGCAGAGCGGCCAGCACCATCAGCACCCGGCGGACAGTAGTTCGATCCGCCGCCGTGGCAAAGGTGTGGGCAAGGCCGGTGTTCTTTGCCATCGGGAACGATGCCACGGCCAGGCCCGAGAGGGCCCGTTCCAGCACAAGGGCCAGTGTCCAGCAAAGGCCCACCCGGGGCGTAAAGTCCACGCAGGCGCAAAGGGCAAGGTAGGCCGCAAAATAACTGCACAGCCGGATCACCGCAAAGGCACCGCAGTGGGGGTCTTTGAGGATCTCCAGCTTCTTTTCCCGGTCGCCATAGCTGGAAAGGGCATCGCAGGTGTCGGCATAGCCATCCAGGTGGATGCCGCCCGTGACCCAGACCGGGATCAGGCAGAACCCCGCCGCCTTTGCGGGCATCGGCAGGGGCAGAGCGCCGCACAGGCACCACAGCCCGCCAATGACCGCCCCGATGAGCGGGAAGGCACACATGGCATACCGCATGTTTTTCTGGTTCCACGCGAACTGCGGCACCGGCAGGGCCGAAAACATGGCAAAGGCCACTGCAATGGTCTGCAATCCAATCATTTTTCCACTCCTTTATAATAGACCGGGATGCCGCACACCACCCGCACCACATGGTCAGCCCGGGCGGCAAGGGCATTGTTCACCTGCGCCAGCGCTTTCAGGTAGCGCCCGGTGTCGCCTGCGTAGTCGGCACCGCCGCTGAACACCTCGTTGGAGACCACGATGAGGTGTACACATTGTCCGGCCAATTGGTCCAGTCCTTCCAAAATGGCCGAAGCCGCATTTTCTCCCGCCCCGGCGGGGTCGTAGAGCTCGTTGGCAGTCAGGTTGCCCAGATCCTCCAACAGCGCAGTTCCCCGGGCAGGCAGACGGATGTTCTCCAGATGCAGGGGACACTCCACGGTCTCAAACTGCTTTGCCGCCCGCATCCTCCGGTGCTTTTCCACCCGGGCGGCACACTCGGCATCCCACACCTGCATGGTGGCGATGTAATAGCGCGGGAGCGCGGTTTTCAGCACCAGGCTCTCGGCATACCCGCTCTTGCCGCTGGCGGCACCGCCCAATACCAGCGTCAGCATTGGGGGGTGTACGGCGTGATGCCGCCCTCCGTGAAGGAATAGCAATCGCGGTAAACGGCCAGTGCCATATCCCACAGCGGGATGCTTGCCACCGCTCCGGTGCCCTCGCCGAGATGGAGCCCGGCGGTGAGCAGGGGCACTTTGCCCAGCGCTTCCAGCACCAGCCTTGCTGCCGGTTCGGTGGAGCAGTGGCTGGCAAACACGGCCTTTTCTGCGGCGGGGCAGAGCCGCACCGCGCACAGCGCCGCCACCCCGCTGATGAAGCCATCCATCAGCACGGGCAGGCCTTCCAGCGCACCGCCCAGAAAAACACCGCACAGCCCGGCGATGTCGAACCCGCCCAGCTTGGAGAGCACGTCCAGAGAGTCGGCGGCATCGGGCTGGTTCCGCGCAATGCCCCGCCGGATGGCATCCAGCTTGTGGGCAAGCCCTGCGTCGGAAAGGCCCGCGCCCCGGCCTGTCATCCGCTCCACGGGCTGACCCAGCAGAACCGCAGCCACGGCGCTGGAGGTGGTGGTGTTGCCAATGCCCATCTCCCCCGTGGCCAGCAGCTGCACCCCCGCCGCCTTCTGCGCCCGGACAAGCCCCATGCCCGCCGCAATGGCATCCACCGCCTGCTGGCGGGTCATGGCAGGGCCGGTGGTGAAATCCGCCGTCCCGGCGGCAATGCGGCAGTTCTGCACCCCGGGCACCGGCTCCCCGGCCATGCCAAGGTCCACAGGCACCACTTCACAGCGGGCCGTTTTTGCCATCTGGCAGACACTGGTGCGCCGGGCGGCAAGGTTCTCGGCCACGGCCCGGGTCACGCTCTGGTCCGTCTGGCTCACGCCCTGCGCCACCACGCCGTTGTCGGCGCAGAGCACCAGCACGGCCCGGCGGGAAAACGCCAGCTCTGCCGTGCCGGTCAGGGCGGCGGCATCCTCCAGCATGGTCTCCAGCCTGCCCAGCCCGCCCAGCGGCTTGGCCAGGCTGGCCCAGTGAGCATGGGCGGCGGTGCGGGCGGTCTCGTCCGGCCGGGTGATCCTGGAAAGAAGCTGTTTCAGTTCAAGCTCTGTCATTGGTCCTGTTCCTCTTGATGATAGTGTGCGGCGGCATCCACGAACCGCCGGGGCAGGGCCGTGCCCGCCCAATACAAATGCGGGAAGCCCGCATAGAAATGCTCATTTGCAAAGCCGCAGTCCCATTGCTTCCCGTTGGGCTTTGCGGCGGTAAAGCCGGTGCCGTTGTCTGTGGAATCCCAGTGGTGGAACTCGTGCACGGGCAGACGCTCCCCGGCGCGGAACAGCATACTGTCGGCGTGGGCAGTCAATGCCGCGTATCCAAACCGCACCAGCCTCCCCACCCGGAAGCCCTGCCCCGGCAGGACACCTGCCATGGGCCAGCGTTCCCCGTTGGCATCCTCCAGGCTCTGGCCCAGATAGAGAAAGCCCCCGCACTCGGCCACCGTGGGCAGACCGCGCTCCACAGCCCGGCGCACAGAGGTCAGCATGGAGCGATTCGCGCTCAACTGCCCGGCATACAGCTCCGGGTAGCCGCCGGGCAGATAGAGCCCGCCGATCTGCTCCGGCAGGGCGGAGTCCTGCAGGGGGCTGAACCAGCAGAGCTCCGCCCCCGCCCGCTCCAGTGCTTCCAGCGTTTCGGCGTAGGTAAAGCAAAACGCCGCGTCCCTTGCAACGGCAATGGGAACGCGGGGGCGCTGTTCCGCTGCTCCCTGGGGCGGCAGCTCTCCCGCAGGGAGGAGCCGATCTGCATGCTCCAAAGGCGCTGCGCCTTCGGTCAGGATAGACAGCTTTTCCCAGTCCATCACCAGCGCATCGGCCATCCGGCTGATCTTCTGCTGTAAGTCCGCGATCTCCCCGGCAGTTTTTAACCCTAAGTGGCGGCTCTCAAGGGCGGCATCCGGCAGGTGGGGCAGATAGCCCAGCACCGGCAGGCCGGTCTCCCGTTCCAGCATGGGAGCCAGCAGAGCATACAGATGGGAGGCGCAGTCATTGAGCAGGATGCCCACCAGATGGCTGGGGGTGCGGAACTGTTTCAGCCCGTTGATCTGGGCCGCCAGCGTCAGGCTGGCCCCTCTGGGCTGGACTACCAGCAGCACCGGCAGGCCCAGCGTATCGGCCAGATGCCAGGCACTGGCGGTATCACTCACGCCGCCCAGTCCATCGTAAAAGCCCATGGCACCCTCGCACACGGCTGCCCCGTGCCCGGCTGCGGCCTGCGCATAGAGCGCGCGCACGGTCTCCGGTGCGGAGAAAAACAGGTCGAGGTTATGGCTCTCCACCCCCAGCACGGCCCGGTGAAACATGGGGTCGATATAGTCCGGCCCGCTCTTGAAGGAGCAGGGGTCCTGCCCCCGCCGCTTGAGCGCCGCCAGCAGAGCGCAGGTCAGTGTGGTTTTGCCGCTGCCGGAACAGGGCGCGGCCACAAGAAATTGGATCATTTGCGTTCTCCTGTGATAAGGAAGATGGGGTTATTGGCCATCAGCAGGTGGAGCCTGCCCGCAGGCCGGGTGCGGCTGACCGCGATCTGCGTCACCTCCGCAGCAAGGCCGTGGGCAGTCAGTGCGGCCACGGCGGCGCTCAGCGTTTCCAGCGCAATGGCAGAGATGCAGATGCGGGCGTTCGGATTCCGGGCAAGCACCGTATCCACCACAGCCTCCATGCCCCCCTTGGTCCCGCCGATGAACACGGCATCCGGGGCGGGCAGGTCAGCCAGCGCGGCGGGGGCGCGGCCCTCCACCAGTGTCAGGTTGCAGGCGTGGAACGTTTCCCGGTTCTGCCGGATGAGCCCGCAGGCCTCCGGGTCACACTCCACGGCATACACATGCCCCCGGGGTGCGGCCAGCGCCAGCTCCACGCTCACGCTGCCGGTGCCCGCCCCCACATCCCACAGGGTATCGCCGGGCTGCACGGCCAGCTTGGCCAGCGCCGCCGCCCGCACCTCCTGCTTGGTCATGGGCACCTCTCCCCTGTGGAAGGCTTCATCCGGGAAGCCGGGCACCCGCCGGGGCGGCTGAGGAACGTGTTCCACAAGCAGAACGCTCAGGCTTGCAAACTGCTTTTGCGCAAACTCCTGCGCCGTGCCGAACAGGATCTTCTCCGCTGCCCGGCCCAGCTCTTCGCCCACCAGCACATGGGCATCGCCCAGCCCGGCAGCAGCCAGCCGGCCGCAGAGGGAGGCAGGCGTTTCTGCCCCGCCGGTCAGGAAAAACACAGGCTTTCCCCCGGCTGTCAGGCACTCGGCCACCGGGTCGCAGGCACAGCCGTGGGCCGAGACCAGCTTCCACTCCTGCCAGGAACGGCCCACCGCAGCGGCCAGCAGCTGAACGCTGGAAAGCCCCGGCAGCACCCGGCAGGAGATGCCAAAGGCCCGCAGCATCGGCAGCAGCTGGGCCGCACCGGAGTAAAACCCGGTGTCGCCGCTGTACACAAGGGCAGCATCCACCTCCGGGTCAGCCGCCAGCGCGGCAAGGACATCCTCAGGCTGATACAGGGCCTTCCGGTGTTCCGTGCAGCCCTGCGGCAGCTGTTCCAGCAGGCGCTTTGCCCCCAGGATCAGTCCGGCGTTCTGCAGGGCGGCAAGGCCCTGCGCGGTCAGGCTTTCCGGCGTGCCCGACCCCATCCCGATGAGTGTGATCATTGCAGCATCTCCTTACAATGTGTCAGGATCTGTTCCGCCGTTTCGCCCTGCTCGGCCGGGCGGCGGATGACGATGAGCTGTGCCCCGGTGTCCTGCGCTGCCCGGGCTTTTTCTTCAAAGCCGCCCGCCGCGCCGCCGTCTTTGGTAACGAGGAAGCGGATGGCAAACTGCTCCATCAGCGCCCGGTTCAGCGCATAGGAGAACGGCCCCTGCATGGCGATGATGTTCTTATGGGGGATATCTGCCCCCTCGCAGGCGGCAATGCCCTCCCGGGTGGGCAGGACACGGGGAAAAAGCCGTGCCGGTTCCAGCACAGCAAAGGCAGAAAGCTCCTTGGCCCCAGTGGCAAGCAGGACATTTCCCTGCGTCCGGGCCAGAAATCCCGCCGCATGGGCCGCAGAGGCAAACACCATGCTCCCGGCGGGCAGCGGGCTTTCGGGCCGGAGCAGGCGGCGGTACTCCGTGCCTGCTGTTTTGCAGGCTGCCCGGATGTTCCGGGTGGCCTCCACCGCATACGGATGGGTCGCGTCCACACAGAGGTCAGCCCCCTGCAGCAGGGCGGTCATCTCCTCCGGGGTCAGCCGCCCGCAGTGGACGGTGATGCCGGGCCTTTCGCCCTGTTCCTCGGCCCCCAGCGGGGTGGCCACGCTGACCAGTACCTCGGCCCCCAGTGCAGCCAGCTGCTTTGAAAACACACGGCCCTCGGTGGTGCCGCTGAATATTACGACCCTCATGCGCGGTACCCCCGCGGCGTGACCATCCGCCCGCTCAGCTGGCGGGTCTGGGCGTTGCCGACAAACACGGTGGTGAACATATCCACCGGGGTGGTTTCCAGCGCAGACAGCGTCAGAACGCGGCTTTCCTGCCCCGCCCGGCCAATGTTCCGCACAATGCCGCAGACCGTTCCGGGTGCTTTGCCGTTTGCCAGCAGGATGCGCACCGCCCGCGCCAGATAGTCCGGCCGCCCCTTGGAGGAGGGGTTGTACAGTGCGATGCAGAAATCCCCCATGGCTGCTGCCGCCAGCCGCCGCTCAATGACCTCCCACGGCGTGAGCCGGTCAGAGAGGGAGAGCACGCAGAAATCGTGGGCCAGCGGGGCACCCAGCACCGCACCGCCGCTCAGGGCGGCGGTCAGGCCGGGCACCACCTCCACCGTCACGTCCGGGAAGTGCTCGGCCAGCTCCAGCAGAGGGCTTGCCATGCCGTAGACCCCGGCATCTCCCGAGCAGACCAGCGCCACCGCCCTGCCGCTCCGGGCCGTTTCCAGCGCCCAGCGGCAGCGGTCGATCTCCTTGGTCATGCCGGTGGAATAATAGAGCTTGTCCGGGAAGTAAGGGCGCACCAGATCCAGATAGACCGTATAGCCGCACAGCACCTCGGCTTGCGTTAAGGCGCTCTGCGCCTGTGCGGTCAGAAACCGGGGATCCCCGGGCCCAAGCCCGACAACAAAAACAACATTAGGCATCCTGCCACCTCCAATCCGGGGCAAAGGGACGAAGCGCCAGCGCAAAGGTCACGCCGTTGCCCGCCTGTTTGGGAAGAATGATCGTGCCGCCTGCTGCCAGCACCGCCGCCCGCTCGCAGACATTGTCCACACCGGTCACGCTCCGGACAAAGACCGACGGTGTGAACTGCCCGGGGGCGTTCTGCAGCCGTGCGGCAGAATAGAACTGCACCGGCCAGCCGTGGGCTCTGCAAAACTCCAGCAGGCCCGGCTCATGGGCTTTCAGGTCGATGCTGGCCGCCGCCGTGATGCACGCTGCCGCAAGGCCGTGGGCCGCACAGAACTGTGCAAAGGCCGCTTCCAGCTGTGCAGCGCTGGTCCCCCGCCTGCACCCGATGCCCAGCACACCGATCTTCGGGATCAGGTGCAGCGCATCGCCCGCCGGGAAAAGGGTCAGGGCAAAGTCGGCGCGCTCTGCCTCCCCCGCCGGGACCCCCCCGGCAGGGGCCTGCCCGGCAATGGGGAATTCCGACCGATACCGCACCGGCCCGCCCGCCAGCAGTCTGCTGCTGACGCGCTTGATGCGCCCCGGCTCCAGCACGGCGCAGTTCTGGTGCCTAGCCCACGCATCCACGGCAAACACACCGTTGGCATCGGTGGCCGTGGTAATGACCGGCACCGCACCGCAGACCGCCGCCAGCTCTCGCGCCAGATCGTTGGCCCCGCCCAGATGGCCCGAAAGGATCGGCACCGCAAAATGGCCGCACTCGTCCAGCACCACCACGGCAGGGTCCACCGCCTTGCTCCGGCAGTGGGGCGCAATGGCCCGCACCGCAATGCCCACAGCCCCCACAAAGATCAGGGCATCCGCATGGGCGAACTGCTCTGCGGTCCAGTCGGCAAGGCCGGGCCCGCCATGGCCGCAGCGGGCCACGGTGCCGGGCAGGGCACCGGCCAGCTTTTGGGCCAGCGCCAGCCCCTTTTCCGTGAAGGCGAGATAGGCGCGGGTCACTGGTCTGCCCCCTTGCGGAACTCCGTCGTAAAGGTTGGGTCGTAGAGCTTGCTCCGCTCATACCGGGTGCCCAGAAACTCCCCCACCACGATGAGCGCTGTTTTGGTGATGCCGTTGGCGCGGGTGCTCCCGGCCAGCGTGCCCACGGTGCAGCGCACCACCTTCTGCTCCGGCCAGCTGGCCTTGTAGACCACGGCGGCAGGGGTCGTCGGCGTGTAGGCTCCGCCTGCCAGCAGGGCCTGCTGCACCTTGTCGATGAGGCCGATGGAGAGGAAGATCACCATGGTCGCCCCATGGGCGGCAAGGCTGGCCAGCTGCTCCTTTTCCGGCACCGGGGTGCGCCCCTCCATCCGGGTGATGATCACGGTCTGGCTGATGGCGGGCAGGGTGTACTCGGCGTTCAGCACCGCCGCCGCCCCGCAAAAGCTGGACACGCCGGGGGTATCATCGTAGGGGATGCCGTCCGCATCCAGTGCGTCCATCTGCTCCCGGATGGCCCCATACAGGCAGGGGTCGCCGGTGTGGAGCCGCACGGTGGTCCCGCCTGCGGCTTCCACCCGGTGCATCACGTCCAGCACCTGTTCCAGCGTCATCTCGGCGCTGTTGTAAACGGCGCACTCCGGCTTCGCCAGCCCCAGCAGGGCCGGGTTGACCAGACTGCCCGCATAAATGATGCAGTCGGCTTCCTGCAGCAGGGCCGCGCCCCGCCGGGTGATGAGGTCAGGTGCGCCGGGGCCTGCGCCTACAAAATGTACCATCTCAATGCTCCTTCCATTCGTTCAGCAGTTGTGCGGCAGTATCGGTGGCCCCCAGCGGGCCGTGCTGGTTGGAAAACAGCACTGCCCCCACCCGGAACGCCCCGCAGGCCCGTCGGTCAAGGTGGAGCTGGACTGCCCGCAGCAGGCTTTCCAGCACCGGAGCCCGCAGGCCGGCGCTGTCCAGGAGTTCCAGACAGGCATCGGTGGTGGCAGCGTTCATCAGGGCGGCGCAGACTTCCCGGGAAGCGCCGCAGAGCGCCGCATGGGTGCAGAACAGCTCGGTGCGGCAGTCGGCAGTGTGGGAATGGGTGTTCATAATGCCGCCCGCCACCTTGACCAGCTTGCCCACATGGCCCACCAGAAGCACCTCTTCAAAGCGGGCCGCAGCAGCCATATCCAGCGTGTCTCCAATAAAGTTCGAGGTTTTCACCACCGGAACAGCGTGAAACTCCGGGTATCTTTCGTGCAGATAGTCCAGTCCGTAATTGCCGGGGGCCAGAATGAGCCGCCTGGGGCTGCCCGCCCGGAGAGCGGCCTGATTCATTTCCAGCTGGATGGTATCCAGGATCGCCTGCTGGCTCATAGGCTCCACAATGCCGCTGGTTCCCAGCACCGAAAGCCCGCCCTCGACCCCGATGTGGGGGTTGAAGGTGCGCTTTGCCACCTCTTCCCCGCCCTCGATGGAGATGGTCACGGCAAAGCCGCCGGTGTAGCAGGCGCTCTCGGCTTCCCTTTGCAGTGCCTCAGCGATCATCTGCCGGGGCACATGGTTGATGGCAGCTTCCCCCACCGGCTGGTCCAGCCCGGCCTTGGTCACCCGGCCCACGCCCTTGCCGCCGGAGATGCGGATCTCGGTGGTATTGGGCAGCAATTCTACGGCGGCGATCACGGGCAGGCCGGTGGTCACATCCACATCATCCCCGCCGTCCTTCTCAATGGCGCATTCGGCACCGGCTCCGGCGGGGCGGCAGTACAGCGGGGCCACCTCCACCACGATGCCCTTCGGCGTGCGCAGGGCAACGCTCTCCGGGGCATGGCCGGTGAGCAGGAGCCGCGCGGCCCCCGCCGCACCCAGCGCCGCGCAGGTGCCGGTGGTGTACCCGCAGCGGAGCAGCTTCTGCCCACTGCGGACGTAATGTTCAAACTTTGGCCCGGCAGGCTTTTCCGGGCCGAACACGGCCTCGTACTGCTCTTTGGTCAGGCTGTACAGCGCCCGGATGTTCTCCGGGGCAAAGGCCTCCTTCGGGGTCAGCGCCTCCGAAACGCTGTGCGGGAACACGCAGACCACCGCATCCGCGATCTTCTGCGCCATGTCCAGCTCGTGCAGGCTGACGATTACGGCCAGCCCCTGCTCATGGGCCAGTTTCTGCAGGATGGTCAGCAGCTCGATCTTGCCCTTGACATCCAGAAAGGAGGTCGGCTCGTCCAGCAGCAGAACTCCGGGCTGCTGGCAGATGGCACGGGCCAGCAGAACGCGCTGGCGCTGGCCGTCGCTGATGCAGTTGAAATCCCGGTCTACCAGAGGGGCAGCCCCCACCAGTTCCAGCGCGTCCCGCACGGCCTGCCGGTCGGCATCGGACAGGATGCCCAGCCGCCCGGTATAGGGGATGCGCCCGGCGGCGGCAAACTCAAAGCAGGAAGTCAGCTCGGTGCGGCGGGTATGGGGCAGCATCAGGGCCAGCTTCCGGGCCCGGGCCGGGCCGGTGTAATCGGTCAGGCTGCGGCCATCCAGCAGGACAGCCCCGCCCAGGGGGGCCAGCTGGCCCGCCAGCGTTTTGAGCAGGGTAGATTTGCCCGCGCCGTTGGGCCCGATGAGGGCCAGGATCTGCCCCGGCACCGCCCCCAGCGTGATGCCGGAAGCAAGGGGCGCACCGCCATAGCCGATGGCCAGTTCTTTCGTTTCACAGCGGTATTTCATCGCACACCCTCCTGACCCCGGCGCACCAGCAGCCAGATGACCACCGGTGCACCAAACACTGCCGTTACGGCGCTGATCGAAAGCTCGGTGGGGGCAAACATGCTGCGGG
>ERZ1034882.1011-NODE-1011-length-11116-cov-9.050448_pt1 | contig 11116 bp, 12 predicted proteins | sample MGYA00520606_ERZ1034882 | MGnify/ENA primary metagenome ERZ1034882 (study PRJEB33766, sample SAMN09781726) | gut metagenome | biome: gut microbiome | host: Homo sapiens | place: Madagascar | study: EMG produced TPA metagenomics assembly of the PRJNA485056 data...
ATAATTGATTATAAAATAGTTGTTACAGTAAATATAGATGTGATTAATGTAGTAAATAGGGTGTATTATGTTCCATTGGTATATTTTCATGATTTAAGAGAAACGAAGCTATTAACGGAACATGAAACAGATTGTGAGTTTTTTATTAATATATATAAATTTATTAGGAAACAACAAAATACAAGTGATTTTTTTGGGATGAAATTTGAAAATGACTCATGTCATGGTTCCAATGTAGCCTCTAAGATATGCCAAATTGCAAAAGAAAATAGAATAAGCATATGCATATTGGATAGTGATAAAGAGATGCAGAATGCAAAGTATGGTGATACATATAAGGGAGCAAATAAATCATATAAAAAAATAAATAAGAATCATATTGTTTTATTAAGAGTATTAGAATGCAGAGAAAAAGAAAATTTATTTCCACCTAGTATATATGCTGTTATCAGCGAAGAGCATAGGCAATTTCTTATGATATTGGATAATTTTATTAAGAACAAAAGAATAATTCAATATTTTGATATCAAAGATGGAGTTAAATATAAAAAATATAAGATTAAAGGTTGGAAAGAGTATTATAGTGAAGTAATTAAACAAATGAGTAATGCGGGAATATATGTAGTGCCTGGAGATGATTTTACAGAGAATATTGATGAATTTATATGTGTAAAGGGGATTGGAGATAAAATTTGTTCTTCAGTTTGTCAAATATTACTTGAAAATGAGCAGATTTCTAATAAAGTAATGAGCGATATAGGTCTTGATAACAATCAGAAACAGAAAATTTTAGAAATAAAGGAAAATTTAAAAGAAAATTTACCAGAATATATGTACAAAGAGTGGGAACAAATTTATACAGATTTATTTTCATGGGGATGTTGTATATCTGAAAAAAAGTTGCCTAATTATGAAATGTAATAATTAGGAGATTTTTGCATATACTGAATTAAGGGGTATATGCAATGAATAATAGTATATCATTAATAGGTGGTCAGATAATTAAAAGTTCTATACATGATATTTCTTGTCAAGATTATATTGAAATTAAATTAAAGGATGGGAGAATGGTCATAATTATTGGATTACCTGGTGGAAATTTAAAAATAATAGAACAAAATAATAAAAAATGAATTTATATAATTTATTTAGTTAAGTTATAATGATGAGATGCATATATATTGTTGCTTGTAATTATGTCGACAAGAAATGTTGTATCATTCCGAGCCTTATAAGGCAATGCCATTAAGCTAAACGTTCGGTAAATTGTTCGGTGTTATAAATAATGGTATATATATCGTAGAATTATTGAGCATATGAAAGAAATCATTGTTTTTGAGCATGACAAATAGACAGATGCTGACATCTGTCTGAAAAAGTTATTAAATTGCTCAATGTCATCGATAATGGGACATATAAGGTGCCAGACACCAATGGTAAATAGATACCATTAAGTTAAGAATTATGCTATACTATAAAAGCCTAAAAAAGTGTCTAATACAGTTCTCATTTTGCGTCTCTGATCAAAATTACAGGCATGGCAAACAGACAGATTGGGGAATCTGCCTACTGAAAAATATTAAGATACATAAAAATCATCGGTATTGAAAAGTTGTTGCTGTCCGTGCTCTTATATAGCGCGGATAGCTTCTATTGGGTCTAATGGCAATCAGTTCTTTACTTAATAATGCAGCAACATTAAGAGGCGGCAAATTACACAAATGGTACGAACGTTTTAAAAATTCCATACATATAGAAATAGCACTACTGAAATTTATCTGATAATGATATTTAGTGTTCCCTTTTTGGATAACAACACATTGAGTAACCAGTTCATTAAAATTATAATGTAGTAAAGAGCATTACTTTTGGGTTCAATATAATCAAAAAAACGACTTGCGATTGACTTGTAAATATCAGGTTGTGCTTTGATAGTTTTTGTGTTTTTTCGGGTAAGCCATCTTTCAAAAGTGATATCATATTCAGGACTGTCAGGAAGCTTTAAAGTGCTTAGCATATTTCTACTGCTAGAATCCCTCACACGGATTAAAAAATATGAATTATTTTCGATAGCATGTGCAAAAACATTAAATGATACATAACCATGGTCTGCAATAAAAATAGTTTTTCACTCAGGGTTTGTTTTGGCAAAGTGATCAATCATATCACACATAGCAAGATATTCGTTTGTGTGGTTTAAAGGTTGTAGAATAACATCTGTATATAAATGTGACAGCAAATGATATGCGGCATTTAAATGAATCATATTGAAACCTTTATTATACAGATCTGTGATTCTATATGTATCAGTATCAGCTGGATTTCGCCATTGGTGCCAGGCACGATGAAACATTTATAAAATTAATTTAAGATAAGTCGTCATATGCAGTTCAGCCATTACCGGATGGATTGGCACAGGCATTTATTATAGGAACGGAGTTCATTACTTATGCTGGCGATATGTCAATACTTGCTTCGATTATGGATAATCCTCAATTTAGATTTGTGAAAGCAGACATATGTGACAGGGATGCTGTATATAAGTTATTTGAAGAGGAGCAGCCGTATATGGTTGTGAATTTTGCGGCGGAATCGCATGTTGACTGCTCTATTGAGAACCCGGAAGTATTTCTTGATACGAATATTAAGGGCATAGCGGTGCTTATGGATGCTTGCAGAAAATATGGCATCAAGCGGTATCATCAGGTTTCAACGGATGAGGGTTATGGCTTGCCGATGTCTATCAGCCGCTGCTCGAACAATTATGGACCATATCATTTTCCAGAGAAACTGATTCCACTTATGATAGCCAATGCGTTGGCTGATAAGCCATTGCCTGTATATGGTGAAGGTTTAAATGTGCGTGATTGGCTTTATGTTGAGGATCATTGCAAGGCGATAGACCTCATTATTCACAATGGACGTGTCGGCGAGGTTTACAATGTCGGTGGACATAATGAGAAGACGAATATTGAGATTGTGAAGCTTATTTGCAAGGAGCTTGGCAAACCGGAATATTTAATTACTCATGTGGCAGACCGCAAGGGGCACAACATGCGTTACGCTATCGACCCTGCAAAAATCCACAATGAGCTTGGCTGGCTTCCTGAGACGAAATTCGAGGATGGCATCAAGAAGACGATTCAGTGGTACCTGGACAACCGCAAATGGTGGGAGACTATTATTAGTGGGGAGTATAGGGAGTACTACGAGAAGATGTATGGAGACAGATAGAGATTTCGGGAGTGGCATGGCTGCGGTTGAGATGAGGTGCAGTTGTTAGTTGCTTTGATATGATAAATTTAGTTTTCGGCTGGAATCAAGGGAGGAATTTGGTTTCAGCCGATTTATACGTTTAGAGGTGGAGTTTTTGAGGGGGATTTTAGATTTTTCGTAAACGCTCCAACCCATGTACCTACAAATTCCCCGAAAAATTTGATATAACCATAATAATCCAGTTGCACAAATTGTACGATTTTAACGAGTTGTACAATTCGTACAATTATCACAAATTTTTCGGGAGGTTATAATTATTGAATGCTAAAGAGCTGGAAACACAGTACAATCTTAAAAAGTGGGCAGCCATAATAAAAGAATGCCGTTCAAGCGGCATGAAGATACTTCAGTGGCTTGAGATAAACAACATATCAAAAGACCAGTATTACTACTGGCAGAGAAAGCTCAAAGAAACATGTATTGATACACTTGAAAGACAGGCAGCTACATTTGTAGAACTTCCTGTGACTAAAGAAGCTTCGGCATCCACAGAATTAACTGTCACGCATTCTGTGTGTAAAAATAAAAAAGATGACAGTTCTTTTAAAGATAATTCGATAGCTGCTGTAATAAAAACCAATGGAGTTACATTTGAAATCACTAATACTGCCACACCTGATTTTATAAAAAATCTTATAGAGGCATTTAATCATGCTTAATGATGCAGCCGGTTTTAAACGCATATTTATAGCAGCCGGTTACACAGATTTACGGAGAGGTATAGACGGACTTGCAGGAATCGTGCAGTATCAGTTTGAACTTGATCCGCATGATAAAGATACAATCTTTTTATTCTGTGGAAGAAAGAATGATCGGATAAAAGCACTTCTATGGGAAGGTGACGGATTTCTGCTTATGTATAAAAGAGTTGAAGAAGGCAGCTTCAAGTGGCCAAGAAATGTAACAGAAGCATTGGAGATAAATGAGCAGCAGTTTGAACAGTTAATGAAAGGCTTTGAGATTATAGCAAAACGCCCGATTAAGCCACAGGATAATCCTGGAACACTGATGTAAACATTGTGCAGAAAGTAGATTTTTTATAATATAAAAAGTTTTCAAAACTATAATCAGGACGACAAATATGTGAGTTATCCACTAAATACAGGACATAAAAGCATTAATACCTATCTATGTCCTGCCTTGTGTGGATAATAGTTCTAAAACACCAGAAATACTGGATTTTTAGAAGTGTTATCCACCGTCATAATGACGAATCAGACAAATGCCATAAGTGGCACAATAACGCGATTTCTGCTATACTTAATGCCAGGAAAAGGAGTATGTGGTTATGGAGATTAAGTATACAGAGGAAGAATTAAACAGCATAGATAAGTCACTTCTTATCAAGATGTTTCTTAATCTGCAGAACCAGATGGAAACTCTTACAGTAGAAACAAAAGCACTTAATGATAAGATGCAGCAAATGATGGAACAGCTTGTTCTCGCCAATAATAACAGGTTTGGAAGAAAGACTGAAAAAATGTCTGATACAAACCAGATATGTTTTATGGAAGTAGATGGAAAGATAGTATTCTTTAATGAAGCTGAAGCAGTGTCTGACCTCGATGCAAAAGAGCCGGAAGAACTGGAAATAAATGCCATACATGGAAAGAAGACAGCCGGCAAACGTGCCATGGATATGGAAGGACTTCCTGTTGAGCGAATAGACCATTACTTGACAGAAGAAGAATTAAAAGAAGAATTCGGTGAAAAGGGATGGAAACAGCTTCCTGATACAGTTGTTAAAAGGTATCACTTTACACCGGCTAAGATAACAGTCGATGAGCACCATATAGGTGTATATGCCGGTAAAGAAGACGGACATATGAAGCGTGCACCACATCCAAAGGGATTACTGCCATCAAGTCCTGTAACGCCATCACTTGCAGCGGCAGTCATGAATGGCAAATATATAAATGCTGTACCTTTATACAGGCTTGAAAAAGAATTTGAAAGATATGGACTTGCCATAACACGCCAGAACATGGCAAACTGGATGATACGTCTTGCAGATGAATATCTTGGAGTAATGTATGATTATCTTCACACGAAGCTTTATGGATTTCATGTAATCCAGGCAGATGAAACCCCCGTGCTTGTAAACAAAGACGGCAGACCTGCCGGTTCCAAGAGCTTTATGTGGGTATACCGTTCAGGATATATGTATTCAGATGAGCAGATAGTTCTGTATGAATACCAGCGTACAAGAAATGCCTCACATCCAAGACAGTTTCTTAAGGATTATTCCGGTGTATGTGTAACTGATGGTTATCAGGTATATCATACAGTAGAAAAGGAACTTGAGGATCTTAAGATAGCAGGATGCTGGGTACACTGCAGGCGAAAATTTGATGAGGCATTAAAGGCAGTTCCAAAGTCTGCCCAGAAAGAAAGCCTTTCGTATCTGGTAATAAAACAGATACAGGCAGTCTACCGTGAAGAGGATAAGCTGAAAGAGCTTAAGCCGGAAGACAGACTCAGACAGCGTCAGGTGGTAATAAAGCCACTAGTTGATGCTTTATTTACGTACCTTAAATCAAACGAAAGAAAAGCCAGTACTGCTAAACTGAAACAGGCTGTCACTTATGCACTCAATCAGGAAAAATATCTGAGAGTATTTCTTGAAGATGGAAAAGTACCAATGGATAACAATGCATCGGAACGTGCAATAAGAGGCTTCTGTATAGGCAAGAAGAACTGGGAAATGATAGATACAATAAATGGAGCTACATCTTCAGCAATAATATACAGCATAGCAGAGACAGCTAAAGCTAATAACTTAAAGCCTTATGAGTACTTTGAATATCTGCTGACACAGATACCGGCACATATGGATGATACAGACCGCTCATTTCTGGAAGATCTTCTTCCATGGTCACCAAAGCTGCCAGAATATATCAGAAAACAAAAAGACCGTGTTTAGCGGTCTTTTAAAAGTCAAGGTACATGGGATGGGGCGTTTACGATTAAAAAGAGGAATAGTGCAACTTGAATCACATAATAAACGATGGGATGATATTGCCATTCAAACAATAAAAAACTTAAATCTATATTAGGTGATGATGTTATTGATATATAGCATATTGGGAGTACAGCAATACCGGAAATTAAAGCCAAAACGATTATTGATATTGTCATTGGAGTAACTGATTTTGAGAAAATAATATCATATAATGAGCAATTGCAACAAGAGGGAATATTTTATCGAAGCTCAGATGTAGAATGTCAGTTGCTATATGTAATTGGTGATAAGGAGGCGAATATTATGATACATAATATTCATATTGTGAAGTGGAATGGAACTGAGTTGAAGAATTATATTCATTTTAGAGATTATCTAAATGCTAATGAGAATATGGCTTTGCAGTATCAGAAGTTAAGGGAAGAAATGGAAAGTAAGTATGCAGATGATAGGGGCATATACTAATGGAAAGCAAGATATGATAGATGTTATTCTTGGTAACCAATGATGATGCATTGATAGAGAAAATTATATTTTTATGATATAATAAACTTAAATTAGGAGTGGCTTTGGTTGTGGATAAATAAGAGCGGTAGGAATGTTACCAGTTTATTTATATCACTATTATTAAAGGATGGGGATTGTGTGAAACAGTTTAATTCAGATAAAGAGATTAAGGAGTATATTGAAAAAAGTATTGATTCTATTAAAGTTTTAAATGAGTGTCGATTATATAGAGAAGAACAATTACAGATTACAGAAGAAGTAATGAGAGCAAGAAATTCAACAGAATGGATTATTAGAATTAACAAAGTCATTAATAATTTTATCTATGCAATATTCCGGTCTTATGCATATGCAGTTAAAATGAATTCGCCATTGGAAGAAACGGAAAATTCTCAGATGTATGCTTATTATTTGGAGGATGCTGTATATAGAGATATTGTATTATGGGACTTACTTCGGCAGTTTATAAATGAGTTTTTTAAGTGTGGATATGATAAGGATAGGGAAATAAGTATATTTTCTTTTTTGAATGATGCTATTGTTAGAAGAAAACTTGGTAATTCTGAAGTGAAAAAAATAAGAAAGTATTTAAACTGCGCAGACCATCAAGAAGTTAGGACAAAGTTAAGGAATCAATTTACGCATTCGTTGGATGGAACATCTTCTTATCTTTTTCATAGGAATAATAATGGAAAAATACAAGCGGATATGGGAAATGTATTTCCAAAACATCCATATGAAAATATTGTATATGTATTGGATGACATAAAGAAATATTTAAGGTTTGCGGAGCTGTATGTAAGTAAATTAGAAAATTTTTTGATTGAAAATATTATGATGGTTACAGTTGAGTGTAATATGAAGTGTGGTAAGGTGGCAGAAGATACAGAACCATGGAGCATAAATATTTTAAAAGATAAGGCGGAGCAGATTTTAGTTCCATGTGAAAATTCATGTGAATATGCAATAGATTATAAGGCGTGTAAAGTATGTAAACCTATGTTTGTTAAATATTGTAGGATAAATGAAGAAGATAAAAAGTATAAAGGGAAAATAGAATTGCAGATGAGTTATGAAAAAATGAGGGAAAAGTTTGGAGAAGATGCAACTATTTCTTGATGATTACATAGTTGGGTATTAAGAACTAATGGGTGACAAAAACAGATATTGTTATAAAGAAAGGGTGTATAATAATGGAAAGTTTTATAATGATTAATAATGAAACTGGAGACGAATTAAATCCATATACGTTGAGTAAGACTCAGAAAGAATCTGCATATAAGAAGGGGACAATTTATATATGTAAATGTTGTTATCCTGAGAAACAATTGAAATATCATTTTTCGGCAGATTTAAGACTAATACCATGTCATCCGGAATTTACTAGACAACATGATGAGACCTGTAGGAAAAATGAGGACTATCAAAGAAGAATAGCATATGCTAATCCATTGCAGCAGGACATAGATGGAAAATTAGTTGCAAGAGTTTATGAAAATTTATTTGATAGACCCCAAAGAAGAGCAGTAGAAGCAGGAGAAGAACATAAAAAAAGAAGAGATACTGTACATACAGAGCAACAAAAGATGAGATTGTCTGCTTTAGTAAAGAAGATTAACTTAGAAGTTTCGTATCGCCAAGCATGTAGATTTACTTTGAAAGAAGGCGATGCAGATGAAACGAAAATACAGTTAAAATTGGAAAAAGAGTTTAGCAAAGAAGTCTATGGACAAGCAAAGGATGTAAGGATTTCCAATAGAGGAGGAACTGTTGCAGGATGTTCATTGGACAAAAATGGAGTTCAATTTTTTTATAATAGACTAACAAGTATTAAAATTGTATCTTATTCTATTAATGAAAAAAAATCTAATTATAAAGAATATACAAGTATATCATATCAAGAACTAGTAAATATAAAGACTAACAATGACAATAATGATATAAGGAGTTATTTTTCAGTAAAAATTAATGGTTACTATGTTAAAATAACATATGATGCGTTAAGAGTTGCTATACATCAATATGAAAGCACTTATAATAATAGAATCCTTGATTTGGAGAATGATATTATCATTGGAGCCGGATATCAATATGAAAATGAAAAAACGTATAAAGATAAAAACGATAATATACGAAAAGAGGGAGAAATAGATAGGTTCACGTTGTTACTTGTTAATAAATATGGCATTTTTTGTGAAAGTTCATATGAAGTAAAGTGTTTTGATATAATTATGGATTATATTATGAATGGAAAACTATACCAAGAAGTTAAATTTTACAAACCATATTCATTTACTAAAAATGCATATGGTGATGCTGAATGGTTGGAAGATGGAATCATAACTGTTAAAGGATGTAAAAAAGTTGGCATTGTTGAAGTTTTTGGCATGATGGGAAATGAGGAATATCAAGAGAAAACAAGATTGAAAGAACAATATGCAAAAGAAAATGAAGATAAGTTTGTTTTTTTAACATGGAAACCACAAACTGAATCGGAGGAAGACCTGTTAAATAGGCTTGTTAGATGTATTGCAGATATTAGAAAATCAGCATATGCATAATTTTATAACGCGACAAAACATAGTGAACATGTTATAATACCAATACAAGGTCAAATTCTCCATATCTCAAGGCAACCACAATTATTCTGAAAAAGGCAAAAACGATTATTCTACGACAGCAGCAAACAAAGCTGACAGGGTCATACCCTGCAGCAGCGTTTGCTGCTGTTTTTTGTGCTCTAAATTTATTGGTGTTCTTTTATCCAAGTACTGCCGGAAATAGCTTAAATACGTGGCTGTGACGCGTTAGGGCGTGGGGATGTTTCTAGATTGTGTCGTGTAAGTAATGTTGCGATGGTGTGCTGTGGTATTTACGCTATGGATTACACTGCATGATTTACTGTGAGGTTACGCTGTAGTATCGGTGTAATGGTTACAGCAAGATTTCACAGAGGATGGGGGTAGCGTAGGGGGAAGGGGAATGGTATAATGTTTGTAATAAATAGAAAATGTTATCGTAATCTCGTAATAACATCAAAAATGTGAAGTAGTCTGAGGATAATGAATTTTGCCCTTTTGAGGATAATGGGGGGCCCCGTAACAGATTAAAATGCCGAAAGCCTGTATTTATGCGGGTTTCCGGTATTTATTTTATCAAATGGTTCTGGTTTGGCTCTATTTGAGGGGAGAGTAATTAATGTAAATGTAATTATTGAGAAGAATGAAAAGGAAAAGATGATATGAAGAAATGCAAACTTCTTTTATTTGATTTAGACGGAACTTTATTACAGAGTGACAAAACAATATCAACCAGAACATTATCAGCTCTAAAAAATGCAGGGAAAATGATATATTGATAGGTGTTTGGAAAGAACCAAAAAGGAAGAAGGTACTAGCTATGTTGCCAACAAGAGAGGAAGCACTGAAGTTAATTAGTGATGGGTTATTATTTAATCCGGGACCTTGGGGAAAACATTGTTTAACAGCAGCACACTGTGCAGAAAAAATAGCAAGTGCATGTGGTGATATGGATGTTGAGAAAGCATATATATTAGGTTTGCTACATGATATAGGAAGAAAATTTGGTGTAAGACATCTTGGACATGTTTATAATGGATACGTATATATGAAATCATTGGGATATGATGAAGTAGCAAAGATATGTTTAACCCATTCTTTTAATAATCATACGATAGATGAATACATCGGAAAATTTGATGTTACAGATGAAGAATTGACAATTATAAAAACTGAATTAGCAAAGACCATATATGATGAATATGACCGGTTAATTCAATTGTGCGATTGTTTGGCAGGAGCGGAAGGAGTTCTTGACATAGAAAATAGGATGAATGACGTAAAGAAAAGGTATGGCTTTTATCCGCAGGACAAGTGGAATTCCAATATGAATTTGAAGCAATATTTTGAGGAGAAAATGAATAAAGACATTTACCTTATATGTGAGAAAGATACATTTGCACCAGGAGATTTATGATCTTATAAATATATTTTCACTACAAGTATTATGAACAGGTTGGAGGTGGTTAAGTGGATATTTTATTTAAAAATGATGATTTTGTATTTTCATACAGAGTTGGTGGTATATTGAAACGTAATGATAAAATCTTGTTACAGCGTCCGAAGAATGATGATTATGCTATTATTGGCGGGCATGTTGCGGCTATGGAGACAAGTATGGAAACTCTTAAAAGGGAATTTGAAGAAGAGCTTCATGCTAAGATAGAGGTAGATAATCTGCTGGCGATTGGTGAAATATATTTTCCATGGGGTAAAAGACCATGTCATCAGATATGTTTATATTATAATGTACATCTGATGGATGATAATATTCCATTAGATGGTGTGTTTC
>ERZ1034882.1014-NODE-1014-length-11109-cov-4.524697_pt1 | contig 11109 bp, 7 predicted proteins | sample MGYA00520606_ERZ1034882 | MGnify/ENA primary metagenome ERZ1034882 (study PRJEB33766, sample SAMN09781726) | gut metagenome | biome: gut microbiome | host: Homo sapiens | place: Madagascar | study: EMG produced TPA metagenomics assembly of the PRJNA485056 data...
GCGCCCACCCGCGTATTTTGGAAAAGTTGGCGCAAACCAATTTAGAGCAAGCCCCCGGTTACGGGCAAGATACCTATTGCCGCCAGGCGGCTGATTTAATTAAATCCCTGTGTCAAACGCCCCAGGCCGAGGTACATTTTTTAGCAGGAGGAACGCAAACGAACCTGACGGTTATTGCGGCTTGCCTGCGTCCGTACCAAACGGTTATTTCCGCTGATTCCGGGCATATTAACGTGCACGAAACGGGCGCGATTGAAGCCACGGGCCACCGTATTTTGACGGTGCCGGAGCAGAACGGGAAATTAACGGCGGAGCAAATTGCCCGCTGTTGCAAGGAACATTGGTTGGACGATAATCCGGAATTTGCTCCGCAGCCCAAACTCGTCTATATTTCCTTTCCTACGGAATACGGTACGCTGTATTCCAAAGAGGAACTTTCTGCTATCCGCCGCGTGTGCGACGAGAACAATCTCTTTTTGTTTGCGGACGGCGCGCGTTTGGGCTATGGTTTGGAAGCCCCCGGAAACGACGTTACGCTTGCGGACTTAGCCGCTTGCTGTGATGTGTTTTATATCGGCGGCACGAAAATCGGCGCGTTATTAGGGGAAGCGGTGGTAATCGTAAACCCCAAACTCCAAAAGGACTTCCGCTACTTTATGAAGCAAAAAGGCGCGATGCTTGCCAAAGGGCGTATTTTGGGCATTCAATTTTTAGCCTTATTTGAGGACGGCCTGTATTTTAAACTTTCCAAACACGCTGACGAAATGGCGCAGATTATCCGCCAAGCGTGTGCGGAATGCGGATTTGAGTTTTTGTACGACTCTCCCACTAACCAACAATTTCCTATTATGCCAGATGACCTTATCAAGCAGTTAGAGGAGTTGTATGCGTTTTCGCACACCAAGCGTTTAGACCACCGCCGCAGTGCGATACGCATTTGCACCAGTTGGGCTACCCGCCGGGAGGACGTGGAGCAACTGGTAGCCGATATCCACAAATACGCAGGGAAATAATATGTTACACATTGGGTGCCATTTGTCGTCTTCCAAGGGTTTTAAGGCAATGGGCGAAACCGCACTGTCTATCGGGGCGGATACGTTCCAGTTTTTTACGCGCAACCCGCGCGGAAGCCAGGCCAAGCCGATAGACCCGCAAGATGCCGAAGCCTTATGCAAATTGCTTTCGGAAAAGCATTTTGTGCCCATTATAGCGCACGCACCCTATACGCTTAACCCTGCTTCCGCTGACCCCAAAACGCGCGAATTTGCCCGCCAGACCTTGGCAGACGATTTGCAGCGTATGGAATATGTGCCGGGAAACCTGTATAATCTTCACCCGGGCAGCCACGTCGGGCAAGGCGCAGAAAAAGGCATTGAACTGATTGTAGAAACGCTAAACGAAATTTTAACGCCTAATCTGCATACTACGGTACTTTTGGAAACTATGGCCGGCAAGGGGAGCGAAATCGGGCGGACTTTTGACGAGTTAAAACAGATTTTGGACGGTGTAAAACTCAATCATCTGCTAGGGGTATGTATGGATACCTGCCACATACACGATGCCGGCTATTCCCTGGTGCATTTAGACGATACTTTGGCGGAATTTGATAAGCAAATAGGCCTGCCCTTGTTAAAGGCTGTTCACTTAAACGATAGTTTGAACCCGCAGGGGGCGCATAAGGACCGCCACGCCTGTATCGGCCAAGGCACTATCGGCCTAGATACTTTGGCGGGTGTAATTAACCACCCGGCCTTAAAGCATTTACCGTTTTGTTTGGAAACCCCCAACGATTTGGCGGGCTATGAAAGGGAAATTAAACTTTTGCGCGGACTATATAAGGAATAACTACTTGGTTTTAACCACCAGCATTAGGCTGTACCCGCCCACCCAAAACGCGGCCCAACTTCTGGGCAGTAAATAGTGTGCCAGCAACCGTATGCACATACCGATACGGCTTTTTAGGCCGGTCAGTTGCGGCGGTCGCTCTACATATTTATTGGTATAGTGATAATGCAAAATCTGCCAACCGCGCTTTTTTAAAAGCCTTTTTAAATACCTTGCTGTAAAAAAATGGATATGTCCCACGGTTTGATATTCTTCTTCTAAAATTTCAGGCTTGATAAGCGTCCGGAACGATAAATCCAACGGAATATGCAAAATAAGCACCGGGGCTTTTTTGGCCAGTTCCTCCAAAAAACGCTCCATATCCGGGATGTGCTCCACTACATCTATGGCTAGGGCCGTATCAAACGAGCCTTTGGCCCACGCTTCGCAAAAGAAATTTACATTGGCAGGCGCGTGTTGTTTGGCAATGCTAATGGCCTGTGGGGAAATGTCGCACCCGGTAAAGTGCATATCCGGGCGGTGGTGCGCCCAATGGTTAATGAGTGCACCCGCTCCACATCCCGCGTCCAGTACTGTGCGGGGGGATAAGCGGGCCTTTTTTACGGCCTGTAAAACGTGCGCCAGTTTCCACGCTGCATCTTGCGTGTGCCAACCGGGGTTTTGCAGGAGATATTTTCCGTCTGTATAGCGGGACATACCCTTATTATACCTTTTACCTATTATATAAGGGGCTTCTTTTACAAAAAAACCTTTCCTTTTGGCCTAAATTCTGTATAATAGGGATATATTGCTTTTTTTATAATACAAATTGGAGGATAAATGAGAAAGTTTCTCGTTGCAGTTTTCTTTGTGTTGTTTGCTCCCCTGTTTGTGCAGGCAGCCCAAAATATTCAAATCAACTGGGACGGACAAGACCACTCTCGTGAAATTGTCGGAGATAACCCGGATAAGCCGCTGGCTATCGTCGGGGCCGGCTCTTTAAATGCGGGAGCAATTAACGGGGCGTCCCTTACCGTAAATGGCGCAAATATTAGTATTAGTGATTCTGCTATCGCCAATGAGATTTACCACTCGGTTACGCATAGTGATAAAAACGACTTTGAAATTCCTGTCTCGTCGGACGACACTCGCAAAGGTGCCTATGTGGCGGGCGGTGCGGCGTACAACAATAATGTTACTAACAACTCTGTGAGTATAACGGACACTAACCTGACGGGCAGAGACGTAATGGGTGGCGTGGCCTTAATTCGTCAGGCGGGGGACCGCTTTGGCGCTGCGTCTGCCAACAACAACTCCGTTTCTATTAGTGGCGGCGCGGTCAATTCTTATACCTTTACGCCTACCGGAGCAACTTCCACAGTATTGGGTGGAAACGTGTACGGCGGTTATACCAAATTTTCTAAGGGCTCGGCCAATAACAATACGGTTTCTATTACAAACGGCGCGACCGTACAGGGGGACGTTATCGGCGGGTTTACCGATGAACGCCTGACCGAAGAAGATGTGAAAACGGACAACGTAATTGACACCAAAGCCAACGGCAACTATGTACTCGTAAAAGATTCTACGGTGGACGGTATGGTGGCAGGTGCCAGAGGGGCGGCTACGGCCGAAAACAATACGGTTGTTATTGATCATTCTACCGTGGATTCCGTAGTAGGGGCTGACAAGGGCCGCGGTGTGGCGGATAGTGCTGCTTCCGTCGTAAATGTGGACAACAATACCGTTATTGTCAGAAATAACAGTACCGTAACCAATATGGCTGCGGCAGTAACCAATTTTTCCGTAAACGCTAAGGGCAATACCTTGACGTTGGATAATTCCACCGTGAATATGGCTTCTATTTATGCGGTAAAAATGGGTTTAGCAACAGATGTTGATAAAAATCCTGTGAGCGCTACTGTTGGTTCAAACACCTTAAATCTGAACAATATGAGCGCCACTTTTACCGAATTGGGCGGTTCTGTAAACTTGGCCGGCACCGCCAACGGCAACGTAGTAAACGTAACCAATTCCGCCTTGACGTTAAATAATGCTGGTAAATTTTTTGGTGATACGTTGGATTTAACCAATTTGTCCGCTAACAAATTGTTACCCGCGACTATGCCAAAAGACCAAGGGGCTATTTTCGGCGGTGCGAGTATGACCTATACCCGCAAAGTAAATTCTACGCCCACAGAAGAAGCACCGGAAGAGGAAAAAGTTTCTATCGGTGGGACCAATAGCGACAATAACACCGTTTCTCTTGCGGGTGGCGATTCTGTAAAAGACGTAAAAGCCAATGTGTTTGGTGGTTTCTCGGCTTATATTAATGAAGTAAATTACCAAACGAAAGACGATTCCGGCGTTATTACCACGGTTAAGAAAGAGGGTTTAGTTACTAAGACCACCTCTTCCGACCCGGCTGCTGAAGCACAAGAGCCGGAAGAAGCGAAGCAAATTGATGATGTGTATTCTGCATCCAACAATACGGTTATTTTGGATAACGTCAAATTCAACGGTAAAGTATATGGCGGTTATGTATATGGTGCCGAACTGAAAGAACAAAATATGCTTACCAAAAATAATACCGTTATTTTGCGTAACAAAGTGGAACTGGACCCGACCGCAGTTATCTACGGTGGCAATAACGGCCTTTACGATTTTTCCACCAATCAGTTGGTCTTTGACCGCACGATTGGTACATTTACCAACAAAGACCAGTTCCAAAACTTTAACGACTGGTGGACTATCAACGCGGACTTTAAGACCGACCTGCATTTTGATTTCGATATCAATGCCAATATGACGCTTGATAAATCCACGATGAAGGAAGATTCCAAGACGGTTGTAACCACCGTTACCTCTACGGCGGACCTGACTGGGGTTCGCGAAGGTGATATCGTGTATGATTTGGTGAATAGCGGTGTTGTGTTAACTCAAAAGAAAGTGGGGGTGTATTCCTATGATTTGACCCCTACCAGAGGCACCGGGAATGAAATTCTCTGGACGCTTACCAGCACGAAGGATAAAGCCAATGCCGAAGTGTACGGGCAGTTGCCTCTCGTCGGTTTGGCCTTAATCAGCGAAGGCCCGGAAATGCTCACCCAAACCTTAAACGATTTGTGGAAGAGCGATACCGAGCAGAACACCTTTATTAACGGCGGTTACCACCACACCCGTTACGAAACGGGCAGCGGTTTTGACTTAGATTCCGGCCTTACCCAAGCGGGCGCCTGGAAGAAATTTACGAACGATTGGGCCTTGGGTATTTTTGCTAAATATGCGGGCGGTTCTTATAAAACCTTCCCCATTAAAGTTACCGGCGATGCCAATGTGTTCGGCGGCGGGCTGATGACCTCCTTGCGTTACAGCGAAACGGGCCGCTTGGAAGCCACGGTGGAAGCCGGCTATGTGGATGCCAAGTTTGAATCCTCCGAACTTTTATCCACCTTTAAGACCAAAGGAATGTATTACGGCGCCAGCGCGGGCTTTGTGGAAAACCCGTTGGAAGATTTGAGCCTGTATGCCAACTTCAACTGGAAGCGCAAAGCCTCCGACGACATTACCGACGACTTGGACCAGAAAATCAAGTTTGATACCTTGCAGAGTATGGCCCTGCGCTTTGGCGGCGATTATGCCTTTAACTTTGTGGATTGGAAGGGTGTAATTCCTTCTATCGGTGCAAGCGCGATTTACGAAATGGACGGCGAATCTACCGTTACGGTGGAAGATGTTAAGAGCAGCGAAGCCTCTATGAAAGGTATGAGCGGCCGCGGCCAGATTTCGTTGGCCTATCACAACCAGGACACTTTCTTGCCCTTGCACTCCGTACTGACTGTTTACGGTCAAGTGGGCAAACGCGAAGGTTTTGGCGGTGAAGTGAACATTTCGTTTGAGTTCTAAACAAAAATCAAACGTAAATTTTGGTAAAGGCCCTTCGGGGCCTTTACTGTTTTAAAAAAAGTTGCACACAAAGATAAAAATTGTTATAATAAATATGTAGTCATTAAGGGCCTGTAGCTCAGCTGGGAGAGCGCCTGCATGGCATGCAGGAGGTCGCAAGTTCGATCCTTGTCAGGTCCACCATTTACCCTTAATAGAACCCGCCTACCGGCGGGTTTTTTGTTTTATATTCGTATGCCTATCGTTGACGGCAACCGGGTGGAAAATGCCCCCACAGATATAAGCCAAGGGGGTTCAAGCGCGTTGGCTTTGCCCCAGGTTTGTTAGGTTGCTTGCCTTGGTGTTTTTTCAAGAAAAGTAATTTTTCTTTTTATTATTTTGCGTTGCCCCGTTAAAACCACCTAAAATGCGTTTATTTTGTTTATTGAGTGCGAGTAGGGGTTCGTATCACTAAAGCGACAAAAATACTAATGCGTGGGTTTTGAGCGGTTCTTTTATAATGATTATGTGCGTGCGAGGAAGGTTTTGTTTAGGCTTATTTATGCTGCTGCGGCGCCTTTCACGTTGCTCAAACTCGCATAAGGCTGCGGCTTTCAATCCCTAACGCGGGCAAAGCAGTTTACCCGCTTACGGGCACAAAAAAACCACCCTTTCGGGTGGTTTCTAAATGGTGCCCAGTATAGGGATTGAACCTATGACCTTTCCCATGTCAAGGGAACGCGCTACCGCTGCGCCAACTGGGCTTAAATTCGTTACGGTTTTACTGCCTTGCCTAGTGGGCGCGTTCCCTTATAGCGGGAACGGTCTTATGGGATTAGCGCTGCGCCAACTGGGCATAAATCTGTTTGACTACTTATTTATTATACAAAATAACCCGCCCTAAATAAAGAAAATCCTTGCCTTTCCGTCGGGAAAGGTTAAAGCCGCAAGGACTTCTGCCAGCAAGGCCAAAGCAACAAAGAAAGGTATTTTTTACTTTGACGGTTTTGTGCTGAACGGATTTTTATTTCTTTTTGGCGGTACGGTCTTTAAAAATATGTGCATCTACCAAGCGTTTGAAAATTTTTCCGCGCTGTTCAAAATCCTTAAATTGGTCAAAACTGGAACACGCGGGCGACAGCAACACCACATCACCCTTTGCCGCGCCGGACATAGCCGTTTCTACCGCCTTTTCCAAGGTGCCGCAGCGCATCAGCGGAAAGGCTCCGTGCAACTCCCGCTCAATCTTATCCATCGCCTCACCGATTATCAGGACGCGCTTGCAATAATCTTTTAAATATGGGAGTAATACCTCGTAAGAGGCCCCCTTATCTCGTCCGCCTAAAATCAGCCACAGATTTTGTGTCTTTTCAAAACTTTTAAGGGCTGTAATGGTGGAATCTAAATTTGTGGCCTTGGAATCGTTCACATACACCACTCCGCGGTGGTACGCAAATTGTTCAATGCGGTGCTCCATGGCTTCAAACTTATCAAATACCGTTTGAATTATTGTTGCGGACACGCCGGCAGACAAAGCCATTAACGCGGCGGCCATTGCATTTTCCACATTGTGAATCCCTTTTAAATGCGGGGGGCGGATTTGGTGTCCCTCGCTGAAAATCAGTTCATCTCCGTCAAAAAACACGTCCGTTTTGAGCAAATGTTTGGGATGTGTGGAAAATGCCAACACCTTGGATTTGGCTTTTTCCACCAGTTCCACACAAACGGTATCGGCGCCGTTTACCACCAACACATCGGCGGTGCGTTGGTTTTTAAACACCTTGGCCTTGGCTTTGATGTAGTTCTTCATTCCGCCGTGGTGGTCCAAATGGTCTGGTGTTACGTTTAAAATGCAGGCAAAATTCGGGCGGAAATAGGTGCTGTCCTCCAATTGGTAACTGGATACTTCAATTACCACATCATCACCTTTTTTTACTTGTCCTGCGCAGAGCGAAACCGGGCTGCCGATATTGCCGCACACAAAGACTTGGCGTCCTTTATTTTCGCGTTGGGCTTGCAGTTTTAAAATTTCGCCCAGCAGCGCGGTCGTGGTTGTTTTTCCGTTCGTGCCTGTTACCGCAAAGACACGCACCCCCTTGGGCATAAAGGCAAGTGCGGTTTCCAGTTCGCTAAATACGGGAATGCCCAGTTTTTTGGCTTCCGACAAAGCGGGAGATTTAGGAAAAATGCCTGGACTTTTTATCCAAAAATTACATTGAAAGAGGTCTGATGAGTGCCCGCCTGTTTCCACGCGCACCCCTTTGGGAAGCGCAAAAGCCTCCGCGTGTGCCATAGGGGCATCCTCGCTGATGAGTACGTCAAAGCCGTTTTTCGCAAGCAAGGTGGCCACGGCGCGCCCGCTTTTTCCCAAGCCTAAAACACCCGCGCGGTTGCCGGATAATTTTTCTCTCTTAAACATTTCTTTTTCTCCCGTGCAAAAAGGCGCGGACCGTTTCCTGGTCGGAAAAGTGCTTCTTTTCCGTGCCGATAATTTGGTAATCTTCGTGTCCTTTCCCTGCAATAATTACGATATCATTTTTTTGTGCAGAAGATAAGGCCCGGCGGATCGCTTCGGCGCGGTCAGGCACCAATTCGTAATTACCGGCTCCTTTCATCCCTTGCAAAATATCGTTAAAAATTTTTTTCGGTTCTTCACAACGCGGGTTGTCGTTCGTTAAAAAAACATAATCTGCGCGCGTGCAAGCCGTATGTCCCATTAACGGACGCTTGGTGCGGTCCCGCTGGCCGCCACAGCCAAACACGACAACCGTGCGCCCTTTTTTAAAAGGGGCAACCGTATCCAAAGCGCGGTTTAATGATTCGTCCGTATAGGCAAAGTCCACAAAGGCAAAAAAGTCTTGGCCTTCGTCTATCCGCTCCATGCGGCCCGGCACACCGGGCAAGGCGGCAAGGCCTTGTCTAATGGCTTTTTCGTCTATGCCATTGGCGCGGGCCGCCGCATAAGCGGCCAAGGCATTATATACATTGTGCCGCCCTAATAAGTGGATTTTCAGAGGGGACCCATTTACATAAAACGAGGTTTCCTCCAAACTTTCGCAAATGTCTGTGGCCTTCAAGTCGGCTTCTGTTTCCAGCCCAAACGTAATCACATTCACACGGCCCTTTAATAAATTTATCAAGCGTTCGCCGTATGGGTCATCCGCGTTAATGATAGCGGTGCGGTTGGGTTTTGGATTGGCGGGGGCAGCCAAGTTTTCAAACAGTTTTTGCTTGGCTAAAAAATAATTTTCAAAGGTGTGGTGATAGTCCAAATGGTCGCACTGTAAATTGGTAAAAACAGCCGTATCGTACCAAATGTGCTTAACACGCTGTTGGTCCAATGCGTGGGAGGAAACCTCCATTACCACATTTTGGCACCCGGCCTCTTTCATTTGCGCAAGCAGGTTAAAAAGGGGAATAGCCGCCGGTGTCGTGTTAGGAGCCGCGCAAAGCACTTTTCCGTCCATGCGGTAGTTAACTGTGCCCAGTACGCCTACTTTTCGCCCGGCACAAGTTAAAATAGATTCCAGCAAATACGCAATAGAAGTCTTGCCCTTGGTCCCTGTAATGCCAATCATTTGCATTTCATTTGACGGCTTTCCGTAAAACTCATAGGCGGCATCCGCCATATCGCGGTCAATATCCGTAGATTGCAAATAAGGGGCAGGGCAATGTTCCGGCCGGGGTTGGGCGGATACCACCATTACGGCACCCCGGCGGACGGCCTCATTAATAAACTGGTTACCGTCTGCATTGGCGCCTTTTAAGGCAAAAAAAATGCTTCCCGGGTGAACCTCTTGCGAGCGGAACGTAAGCCCGGTGATGTGCAAGCCTAATCGGGTGGCTTCTGATAATACAATGCTGGACATATAAGATATGGTATCAAATTGCTAGAATATAGAAAATGAAAAAAACGACCCGCTATTTTGAAACCTTATATACCCGATACAACAAACGCAGTTTGTGTAACCCCGACCCATTGCAATTTTTGTATGATTATCCCGCCGTGCGCGAGCGGGAAATTGCCGCGTTGGTGGCGGCTTGTTTTGCATACGGGAACGTCAAGCAGATTATTAAAACGGTAAGTTGGGTGTTAAACGCGGCAGGCTCTTCCCCGCGGCAGTTTGCGTTGTCTGCCACTCCCGATAAACTGGCCCGTATTTTTAAGGGCTTTAAATACCGTTTTACTGCGGAGCAAGAAATTATTTCCTTTTGGCTGGCTGTTAAAACTATTTTGCAGAAATATGGTTCGCTGGAAGATTGTTTTTTGGCTTATTATACCCCGGCGGACGAAACGGTACTCCCCGCGTTAAAAGGTTTTGCGCGGGAACTGCGCCGCGGGTGTGATTTGCACTCCCTGGTGCCGGACCCGGATAAAAAGAGTGCGCTTAAACGGTTGAATTTATTTTTGCGTTGGATGGTGCGCAAGGATGAGGTGGACCCCGGAGGCTGGGCGAAAATAAGCCCCGCACAACTGCTTGTACCGCTAGACGTGCATATGCACCGCATCGCCCAAAAACTGGACCTTACCAAGCGAAATGCGGCGGATATTACCGCCGTGTTGGAAATTTCCGCCGCGCTCAAAAAGTATTGTCCGCACGACCCTATCAAATACGATTTTTGCTTAACGCGTTTCGGTATCCGCGATGATATGAGTTATGACGATTTGTGAGCGGGCTTGCCAAATAATTTTTCCAACTCGGCCGCCATTAAGGCAAAGTGGCTTTTAATTTTCGGCTGTTTGCTTTCTAATAGCGGCAGCAAGGTGCCGCGTACCCAGTTGCGCGTGTAAACATCATCAAAATTCGTTTGGTCCGTAATGTGGGTAAGCCCATTATTTTGCAAATATTCTTCGGTTTCCTGCCGGGTGATGCACATCAGCGGACGGACGATTTCCACCCCTTTGGCAAGCGGGCGTTGTACGGGAATTCCCATTAACCCCTTGGCTTTTGTTCCCCGCAGTAAATTCAGCAAAATGGTTTCGGCCTGGTCGTCTAATTGGTGGCCGAGGGCCAGTTTGTTAGCGCCCCATTTGCGCGCTATTTTGAGCAAAGCCGTATAGCGGGCTTTGCGCGCGCCGTGTTCCGGACTTAAATTAAATTGTTCCGCCGTTTGCCGTGCATTTACTTGGATGGAGAAAAACTCAATGTCTAACTGTCCGCATAAATTGCGGCAAAAAAGTTCATCGGCTTTTGCCGCCGGCCCGCGCAACCCGTGGTTGACGTGCACGGCCGCCAGAGAAAAATGTTTCTCCTTGGCCAGGTATTGTAAAAAATGAAGCAGACAAACAGGCGGTAGATCTGACACAGATCAAGCTTGTGACAAATGATCGCGCAGGACGGCTGATCTATAAAGGAATTGATGGTGAGCTGCGCCAGTATGGTGATGAAAATTACACAT
>ERZ1034882.1021-NODE-1021-length-11070-cov-3.742714_pt1 | contig 11070 bp, 10 predicted proteins | sample MGYA00520606_ERZ1034882 | MGnify/ENA primary metagenome ERZ1034882 (study PRJEB33766, sample SAMN09781726) | gut metagenome | biome: gut microbiome | host: Homo sapiens | place: Madagascar | study: EMG produced TPA metagenomics assembly of the PRJNA485056 data...
TAGTAAAACAGTGCTTGCATAAAAGAAAAAACGGATGTATAATTATGCAAGAATATTTCTAAAAGGCGGACAAAAAATACTTTACTATGGCAAAGAGGTAGACTAATATAGTGATATAGTGTGAAAAGATTTTTTGCAGGAAAAGGAAAGGCGGAATACGAACATGATAAAGGCAGGAATCATAGGTGCGACCGGTTATGCGGGAAATGAGCTGGTGCGTCTTCTGATGGGACATAAAGAAGTGGAAATCAAATGGTACGGTTCCAGAAGTTATATAGATCAGAAATACGCAGAAGTATATCAGAACATGTTTGAGATCGTGGATGACGTGTGTATGGACGACAATATGGAAGCACTGGCAGAGCAGGTGGATGTGATCTTTACGGCGACACCGCAGGGATTTCTGGCAGGCGTCTTAAACGAAGGACTTCTTGAGAAGACAAAGATCATCGATCTGTCCGCGGATTTCCGTATCAAGGATGTTGCGGTGTATGAGAAATGGTACAAGATCGAGCATAAGAGCCCGCAGTTTATCGGGGAGGCGGTGTACGGCCTTTGCGAAGTGAACCGCGATAAAGTGAAAAATGCCAGACTGGTTGCCAATCCGGGCTGCTACACAACCTGTTCGATTCTGACGGCATATCCGCTGGTGAAGGAAGGGCTGATCGATCCGGATACCCTTATCATTGATGCGAAGTCCGGTACCTCCGGCGCAGGGCGCGGTGCGAAGCTGCCGAATCTGTTCTGTGAGGTCAATGAGAATATGAAGGCGTACGGTGTCACGAGCCACAGACATACACCGGAGATTGAAGAGCAGCTCGGCTACGCGGCAGGCAGACCGGTTGTTGTGAATTTTACGCCGCATCTGGTGCCGATGAACCGTGGAATTCTGGCGACAGAATATGCCACCCTGACGAAAAAGGCGGACGGAAGTCTTCCTTCTTACGAGGAAATCAAGGCGGCTTACGATAAGTATTATGCGAAGGAAAAGTTCGTCCGTGTGCTTCCGAAGGATGTGTGCCCGGAGACCAAATGGGTCGAGGGAAGCAATTATGTGGATATCGGTTTTAAGATCGATGAGCGCACGGGCAGAATCGTGATGATGGGAGCGCTTGACAATCTGGTCAAGGGTGCGGCCGGACAGGCAGTGCAGAACATGAATCTGCTGTTTGGATTTGACGAGGCGGAAGGGCTTTGTCTGGTGCCGATGTTCCCGTAGATACAGAGCGAAAACAGAACCCGGGAAGGATTTTCCACGGAAGGAAGCAGCGGGAAAATGAACCGGAAATGATAAAGAGAAGAGATGGAAGTATGAAAGAGACAGAACCGGTCATCCGCGAGATGACAATGGATGATTTTGAAGCGGTACATGCGTTATGGATGGAGATTCACGGGTTTGGAATCCGCAGCATCGATGATTCCAGAGAGGGCGTGGAGCGTTTTATAAGACGTAATCCGACCACCAGCATGGTAGCGGTGGCGGAGGGAAAGATTGTGGGCGCGATTCTCTGCGGACATGACGGAAGAAGAGGCTGCCTGTATCATGTATGCGTGCAGGAGGCGTACCGCAAGCACGGGATCGGACAGAAACTTGTGGGTGCCTGCGTGGATGCGCTTGCGGCAGAGCATATCAACAAGATCAATCTGATTGCATTCAAGAAAAATGAAGTCGGAAACCGTTTCTGGCAGGGACTCGGGTGGACTTTCCGCGAGGATGTCAACTATTACGAATACGTCACAAATGAGGACAATATCACGACCTATAATCCATAGGAAGAAAAGGAGTGCGGAATGATAAAGATGATAAAGGGCGGAGTGACCGCCGCAAAAGGATTTTGTGCTGCCAGCACGGCGGCCGGTATCAAATATCAGAACAGACAGGACATGGCAATGCTCTACAGCGAGGTTCCCTGTGCGGTGGCGGGAACTTTTACCACGAATCTGGTGAAGGCTGCCCCGGTAAAGTGGGATCAGAAGATTGTATACGAGAGCAAAAAGGCGCAGGCGGTTGTGATCAATGCGGGGATTGCCAATGCGTGTACCGGCGAGGAGGGAATGCGCTACTGCAGACAGACGGCGGAAAAAGTCGGTGAACTGCTTCCAGTTCCGGAAGATCAGGTGCTCGTGGCATCGACCGGAGTGATCGGCATGCAGCTTCCGATGGAGCGCATCTGTGCGGGAATTGAGGCGATGGTTCCGGCATTGTCGGGTAAGACAGAGAGCGGTCATGCGGCGGCACAGGCGATCATGACGACGGATACCCACGAGAAGGAGATTGCGGTGGAAGTCATGCTTGGCGGCGTTCCTGTTACGATCGGCGGCATGTGCAAAGGCTCGGGCATGATTCATCCGAACATGTGCACGATGTTGAGTTTTGTGACAACGGATGCGGCGATCGCACAGCCCCTGCTTTTAGAAGCGCTGCAGGCAGATGTCTGCGACACCTATAATATGATCTCCGTGGACGGCGACACTTCCACCAATGATACCTGTCTGCTTTTAGCGAACGGGATGGCGGAGAATCCGGTCATTTCAGAGAAAAATGAGGATTACGACAGGTTCTGCGAGGCATTGCGGACAGTCAATGAATATCTGGCGAAGCAGATGGCGGGCGACGGCGAGGGAGCCACGGCGCTGTTTGAGGTGAAGGTCGTCGGAGCAGAGACGAAGGAGCAGGCGAAGATCATCAGCAAGTCGGTCATCACATCGAATCTGACCAAGGCGGCAATCTACGGACACGATGCAAACTGGGGAAGAATTCTCTGTGCGATGGGTTACTCGGGCGCACAGTTTGATCCGGAGAAGGTGGATCTGTTCTTTGAGAGTGCGGCAGGAAAAATGCAGATCATAAAGGACGGCGTGGCACTTGACTACAGCGAGGAGGAGGCGACGAAGATCCTCTCGGAACCGGAGGTGACGGCGATCGCGGATATCAAGATGGGCACGGAGGAGGCAACGGCGTGGGGCTGTGATCTGACATATGATTATGTCAAGATCAACGCGGATTACCGTTCCTAAGCAGAGACGTAAAAATTCAGGGAGAGTGGAGAGAAAATGGACGAGAAAAATATGCAGGAAATTCTGGCAAAGGCGGAAGTGCTGATCGAGGCGCTCCCTTATATACAGCGTTTTAACCGTAAGATCATTGTGGTAAAGTACGGCGGAAGCGCCATGGTGGATGAACATTTAAAACATCAGGTTATCCAGGATGTGGTACTGTTAAAGCTGGTTGGATTCAAACCGATCATCGTGCATGGCGGAGGCAAGGAGATCAGCCGCTGGGTTGGAAAAGTCGGCATGGAGCCGGTGTTTGTCAACGGACTCCGCAAGACGGATGAGGCGACGATGGAGATTGCGGAGATGGTCTTAAATAAGGTCAACAAATCTCTGGTCAAGCTGGTGGAAGAGCTGGGTGTCAATGCAATCGGTATCAGCGGCAAGGACGGCGGACTGCTCAAGGTGGAGAAAAAATATTCCAACGGGGAGGACATCGGATTTGTCGGTGAGATCACGGAGGTCAATCCGAAGATCCTCTACGATCTTCTGGAGAAGGATTTTCTGCCGATCGTGTGTCCGGTCGGAATGGATGATGCCTACAACAGCTACAATATCAACGCGGATGATGCGGCTTGTGCGATTGCAAAGGCGGTCAGCGCGGAGAAGCTTGCATTTTTGACGGACATTGAGGGTGTATACAAGGATCCTTCGGACAAGAGCACGCTCATCTCGGAACTGACCATCGACGAGGCGAGAGCATTGATCGGCGACGGCTTTATCGGGGGCGGTATGCTGCCGAAACTGAACAACTGCATCGACGCTATTGAAAACGGCGTGTCCAGAGTACATATTTTAGACGGGCGGATCGCACATTGTCTGCTCCTTGAGATCTTTACCAACAGAGGTATCGGTACGGCGATCCTTAGTGAGAAAGAGAAGAGGTATTACAATGAATAAAGAGACATGCATGAAAGAGGCGGAGGAGAGCATCCTCCATACCTATAACCGCTTTCCGGTGGTGTTTGACCACGGGGAGGGCGTATACCTGTATGACACGGACGGAAAAGAATATCTGGATTTTGCGGCGGGAATCGCCGTGCAGGCATTTGGGTATCATAACAGGGAGTACAGCGAGGCGTTAAAGACGCAGGTGGATAAGCTGATGCACACGTCCAACCTGTTTTACAACGAGCCGATCACAAGTGCGGCGAAACGTGTCTTAAAGGCAAGCCAGATGGATCGCGTCTTCTTTACGAACAGCGGCACGGAGGCAATCGAGGGAGCCTTAAAAGCCGCAAAGAAATACGCGTACACCAGGGACGGTCATGCAGGGCATGAGATCATTGCCATGAATCACTCGTTCCACGGCAGAAGTCTCGGAGCACTCTCGGTAACCGGCAACAAACATTACCAGGAACCGTTTGAACCGCTGATCCCGGGAATCCGTTTCGCGGAATTTAATCAGTTAGACAGCGTAAAAGCTTTGATAAATGAGAAAACCTGTGCTATTATTTTGGAGACGGTACAGGGCGAGGGTGGAATCTACCCGGCAACCGACGAATTCCTTCAGGGCGTGCGTGCACTCTGCGACGAGCATGACATTCTGCTGATCTTAGATGAGATCCAGTGCGGCATGGGGCGCACCGGCGAGATGTTCGCATGGCAGCACTACGGTGTGAAACCGGACATTATGACCAGTGCGAAGGCGCTTGGATGCGGTGTTCCGGTGGGAGCATTCCTGATGACTGAGCGCGTGGCGGAAAAGTCGCTGGCACCGGGCGATCACGGGACGACCTACGGCGGCAACCCGTTTGTCGGAGCAGCAGTTGACACCGTGCTTAAGATGATGGAGCGGGATCGGATTACAGAGCATGTAAAAGAGATCACGCCGTATCTGGAGCAGAAGCTGGATGCGCTTGTGGAAAAGTATGATTTCCTTACGGCGCGCAGAGGTCTGGGACTGATGCAGGGCGTTGTGTGTGAGAAACCGGTTGGAAAAATTGCGTCAGCAGCATTGGAACACGGACTTGTCGTGATCACGGCAGGCGCCGATGTGCTTCGTTTTGTACCTCCACTGATTATCGGGAAAGAGCATGTGGATGAGATGGCAGAGAAGCTGGATGCGGTTCTGGCAGAGATGTAATTCCCTGATAATGAGAATAAAAAACGGATTAGGGAAATAAAATGAAACGATTATACAAAAGACTGACGGCGGCAGGACTTGTCGTTGTGCTTGGAATGACAGGAATGGCTGTTATGAATACAGCTGGATGCGGCAGCAGCGGGGAGGGTGTGTCCTCCACGGAGACGGGAGAAACGGCGGCGGATGAAGCTTACCGGAGCGCACCGGCAGACCTTACGCTGTGGTATGCGGATGACAGCTATGCAGACTTTTTTACCGAGGCGGCTGTGCGCTATTACGCTAAGACCGGGAAAAAAGTGGCCGTGCAGTATCAGGATACCATTGATTATCTTGGAACTATTTACGATAAGACCATGCAGGATGATGCATTTCCGGATGTTTACCTCTTACCGGGGGACAATCTGGAGGAAGCATACCTCTATGGTCTTGTTTCTGTGAATCAGACGGATCCGTCGGGAAGCGGCGTGTTGGAAAAGGCAGTCGAGGCGGCGACCTACGAAGACCGCGTGCTCGGGTATCCGCTGTCCTACGATGCGTGCGTGTTTATTTACCAGACGGATTATTTTACCGAGGCGCCGGCATCGCTGCAGGCAATCATCGATTATTCCAATGAGAACGAGCCGGCAGAGAATGTGGAATATCTGCTGGAGTGGGATGTCAAGGATGCGTTCTATGATTTCCCGTTTGTCGGCAACAGCGTCACGTTCGCAAAGAGCGGATCGGACGAACTGGATGTCACTTACGATGATACGCTCTATCAGCAGGATCTGGAGTATTTTGACACGATACTGGCATCTTTTTCCATTGATGCGGAGCAGGTGTCCGAACAGCATATCGTGAACAATTTCCGGGAAGGGCGGACGCTATCTGCGATTCTGGATACCGATACGCTCTGGCAGCTGGACGGATATGACTACGGGCTGATGCAGATGCCGGAGTTAAGCGATACGCTCTCGGCGGCAACATGTGCGTCTACCGATATGATTGTGGTCAATGATTATACAAAAGACAGTGCAGCGGCGGCAGACTTTGCACAGTTTGTGACAGTCGGCATGGCGGACGAATTGCATGGACTGTCGGGACATTACTCCGTGATTCCGTCAGAGACGCCGGATACCGTGGAGCAGACGGCGCTGGACGCGTATGAGGGGGCAGTTTTGATGCCGGATTCCAAGGATGCCAAAAATTTCTGGGTAACATTGGAAGAAACAATTTTGAAATATTTCTGAAACACTCTTGTCACGGCTGTAAAATTTCGTTAGAATATGAATATCGGGCATTGAGGACTCCTTTTATATAGAAGAAGGAGAATGCTTATGATACGAACATGGAAGAAGATAGGGGCTGGCATGATTCTGTGCATTTTTATGGCGGGATGTGGCAGTCAGAACGAGGTTTATCTGGAGACGGAAGTCTCGCAGGATACCGGGAATGTGCAGGAGACGGAAGAAACGGAGGCTGGGGAGCGTCTGGATATACTGGACGTTTCCGGCGGGGAGCAGACGGGAAGTGTGGATCTGCCGGAGGTTTCCGGTGAGGAATGGGCGGCTGAGGCAGCTCTTGCACCGGAGACGACGGAAGATGCTGATAAGGCAGACCGTGCGTCGGGAAAATGTTATGTCTATGTCTGCGGAGAGGTGGCAGAGCCGGGCGTGTACGTGTTAGAGCCTGGAGACCGCATCTATGAGGCGGTCGAGATGGCAGGCGGCATGACAGCGGATGCCGGGATGTGTGCAGTCAATCTTGCGGAGAGCGTGTACGACGGACTCATGGTGTATATTCCTGACAGCGAAGAAGCGGCCGGGATGACGGGCAGTATGACTTCTGCGGGCGGCAGTGCAGTTTCTGCGGGAGGAAGTGTGACTTCTGCGGACAGCAGTGTCAGGAACGGTGAGGGAACTTCGGGAGGGACGGCATCGTCTCCGGAAGACGGACGTCTGAATCTCAACACGGCGTCGCTGGCAGAGCTTATGACGCTTTCCGGGATCGGACAGACCAAGGCGCAGGCGGTTGTAAACTACCGGGATGCGCACGGAGGATTTTCTTCCGTTGAAGAGATTATGAATGTAGATGGAATCAAAGAGGGATTGTATAATCGGATCAGAGATCAGATAAAGGTGAAATAAATGGCGAAAAAAGTTCTTGTGGTGGATGATGAAAAGTTAATCGTAAAGGGAATCCGTTTCAGTCTGGAGCAGGACGGCATGGAAGTGGATTGCGCCTACGACGGTGAGGAGGCGCTTAAGATGGCGACAGAGAATGCATACGACATGATTCTGCTGGATATTATGCTGCCGAAGATGGATGGATTCGAGGTGTGCCAGCATATCCGCGAGTTTTCCAATATGCCGATTGTCATGCTCACAGCCAAGGGCGATGACATGGATAAGATTCTCGGACTGGAGTACGGCGCGGATGACTATATCACAAAGCCGTTCAACATTCTGGAAGTGAAGGCGAGAATTAAAGCCATCATGAGAAGAACTGCCGCATCGCAGCCCAGGAAAGAAGAATCCAAGGTGATCGAGGCGGGAGACTTGAAGCTGGACTGCGAGAGCAGAAGGCTGTTTATTCTCGGCAGGGAGGTCAATCTCACTGCAAAGGAGTTCGACCTGTTAGAGCTGCTCGTGAATAATCCCAACAAGGTATACGGAAGAGAGAATCTTTTGAATCTTGTATGGGGCTATGAGTATCCGGGGGATGTCAGAACGGTGGATGTGCATGTGCGGCGTCTTCGGGAGAAGATCGAGAGCAATCCAAGCGAGCCGAAATACGTTCACACAAAGTGGGGTGTCGGATACTACTATTCACAGAATTAACGGGTGTACACAATGTCTAAATTTAACAAATTAACCGATTTTCTCAAAAGTCTTAAGTGCAGACTGATTCTTCTCTGCATTCTGATCGGAATTGTACCGAGCGTCCTGCTGCGTGCCGGGATGCTCGGCTCTTATGAAAACCGTGCGGTGTCGATCCGCACGAGTGAGATCCTAAGCCAGGCGAAGATTCTCGCCAATCAGATCGTTTCCAATGATTATCTGAATAATGCGGAGAGTGAGTCTGCAATCAACGTGCAGTTAGAGCAGCTGTCGACGATCTATGACGGGCGTGTCATGATTATCGATGAGGAGTTCCATATCATAAAGGATACCTACAATCTTGACACCGGAAAGACGATTATTTCCGAGGAAGTGATCAAGAGTATCCAGGGGGAGGAAATCAGCAAATATGATTCCCAGAACCGTTACATTGAAATGACGATTCCGTTGGTGCATGTGGACCCGGAGACGGAGAACAAGCGGACGATCGGTGTGATTATGGTGAGCGTTTCGACCGACAGCATCAATCTGAATCTGGAATATCTGGCGCGCAATACGCTTGTCATGGAACTGATTGCGATCGTGGCGATCATCTTTGCGGGAACGTTTATCGCGATTCATCTTGTGGCGCCGTTCCATGCCATGGCAAAGTCGATCGAGGAGATTCAGACGGGATATGGGGATGACGCATTAAAGATTAACGCTTACACCGAGACCAGGCAGATCTGTGAAAAGTTCAATAAGATGTTGGGGCGCATGAAGGTGTTGGATGATTCGAGACAGGAATTTGTGTCCAATGTCTCGCATGAGCTGAAAACGCCGCTGACTTCCATGAAGGTGCTGGCGGATTCCATCAACAGCATGGAGGACGCACCGGTGGAGCTGTATCAGGAATTCATGTCGGATATCGGCAACGAGGTGGACCGTGAGACGAAGATCATCAATGATCTGCTGTCTCTGGTAAAGATGGATAAGTCTGCGGGAGATTTAAACATCACGAATGTCAACATCAACGAACTGTTAGAGCAGATTTTAAAGCGCTTAAAGCCGATTGCGGAAAAGCAGAATATCGAGCTGGTGTTGGAGAGTTTCCGACCGGTCAGTGCGGATGTGGATGAGGTAAAGATTACGCTTGCCTTTACCAACCTGATCGAAAATGCAGTCAAATATAACCGCCCGGACGGATGGGTACATGTCTCTTTGAATGCCGATCACCAGTATTTTTATCTGAAAGTGGAGGATTGCGGAATCGGTATTCCGGAGGAGTCGTTAGAGCATATTTATGAGCGTTTTTACCGTGTGGACAAGTCTCATTCCAGGGAGATTGGCGGAACGGGACTTGGACTTGCCATTACGAGGAGCGCGGTTCTGATGCACCGCGGAGCCATCAAGGTGTTCAGTACCGTGGGAGAGGGAACGATTTTCAACGTCAGAATTCCGCTGAATTATATTTCTTAGATAAGGGAGAGTCTATGAGCCGAGAAGCTTATCGATGGAGAAAAAAGTTAATATGTCTGGGACTGGCATGTCTGATGTTCCTGTCAAGCTCGCTCGCGGCGTGTGGCAGGCAGACGGAGCAGAGTGCCTATCATATCGAATATCTGAATAAGGACAAGAACCGTCTGGTGGAAGAACCTTATGAGCCTTCGGCAACCGATACCGACGGAATGATCAAGGAGTTCCTTGCGAAACTGAGTTCGGATTCGGACAATGTGGATTACCGGAAGCCGATTCCAAATGATGTGGAAATCACGAATTATTCACTGGACGGTGTGCTTTTAACCCTGCATTTTGATGAGGATTACAGCAAAATGAGTGCTGTCGATGAGGTGCTGTGCCGGGCGGCGGTTGTCCGGACGATGACACAGATCGACGGGGTGGACTGCGTGGCATTTTACATTGGAGACGCACCGCTTACGGATGCGAAGGGGAATCTTGTCGGTACCATGAATCAGGACAGCTTTATCGAAAATCCGGGAGAGCAGATCAATTCCATTCAGAATACAACACTCACGCTGTATTTTTCCAATCTGGACGGGGACGGTCTGGTCAAGGAAGTGCGCGAGGATGTCTACTACAGCAGCAATATTTCCATGGAAAAACTGATTATGGAGCAGCTTTTAGACGGTCCGAAGACCAAGGATGCAAAGTCTGCGATTCCGGAGGGAACCAAGCTTGTCTCTGTGTCGGTGGTGGACGGCGTCTGCTACGTCAGCCTGGATGAAGCGTTCAAGAATCAGGATTACAAAGTAAACGAGGCAATCGTTATCTATTCGATCGTGGATTCCCTGTCGGAGCTTTCCACGATCAGCAAGGTTCAGATTTCCGTCAACGGCGATACGAGCGGAGTCTACCGCGACAATTTCCCGCTCGCGGATATGTATGACCGCAATATGGATTATGTCACGGGGGCAGAGAGCGCCTTTTCGGAAACGGAGGAACCTACCGAAACAGATTAAAGGGGGAAGTGTGTGACAAAACGGCCTTTGTGTCTTGGCGCAGCGGGCGTTCTGTCGGGGATTCTTGCGGCGGCATACGGCTGGAGCGTATTCGCGCGGGCATTGCTAGCCTGCGGCGTCCTGGCCTGCGGAATCCTTGGCGGCATTTTTGCTGACGGGTACCGTCCGGGCGACGGGATTTCCCCGTCGGAAAGAAAGAGAACGGCTTTTGGCGCCGGAGTTTTTTTGCTGATGTTTGCTCTTGGAAGCGGAAGATATTTGGAGGCGGAGGAGAGCAGGCAGGCGTATCTGGGAGAACTGCAGGATGGCATGTATGTGACCGTACAGGGACAGCTTGCGGGAAAACAGGTACAGAAAAACCGATATGTCTATGAATTAACGTCCTGTATGTTTCGGACGGATTCGTCAAATTTCTTACAGGCAGAACCGGTATCGTGCGGTGGGGTTCTGATCTATTCTGATTCCGATGATTGTTCCATCGGAGATATTCTCATATATCACGGAGAGATTACATTATGGAAGCGGGCATCAAATGAGGGTGCGTTTGATGCGAAGGCTTATTATTTTGCGCGCGGATTTGATTTTGCGATGGAAGGTCCGGCACTTGATAGAAAGGTGTGTGCGAAGAGGCAGACGGCGGAAGCCCTCTGGC
>ERZ1034882.1022-NODE-1022-length-11060-cov-5.591913_pt1 | contig 11060 bp, 14 predicted proteins | sample MGYA00520606_ERZ1034882 | MGnify/ENA primary metagenome ERZ1034882 (study PRJEB33766, sample SAMN09781726) | gut metagenome | biome: gut microbiome | host: Homo sapiens | place: Madagascar | study: EMG produced TPA metagenomics assembly of the PRJNA485056 data...
GCTCTCTGCACTCTTGCTCCGGGCAAGCTGTCCTGAATGGACAGCTCGTCCGGCTCAATGTAACGAGAGCCGGAAATTGTTCCGGCTCCCCCATCGCAGATAGGCTTACAGTCCATCTGCGTCAATATGATATAGGTCTCCCATATTCGCCCTCGGCTCCCTAGGAGTGGGGAATCGTCCGGCGGCGGGCTTTCACCGCACCATTGGCATTTCAGCCACCCCGCCTTCGTTATGGCCGGGCTGCGAATTACAGAAGTACCTTTTGTGAAGTACCGGACGATTGAACTATTCTGTTTTCAAGGAGCCGATTTTTATAGAAAATCCTCGGAATTTAGGGCTTCCGAAAAATCATCTCTCTAATTGGCAGGCATCGAAAAAGGGCTTTTTGTTACCCGAAAAAGAAATTTGTTAAAAAGTTCTTGGAAAATATAGTTGAAGCAACCGCCGAGTTAAAATATCGTTGGTTGGTCGAGTGACCATTGAAAACTGGCAATTCGCCTCGACGGAAGTATTCAAGGCTGAAGCAGCCTTGAAAAAGGTGCTCTCATTTGGTAGGCATCGAGAAAGGTCATTCGACACCCATTGACAGCTCTTTGTAATAAAGTTGTCATAAGTACCCACTTCAAAAAAGTCCCCTCAATAGGTAGCCGGCGAGAACAGTTAAAATATAGCCATCTTTTCGAAATTTAACAAAAAAGTCACAAATGCAGACTTCAACGCTTAAGAATGCTACCTGTACTATTAACAGAAAAAGTGTTCCGAAATATGGGTATCGAGAAAATTTTTCTTACAGAATTTTGTGTCCCGAAAAAGATCCCTCCATATACGAGCCATCGAGAAAGGCTAGAATATAACCATTTCAACAAATTTCCATAAAAGTTGCACGAATAGCACAAAAAAGGCAGCCATCTGCACCCACGCAGACAGCCGCCTTTGGTTTTATGCTGTATTCTATTTGTCAGTCTCTGAAGATCTTATCCAGTTCCCTTTCCATGGTGCCCGCCTTGGCAAATTCCAGCATATCGGCCTGCCGAATGTGATGTTTAGTAATGGGATGCTCCTTTACAAAGCCAAGAACATAGCTGATGGTGATGCGGTAAATGATCTCGGACGGAGCCAGATTGTACACCTATTTTGCAAAGAAAAGTACCCTACTAACAGCATCCACAACCTGAACACAAAACCTTTTTGATGAAAAGTGGACACAACTTATAAATTCAAGAAAACATCGAGACTGCCGCAATGATCGATCCAACTGCCACCGGAATTACATAAAATCCCATTACAGACGCCACATAGATACCCTGATAGCGATGTGCATCCGTCTGTGCCTCTGCATCACGGCCCTGCTCTTCTGCACGCTTCTGATAATTCTTGAAATCAGAAGTCAATGTTCCGTACGAACTAACAGCCGAAAGGCCTGTTTCAGCTTCGTACTGTTCCCGCAGTCTGCGCTGTGTTTTTTCGTACCTGTACTGCGCGATGCCGCCTACAATTCCTACAACGATTACCACGCCTAGCGCGATCCTCCAGAATGTCTGGTCAGGAACATCGTTTGCAGATGCACCGCCTGCAGTGTATATCATTTCTTCTTCCGTTAAAAACGAAAAACAATGCGGATAGACGGATTCTGTCATGTAAATACACTCCCTTTTATATTTCCAGTTCAGCCGGCAGTTTCTGTGCTGTTCGTCTGCTTCATATACCAAACCATTGCGCCAATGGCTGCACCAGCAGCAGCAATCTTTCCTATAACAGCAACCGTCTGAGCAGTGCCTGTGGCAAAGCCTGCACTCCAGTTCCGGCCCTGATTATTCGCACGTTGTTTATAATTATCGAAATCCGAGGTGTATTTTCCCTGCTCATCCTTTGCCGAAAGGCCAGTCTCAGCTTCATATTTTGCACACAGTGCTCTCGTATTGGCCGCGTCGATTCCTAAAACAATCACAACCGGGATAGCTATTGCTACAATATAGGCTCCGCCGACGATAATGTTCATCATTAAATCACTCTCACCCCCTGTGATATAGGTCATCTCGTCTTCTGCAACAGGCATATATCTAGAGGGATAATTCAAATCATTCATAGTTTTGCTCCTTTTAAAGATTATCGTTGCTCTGCATATAAGCAATCTGAATAAACCATAGTTTCCTTAAAAGCTCCTTTTCTTCGGATACAATATCAATCGCTCGGATAAATAGACGTTAAAATAAACAGCGAACCGATTCCTAGAATTCCAACCCAAATGGAAAACGCCGTATAAGTATCGGAAGCCTTGTCACGGCCTTGCAGTTCAGAACGCATTTTATAGTTGGCATAATCGGAAGTAGGTGAGCCATCGAACCCCACAGCAGAAAGACCGGTTGCCTGTTCGTATTCTTGTTGCAGACGTTTTTCATGCCGGGATTTTGCCGTGTCCATTGCATATTTTGTACCAAATGCGACTGCTATAATAGCGACACCAACGCAAAGTTTAAAAGCATCATAAATTCGGCTATTTTCCGATGCCCCGCCATCAATATACACCATTTCATCTTCCGCAACCGGTACATAACTGGAAGGATAGTATAATACAGCCATAGTTGGAATCCTCCTATTTTATTTCTGATCAAGTTGTACACCGATAATTATAGCTATAAGGCCAACAGCCATCACAGTACAAAGCGGTGTGATGAGTGTCTTGAACGCTTTAGCCGACAACCCAGCACCCAGATTCCGACCCTGATTTTCTGCACGCGTTCTATAACTTAAAAAATCAGTTGTATAAAGGCCTGTGCTCGAATCAATAGCACTGATTCCATATGCTCTTTCGTACTCTGTACGCAGAGTTCTTTCGCTTTGAACAGAGATAGCAACTCCAATTGCCGCCATTCCCAGAACAGCGGCTCCTCCGATCATAGCAGTCAGCATCAAACCATCACGGATATCATTTACTGTCGTTCCGCCATCAATATAAACCATTTCATCCGATGCAAGAACTGCATATTGCACAGGGTAGCAAATACTTTTCATGAAAACCACCTTCTTAAATTTTGAAAATCATTTCCGGTTGACCGTGCAACCAGAGGGGAATGCTGTCGAATCGACCGAGCAGTTTGCACTGACTGTTACCGAACTAATTCCGGTACCTTCAAACGCCTTGTAGCCAATTTCAACCACACTAGACGGGATAGATACCGAGTGAATCTCCGAGCGCCCAGAAAACGCATACTTTTCGATGCGAACGACTGGCAGACCACCCAGCGTACTGGGAATCGTCAACTGCGAAATAGACGACGAACTTGTATAGCCATAAATCACAACGCCTCCACCGTAATTTCCATAATCCCAATTCACGGAGGGCACTGGAGGAGCATTCTTTCCAAAGGTTGCAGTCAATGCAACATTACCTCCAAAGCCTCGATCCGTACGAGTTGCCGACGTATTTCCATCGCTCCACTTAACGAAGTGATACCCGCTAGCTGCAACGGCTGCAACGGAGACAGCATCCGAGGATGTTACGGTATAGCTCAATGTGGAATGTGTATTGCCTTTGGCATCCTGGATTTTTCCTTCACCGCTGGCAGTATACTGAACCGTATACTTTGTCGGTTCCGGCGTTGGAGTGGGTACCGGTTCTGGATCCGGGTTTGCTTCAAACACTGCCGTAATGTTCAGATTGCTGGTAATGTTTTTATCGGTGCGGGTTGCATTGGTTGAGCCATCGCTCCAGCGCACAAAATGATAATTCGCACCCGGAACAGCCGTCACCGAAACGCTCTTGCCTTCCTCCACTGTCAAACTTAACTTGGTCTTTCCACTGGTTTTTCCGCTTTTCAGTGTACCGGAGCCGGACACAGAATATGTCGCTGTGTAATAAGTAGAATCCGGCGTTGGATCTGGAACAATCGAACCATCGGACTTTTTGAATATCGCCGTGATAACGGTATCTTCTTCCGAAGTTTCATCCTTACGTGGGTTATCTGTCACTCCATCATCCCAGCCGGAGAATTCATAGCCCTCATCGGGAACAGCCGTAACATTCGTTTCTTCACCGCTTTCCAGGCGAAGCTCTCCCAGCCCGCTGGCTGAACTTGTGCTCAGCGTGCCACCGCCTTCGACAGTGTAAATCAGTGCACCGGCTGCCGTCACTTCAGATTCTGGCACAGACTCTGAACCTACTTCTGATTCCGAACTTGCCGGCTCCGAAATGCTGCTGGCAGGCAACGGTTCCAGTTTTTTCTTTGTCATGTTCCAGACTGCGCCACCAATGAACACCACTGCCACAACGCTGACAGTTCCTATGACGATCCACTTCCATGGCACTGGCTTCTCCGGTTTCAGGTCCGAATGCTCTTTTTCGCCGAATGTCGTACCACCATCGTTCTGGTACCCGGTATCCGTTTTTTTCTCACCGTTATATGGCATCCCGTCAACAGGGGATTCGCCGACCGTACCACCGGCCGTACCTCCAATGGTTCCACCCATGGTGCCGCCAACGGTTCCTCCGCTCGTACCACGATTGCCAAATAAATCTCCACCAAGGAATACTTCACCCGTTGTACCGCCAGAAGTACCGTTATTTCCTCCCGGGGCGGCTCCTGTTGCAGCCGGGCGAAGGTCTTTGGCCGCGTCCTGAATAAAATCAACACAGCGTTCCAACGCCTGTCGGAAATCTTTTGCACTCTGATATCGTTCTGCAGGCACAAAGGAGATGGCTTTCATCACCACCTGTTTGAGCTGCGGACTGCCGTTCAGCGGTTCTGCTGGTGTTGCACCTGACATACGCTGCTCGCGTGCCCATTCAAAATCAGTGGAAGAAGGGTCTGCATACGCATCAATGAACGGAGGCCGCATCCGGTTCAGGTAGCTATACAGCATAATGCCCAGTGAATACAGGTCTACCGTTTTCCCGTAGGGGCGTTCCGAATAAACTTCCGGTGCCATATAATCATAGGTACCTTTTTTGGACATACCCGATGTACTTTTTTCTGCTGTGCGGGCAATGCCAAAATCACCCAGCTTGAAATCCCCATCCTTATTTACAAAGGTATTTGCCGGTTTGACATCACGATGGATGATCTGATGTTTTTCGCAGATCTCCAACGCACGGCACAAGTCCGTACCAAGCTGGATCACCTGTTCTTCTGTGACCGGATTTTCGTAGAAGTAATCATCCAGCGACGTCAGAAGCTCCATCCGGATCAGCAGTTCCCAGGTTTTCTGGCCTTTTTCATCGAGGTAGACATTTTCTGAGTGATCCTTGTAGGAAACGATGTTGGTGTAGCCATCTACTTCCGACATAATGGCAATTTCTTTTTGCAGTTCGCTCACAATGTCCTGGAAGTAAGCATTCACACCTTCCACCGATTTGCCCAACCTACGCTGCTGCGCACGCTCCGAATCATTCTGCGGAATGTAGATTGCTTTCAATGCTGCTTTTTCTTCCAGGCCACTCTTTACACGGTGGATCTCGTAAACTGCGCCAAAGCTACCTTTTCCGATCAATCGCCCGGTCTCCCAGCCGTCGATTTTCGGCTTATTCTGCTCTATCATGGGTTTGTTTTATTCCTCCTGAACTGTGACAACTATCACAGTAGTATTATCGCATCCACCTTGTTTCAGCGCTTCATGCACCAGCAATTCCACTGATTCTTCCGGCGTACCGGATTCCTGCAGCAATGCACCGATCTCATCATCGGAGAGCATATCCGTCAGTCCATCACTGCAAAGCAGATACTTATCCCCTGCGGCAACGTTATCACGAAACCAGCTGGGGCAGATGCGCAGCTCCTGTGGGTTCAATCCGATGTACTGAGTCAGCCGAGGGCGACGGTGGGTCACGCCTTGCCTGCGCAGGAACTCCGCATCGTTGTGATCCGTAGACAGCTGACTTAGCACGCCATTGCGCAAACGGTATGCCCGGCTGTCACCTACATTGCAGCAGATCAACTGATCTTCCTGAAACGCCAACATAACACTCGTGGTACCGACCCTGCCATGCACTTTGTCCGCTTCAGCAGCGACCTGCGCATTCATTTCCTGCACCGCGTGTTCTAAAAGAGCCGTTCCGGAAAGTTTCTGCTTCATGTAAGCCTGTTTCAGCGCCTGTGCCGCAAGAAAAGAAGCCACTTCACCGTTTTCCTCGCCACCCATTCCATCAAACACACCGTAAACCGCCTGCGGAACCGTCCAGACCGTTTCTTTCAGGCTTTGCTCCGTTCTTTGATGTTCCTGCGGGAGGATCTGGCCGCCAAAGTACAAATTATCCTCATTGTTGCTGCGGACCTTCCCGATATCGCATCGGCCGGCAGCAGAAAGACGATAACGCTTTTGCTTCCTGTTCCAACGTTTCCACAGCCATTCCATCATTTCTGTTTCGCACTCCCCGTGCCGGTCTCATTTTCCATCAAACTTGCAACGCTCTGGCGGAACACCTGAAACTCCGAATTCATAAAGCCCAGGAATTCTACACATGCAATATCCTCGTGATTAAACAGGAAAATCTCGTCCTGGCTCAGATATCCTTCCGGATACAATACCGCAATGTAATCATAGCGTTTCCCTTGGTTCTCCGGCAGAATACCGATGATCACCATCGATTTATTCGCATCCTTGACTGTAACAACGCTCCCAATGGGCAGCAGATTTTCGATTTTCATATGATTTTCCTCCTAAATTATCAGGTAGCAGCTTCCGGTTCCGGACTTGCCGCATTCGATTTGATTCCATTGAAGACACTTTCCAGCGCTGCCTGGAAACTATCTTTTCCGTATTTACGAACCAATGTCGATTCACTGTATGTTTCGCCCGGTGTAAAAACTTCACCAATGGCACTGATTGCTCCGACAGAGAGTTTCGATGTTGTCTCTCCGACTTTCTTTAAGACAGACACACAGCCCTTTAGATCTGTTACATTGGCTTTTTTCACGTTCTCTGCAAGTCCACTGATTCCGGCAGCTGTCGGAATCAGTGAGCCAACTGTGTAGATCATTTTTCCAATATTTTCGCCTATGTCTTTCTGCCCGATTGTATTTCCAATGGCACCTCCGAGCCCAGTGAGTGCATCCTTCAACGGATTCACCTGTCCGATCTGTTCACTTTTTCCGGCAAACGAATTCCAGACATCGGCAAGTCCCTGTGTTACTGCGTTAACTCCATAAACACCCGCAACGGATGCCGCTCCAACACCAAAACCCAAACTTGCACCGCTCAGTGTGACGGCACCAACGATTGCTACCAAGCCACCGACTGCTGTAATAACGCCTTTACTAGCATTCAGCGCTTTCCAAGTATCACCTTTGTTTTCGTAATCCGCCTTGAGTCCCTGCCATATAGCAGATACGACCTGAGTTCCTTTTTCTAATTTTTTCGCTACACCCGTCTTGATTTCATCAACTTTATTTTTCGCATTTTGCTTTAAACGGTCAAGCCAACTGGTAGGCTCTTCTACCCGGCCGCCGCCACCACCGCCGCCAAAATCTCCGCCGCCTGCAGAGACATTCGACAAAATGGATGCAGCACTGCCTGCAGCCTGTACGATTTTTGCATTTTCCTGGAGGATCTTCTGCTTTTCGTCTGCAATGTTTCGCGCCAAGACCGAATCCACCGATTCAAACCCCTGTGCGCACTGCAGCGCTGTCATCTCGCCCAGCTGCAAGCCTTCCAAAATATGTGCTCCGCCATTTTGCAGCGAAATGATCTTTCCGCTGAAATTACTGGAAAGATCCGTGCTCCATGCAGAATCCGTTGTTTTCAGGATCGACCGCACACCTGAAAACAATGCTTCATATTCTGACCGCAGCGCTCCCATTTCTGCTGCCTGCGACTGCAGCTCGGCCGGTGTCAGTTCAATGCTTTTTGCCATTGTTTTTCCTCACGCTCCGTTCCGTTTTACAGTTCCAGATCTGTCAGGTCGATCGATGCAATGCTTCCAACGCCTACTCCCATCCCCGGGTAGGTCATTTTCGGATACATTCGCTCCCATGCTTTTACGATGTCCGCAACGTTGGGAATTTTCGCTCGTATAACACCGATTTTACCAGCGATTGGAACGGCATCCGCTGCATTTGCAACAACACTATCCAGCTCATTACCCCAGGCGATCATTTCCCGTTCCGCATCGCAGAAATCTGCCGCTGTCACCCGGGCCGCATTCCGGAAATTTGCACCGTCATCCTGAAGCTGCTGCATTTTTTTACGAAGCGTGCGCACCTGTTCGTTGATGTACTCGCTGCCTTTGCAGCCCCAATCCCGGTGTTCCGCCACTCGCAGCAAGCTGCTTTCGGCCTGATCCAGTTGGCTGCATGCAGTCTCGAGCTGCTGCACCAGACTGTTGAGCTGCTCAGTATCCATCTTGATCATATTCTCACCTCATCAACTATTCCTGACACGCGCCGCACCGTTTTTGTCCATCTGTTCATACCGGTCTGCCACCTTTGCCAGATAGCTGCGATAGCTTTCCAGAACTGTGACCATCTGCGCATTCCGCTGGCCGCGTTCCTGCATTTTCGTCAGATATGCGTCACAGGATTGCCCAGACCAGGATGCGCCCATCCGTCCCAGAAGCTGCTCCAACCGCTTGTTCAGTTCTTCCAATTCCCGTATTTTCTGCTCTACCTGTGAGGCACAGGTCCGCAGACTTGCCGGGTCGCCTTTTACCATACCCATTCTATCACTCCTCTGCACCTTGTTCAGTGCATATTTTTCACAATATCCGATATCGTACCCACGCTTTTAATGATCTGCGCATTCTTCGCATCGATCATATGGCACTGCCGTACAACACGTCTCGTATAGCTCTGAAGTTCCCGCAGTTCATTTGCCAGTTTCAGAGCACGATTCCGCAGTTCCATCGTTTTTTCTTCCAGTGCCTGTGCCGTATCACCCTGAAAATCCGAGATCTGATACTGCGCTTTCTGCAAAGAGCTTGCCACTTCCCGCAAAGCATTCTCCGCCTGTTTTTCCCGTTGGATGTCCCGTTCCGCCAGCACATCATCGATCAACAGGCTGCCCGTTTCACTGTAGCACCGCATGGTTTCTCACTCCTCTTTATCAAACAAGATCCGATACAGCGTTTTCTTCATCTGCTCCGAATCCACAGGTTCCTGTTCTTCTTCATTCAGCAGCCGGTTCCAGCCGTCTTTATAGACAAAAATCATTCTTTCGTCACTTTCGCCGTCGCGCCGCTGTAACAAAAGAGCTTGTTCGTCCTGTGTCGCATCCAACAAACCTTCCAGAACCCGGCCATCTTTTTCTACCATGGGTGAAAAGCGGGCTTCCTTATCCTTTAGCTCCGCTCCCAGCCACTGTTCCGCATCGGCCTGCTGTGCACGGTGGAACATCCAAGTCACCGTATTCTCCTGATCCAGTGTAAGCACCAGTTCCGATTCATAGTTGCTGTGGTAAAGTGGATACAGAAGCTCTGCTGTTTCCGGAAGAAGCGAAACGCCATCCAGAAGGCTTTCTTCCGCAGCGCCTTTCCGAACCAGGTCTTCTTCCCATCCCTCCTCCAATTGCATCCGCCCGGTTCCGATCTCCGGCATCCTTGCAATGTATTGGTAGTTCAGGCTGTCTCCGTTCAATTTTTTCCCGATATAATAGATTTCCGGGAAAGTCAACGTCAGGTCTTCCATGTTCTTCCTCCTTGTCTTTCTTTCAAGTGCCTTTCCCTGCTTCTGTACATCAACAGGAGTACGGAAAGACACTTGTCGTTTCGACAAGTGTCCTCTTCGTATTAAGACTGGCTCAGGATCGAGCTGCTGTTGCTGGCATCGAACTCATCAAAGTTCGTTCCGGTCATATCCATCTTGGTTGCCAGATCTTCCAGCATCTCAGAGAAACGGGTAAACGTCGGCTCCATCTCAGCCAGTTTCTGCTCATAAGCCGTTGCCGACTGGCCTTCAAATACCTCCGTGTGAAGCATACCGGTAATCAGATTTCGGATCGTCGAAATGTTGTCCTCGTAGTTCGAGCGCAAATTCCGCAGTTCATTTGCTTTGCTGTGCAGGGTCTCGCCATCAATTTTAATACTCATAGATGATTCCTTCTTTCTTTGTAGTCCCAAAATGAATGTTCTATTTTTCCACCCCTTGCGGGAGTGAAATCCGATTATTTTTCCGCCAGCCGGAGCAAGTCCCCATTCCAGACACCCGCTTCATACAGCGTTTCGTTCGGGCCCAATACCCGTTCCAGCCGGGGAACCTTCAACACTGTCCGCTCCGCATCCCGGCATATTCGATCCGGGCGGTATCCTTTCAGCGTTTCCAGAATATCTTCCGTCAGCTGCACCACAGCCAGATCCTGCGGCACTTCCAGATCATAGCTCTCATTGAGATACGGTTCTTCCACCGTCACGATCAGATGTTTCATGGTGCGCTCCTTCAGGCATCCAGCCGCTTGATTTTTTCGGTCTTACCTGCATTATACAGCATTCCCTGCCCATCTTCAAGCGCTCTTGTTTTTTCCTCAAAAGAAAGGTCATTTGTAAGGAAGGTGACGGATTTTGCCATGCCATCCAGCATCAATCCGCATTGGGCAGATGCCAGTTTTCCGATGATGGGATCTATTACATACTCCCGTTGAATTTCATCACTTCGGCCCGCCGCAAGGATGGCCGCTCCCAGTTTCTTTGCATAACGGATGATCGAAAGCAGCTGCTTGAGCATCGTTTCATCTTCCGATTGCATCAGTTCACTCAAATCATCGATCAAAATCCAGAGCAGCGGCTCACTTTGTAGGAACTCGGCCGCCTCTTCTGCCGTTTTTCCCTTTAGTGCCGCTTCGCGCCCGGCCAGATACTGAATGGTCTCCCGGACGAGCGACGCCAGGCCCTCGGCATTTGTTGTGCAGAGATACTGCCCATAATCCTGCAAACCGGACAGTCCCTTACGGGAGCTATCCAGGATGACAAGTCGGTTATCATCCCGACTATGGAGCAGCCGACCCAGGCGGGTCAAAGTTCTGCTCTTGCCGCTTCCTGCTGAGCCCACGAGCAATGCCACACCGCCGATCAGATCCAAGCAGGCAGGTTCCAAGCTCTTGATGCCATAGCCAACGGGGAGCTTTGCACGGTCCTGATA